>Ga0307428_1000536_pt1 | contig 23469 bp, 30 predicted proteins | sample SalMarWE160240MG_FD_202161 | JGI IMG/M metagenome (GOLD analysis project Ga0307428, IMG submission 202161) | Salt marsh sediment microbial communities from the Plum Island Ecosystem LTER, Massachusetts, United States - WE1603-240 | ecosystem: Environmental > Aquatic > Marine > Intertidal zone >...
AGAGATCGAGTATGCGCGCGTGCTCGATTCCGAGGCGGCCAAGCGCGAGGTGGCGGCACGGCTCGAGAAGCTCCCTCTTGTCCGCACGCCGGACATTCCCCGGCTGCTCACCCTCCCACTGGACAGCCTTCTCCTCTATGAGGAGTATTACCACGTCAATCTCTTCTTCCTCTGGGGTGTGCGCCGCTTTGCCGCCGACACTTCCCAATCGGCAGAGGGGATTTTTCGGCTCACGTTTCAGCAGGTGGATGGACTGGGCAGTGAGGCGGTCTACCACGGGGGCTATGAACTCACCGGCGAGGGAGATCAATCTCGACTGCGGTACACCCTCACCCTGAGTACCCATGAGAAGCTCAAAGGGGAAGGCCTCCTCGATCTGCTCCAGCGGGCGGTTGTCGGTGGGATATACATCGACGGCTATCGCACGTACATGGAAGAGCGGGTCGCGGAGATCGTCCGGGAAGCCCAGCGCCTGGGCCGCGGCGAGGGCGGTCGGGGTGGGTGATGGGGGATATTTCCCTTTACGTCTGGTTGACCCTTGGGTTCTTCTTCGGCTTCTGTATTACGGCTAGCGCCCTCCTCTGGTTCTTCCGGCGGCGGGCCCGGGGAGCCTGTGCGCCCCATGAGTGGGAGACCGGTCCCGACGGGCGGCTTCGCTGCGCCCGGTGCGGCCTGGTCGCCGGCGAGCGGGACTGAAACAGCGGGATCACCCGTGGGTCCCGAGTGTCCAACCATTGACGCCATTGACGTCCGAGAGATCCTTTCGGTATAGTGATGCGCATCATGGGCCAAGGCGAGGTTCGGCACAAAAAGCAGCTGCGCAAGGGGACCCGCTCGATCGTGTTCGGAGTGGCCGTTCTCATCGGCCTCGCCGTGTACAAGATGGCGGAGCAGATCCCGCAATTGCAGGATTTCCGAATCCTGCTCGCCCTCGTAATTGGAGCCACGGTATTCGCCCTCCTCCGCCGGGTCCTGCTGTAGGCAGGCTGAGGGGGATCGTCCGCCGGGCAAGGGAACGATGCCGGGGCAAGGACCTGACCACGGGAACTCATGGATACGATTGTTGCAGGGATAGTGCTAGCCATCCTCGCGGCTCCCCTGATCGCTGTCCTCTTTTATGTCGGGGCAACCCTGATCGTCCTCCCCCTGACCGGAGAATCGATCTTCCGATTCACTGATCGAGTGCTGCTCGACGAGATTCTGGCGCTTGTGCCGATGCGACCGGGCCAGCGATTCTACGACCTGGGGTGCGGGGAGGGCCGGGTGCTCATTGCCGCCCGACAGAAATACGGCGTCCACGCGGTCGGCTATGAGGTGAACGTCTGCGCGTATCTCTATGCCCGGCTGAACACCTGGTGGCATGGAAGCGGTGTCGAGGTCCGCTTCCGGAATTTTATGCACGCCGACCTCTCGGACGCGGACGTGATCTATTGCTATCAAGCCTCGGGGGCAATCCAACAGCTCCGGGACAAGTTCAATCGTGAACTGAGGCCCGGAACTATCGTGATCAGCAACACGTATACCATCGAGCGTTGGCTGACCCCGACGGTGGTCACCCTGGGGGACGGTATTATTACGCGTAACGTCTATCTGTACCAGGTTCCCTCTTCCGATTCATCCAGTCACCCCGCGGCGGCAGGTACGCCATTCCAGATGACAGTCCCAATGCCGCGTGAGGTGCGGGGTCAGCGATGACGAACCCGGTGAACACACCGATCGGTGCCCCGACCCGCTGGACGCAGGTCTGGAGCTGGATCTTGCGGGTCCTGGACGCGAGTGTGATCGAGGTGCAGGACGGGCACTTCGTGGGGTCGATCTGATAACGACCGATCCCCCGGCGGGGGACACGGCAGCTGGCTGGCAAATGACTACTACTATTTAGTCCGGCTAAAAGAGGGGCCAATCCCGGTCGAAGATCTTGATTATTGGGAAGCCAAACAGCGAGTGTGCCACACGCTTATGGCATAGGGCACACACCATGCCGTCGCGTGATGCCGTCGTCCACTGGTGTAGTTGACACCGGGCCTCCTGGAGACGGCGGCGATCGAGCTTATGGAGCTGAAAGAGGATCGCACAGTAGGCGAGTGCCTCCACCATGTAAATCAGGACCATGATTGCTGTATCCATTGAGATCATCACACGCCTCTCATTGATCAGGGGATGCAAGCGTCGTGTGTATTTGCAATTTCCGGGCCAGTCTTGGCCCCGGCACCTGCGGTCGCTCACCCCGGTCGCGGACGCCGATTGAGCAAGGGCACCAGACAGCAGCCGAAGGGCGAAGCCAGCCACAGAGCGGAACACCCAATGGTTGACGTACACCCAGGCGGAACGGAACAGGTGCCGGTGGCGGGAGGGCTCCGGCGGGTCACTGAGGAGTACGCCAAGGCCCTGGCAATCCCTGTTCACGTCCACGCCCCGACGAACCACTTCTCGCTCCCCCGGTGGGGCGATGGTCTCCATCTCCACCTCTTTGCGCTCCCCGTCCGTCCTCGCTGGCTGAACATCTGGCCCGTCACTCCCATCACCGAGATTCCGGCGGTCTTTTCCTGGCCACTGGCCGCAGGAAGGCAAGAGGCCTTCATGCCCGGGAGTCTCTTCACCCGCGGCGTCGTGAAGCAGGATCAGAAGGGACACGCCATCGGCGGGATGCTCGGTGAAAATATCTACGTCCTCTTCGATCTGCTCGGGCAACCCGAGGCGTTCGCGCCCATCATCTTGCGCCGGACCCTTGACCTCTGTCTCGGGGGGATGACCGAGTGGCTTTCCCTCGCGACCGGGCGACTCCCACATCAGGTCCAGGTCAGCCTTCACCGCCTGAGTCACAGAACGACGCTCATCACCCTCGACCAATCGGCCGCCCGGAGCGCGGGCGAGACGACGAACGATGGGCGATACCCAGAGGCCGGGCGAGCCGAGGGAGGGGATGTTCTGCCGGACCAGACGGCGGGGGTAAAAGAGAATCTTAAAGAACTCTCCCGACAGATGGCCCTACAAACACGTCTGCTCAGAGACTGCCAGGAGCGGTTCCGCAGGCTCAAGAACGCCGAGCAGTCAGAGGAGGCGCTCGTGCGGGAATTTGAGGGGTTGCTCGGCATTCCGGAAGTGCGCGACGTCGAGATCAGGGGGGACCGCCTGTGCGTGTTCACGGACACCGTCGACACGGTGGTTGCCGGAAAGCGATACCGGTTGGGATGCTTCCGCGTCGATATCCGCTTCAATGGCGATGTGGCCATCAAGAACCTGACCCACCCCCACGGCTACTATGATCACCCGCACGTCTGGAATGCACAGCCGTGCCTCGGGAATATCGGTCAGAATGTCTTGAAACTGGTCAGTGAATTTCAGTGGGTCGCTGCCGCCGAACTGCTCTTGGAGTATCTGAAGACCGTGAATCCGAAAGAGTGGTATACCCCCATCCATAACTGGGAGGAGTTGCCCGCGTGAACTGGACCAGCAACACCCCCCCGCAGGTGCTGATTACCCCGCAGGCCTTCCAAAAGCTGCGTCTGTATATCGACCTGTGCCCGATGGAGATTGGCGGGCTTGGCGAAGTGGAGCGCGGCGGCCCGAACTTATTAATCACGGACCTTTTCATCCTCCCTCAGAAAGTTTCGCCGGCAGAGACGGAGCTGGATTCGGCGGCCATTTTTGAGATGCTCCAGTGCTGCGTTGCCGAAGGGAGGAGTCCCGCATCTCTCTGCCTCTGGTGGCACAGCCACGGCGATCTGGACGTGGAGTGGAGTGCCACGGACGAGCGGACCATTGGGACCTTCCCTGGAGACTTTATGCTTTCGCTCGTGGGGAACAAGGCGGGTGATTTTGCCTGTCGCCTCGACATCCGCCACCCCACCCCACAGGTGATCGCCGATCTTCCCTTGACAGTCCTTCCCGGCCCCGATGGCGAAGTAGACGAGGCAGCGCTACGAACGGCCATTATTGCCGAGATGGTCGAGAAGCTCCAGGTGATCACGCGCGACCTCCAGTACCACGAGATCCCCGTCGAGGTGGAATTCTTGTCTCCCTTCCCCCCCGAGTTCTGCTCACCGGAGCCCTCTTCCGATGACGGATAACCGTGGACTTTTCGAGTTTGGGACTTCGAGTCATGAGCCTCATTCGAACGATTTCGGTTTTCGGATTTAAACCGCGGTTCTTTCAAATTTGAAAATCGCAATTCGAAATCCGAAATAGCCTTGGCCTCAACTCTCAACTTTGCATGAGAGGAGAAAAGGATGCAATTCCTCCGACTCACTGATCTCCGAACAGCGGACAACCATGCGCTCCCCGCCTACCTCTTTCTCCCCGAGACGCCCCACGGCGGGGTGGCGGTTGTCCATGGCTACGGGGGAAGCAAAGAGCAGATGCTGGGGATCTCGGCAAGGCTCGGCGAGGAGGGATGGGCGAGCCTGGCCTTCGACATTCGTGGACACGGAGAGCATCCTGCCCCCCTCGATGAGGGACTGCTGCAAGATCTGGAGGCAGCGCTCGCCTGGCTGCGCCGCTACGGCAGAGTCGTCGCGCTCGGTCATAGCCTGGGGGGTCGGCTCGCGCTTATCTCGAGCGCCAACCTCGTCATCGCCATCTCTCCTTCCGTCACCAGCCGACCTTCCGAGGAGGGACGCCAGATGCTCGTCGCTTTCGGCACGACTACGGTGCGGAGCCCGAGGCCCGACTATATTCTCCATTTGCTCCGCCAGATGGAGGAAGTGACGCAGCCCGACCGGCCGGTTCTGCTCTTACATGGAGAGCAGGACGTCCTGACCCTGATCGAAGGAATTCGCCGCGTGGCAGGAGATCTCCCTCAGGGAACGGTGGCGCCTGTAACCACCTTCCAGCACCCCGAGACCCCGCTCACCCCAGCCATCCTGCCATACCTGCACCGCTGGTTTAACCATGCCGATCTCAAATTCAACCCCGAGGTTTTCCAACGGGCGGTCGCCTGGCTTCGCGAACGGCAGACCTGAGACTTCAGACTGAAGGGCCCAGCCTCGCCGGCGTCTGGGTCCGTGGTCTGTGGTCCGTGGTCTGCAGTCGTGTTGCCTTGACAGGGGGGATGGAAGACCCCTAAGCTAGACGTGTGTGGAGGGAAGAGAAGCCCGTGGAGCGCATTGAGATTGAAGGGACTAAGGTCTTCCTGTATAGGGACGCCGACCCTCCGGTCCTCGACCGCCAGGTAGCCCTTGAAGATTTCCTCCGAGAAGTCACCATCGCCACGCGCCGCCCGGGTCGCGGAAATCATCTCCTCTTACCCCCGGGGGCCCGAATCATCAAGGCGGACGGGACCGCCACTGTCTGTTGCCTCGAGCAGCCTCCCCAGGTGCGTCTGATCCGCTGGAGCGCCGACCAGATGGGGAAAGGGGGCGAGTACCAGACGTACCGCCTCGCCTTCCCATACATCGTCTATTTCTTTCTCTTCTTTCAGGCCAGCCTCGAGGATATGCGTGTCCACTACCGGACCGCCCCACTTCAGAGCCCGAATGACGTTCTCCTCATGCCGAATCTCTGGAACGTGCAGGCCGATCCCGAAAAGCGCTCCGCCTGTCGGGCCTGTCTCAGGGGAAGGCCGGAGGATCTCTGGGAGAGACCGCTCGTCCAGCAGGTAACGATGCTGCTCGATTTCTTCTGGAGCACCGGCTTTAACAGCGACATCGTCGGGAACTGTTTCGAACGGGCCCGGGGTCTCGATTCCCGCATCAACACCCTGGAGGCCTGGGAAAAAGCCTCAGAGGCCGAACCCCTCTTCCCCCTCGCGGTGCCCTGGGAGGAGCTGGAATTGACCGTCGGCGACGTCATGGATCGCCTGGTCGAATCCGGTCCCCAGCACCAGCGAGCCATTGGCGATGCCTCGGATCTGGCCAATCTCATGTACCGCATTTCCGAAACGAAGTGACTCGGAAGATAGGTGGGGTCCCTCCCGGTCACCGCTTTGGGGTTGACATCCTTTCACCCCCCCAATAGAATTCAAATAGTGTTTCTTTCAGGGCCGATCCCCCGGTCTAAATGGTGAGAAAAATTGAGCGGCGAGCGATCGACGCAGACCAAGGCGTCCCCGGTCCCTCTCTCTCCATCAGGTCACGGAGAGGTGGTTGGAATCGTCCGGGTGGTTCATGCAATACGCGCCCTGTCCCTGTAATCTTGAGGGCACGTACGCTGAAGAGGAGCAGAGAAGGATGATTGACAGAGAAACGATAGAAAAGCGATTTGGTGAACTCGGGACAGGGAGTGTCGAATTGACCATTAATGGAAAGCTCTACGACCTCTACCAGATTCTACAGATCCTCGGCCACATGTTCGAGGATATTCGGCCCATTGACGCCTGCTCCCTGACGGAGAACACCTACGCAATCCGTTACGGTGACCTCGAAGACCGGCACATCGTCACTATCGAGTTCGATCAGGGGTTCCAACCCTTGGCAGAACACCGAACCCACCTGGCGGAGTGGATGGGAGAGGAAGAATACCAAGCGTTTGGTTGGGGGACGTGGTGCCCCTGGAGTATCTGAGGAGGATGGCTTGAGCCAATGGCGATTTCGGCTCTTGAAGAAAGAGACGGGACGCGGCGGTTTCCAGCTGGAGGGCCGTGCACGCCGCGAGGGAAGCCAAGAGGAACTGGACTTCTTTCTCTTGATCGGACCCAACCATGGGACCGTAGATGTTCACTCGCTGCGCGGAGAGTCTTTTGCCCTCGTTGATTACTTTTCACATTTCTTGGGGCAGCCGGCGGTCGGTCCCCATATCGTCAATATCGGGGAACTGATGGACAGCGAGGACGAGATCCCCGTGAACGGCTTTTGGCGTATCCAAGAAGATCAACGCAAAGCGATTATTGAGGAGCTGCTGAAGGCCCTGGAGAGCCAGGAGATGAGGGATGGATAAGGGGCCCCGGACCGAACAGATGCGGCGATACATCCTCGCCAGAGAGAAGGAACTCCTCTCTAAGATTGAGGAGATGTCCGAGGACCAATTCCGCTGGACTGTCCGCGCCTTTGCCGACTGCCTGGATGAGACCAGCCGGAGCGTTTGCCTAAGAGGCTATAGCGAGCACCTCCCCCTCGAGCGGATGCAGGCCTACATCGCCGCCTTTGTCCCCCAGTACACCCAACTGGCCCTCGCGGACCTGGATCTCAAGGCCCAGGTCGACGGTTCGGGCCTGAATTCCCTCACGGAAGAAGAGCTGCAGAGTATGTCCTGCGCGGAGAAGTGGTATTTGCTGGCCTCGGAGGAGGAGGGACTGACGGTGCCGCAACTTCGCCGCGAGCTGGCGCGGCTCTTGTTCTGCAAGAATATGGACCTCTATCATGAGCCCAGCCTTCCCATGGCAATCATCGAGTTCCCCAGCTATTTTGAGATTCAGGAGTCCCTCGCTGCGCTCTCCCCCGAAGAGGTTCGGATTCTGACCGAAAGCATCTTGCCCAAAACTCAGGAACTGGAGAAGGTCCCACCCCAGGCTGCGGAAGAGGTCCTCCGGGCCGTCCGAGAGGAGATCGCCCAAGCCATTTCCCTCGACAAACCGCTGGACAGCCTCTTTGACGCTGCCATGCGGCGGATCAATCTTGGGGGACAAGAGATGACGGAAGAAACACCACCGTCCGCGGATACCGAGGGGATGTCGCGGGAGGAACTCCAACTCTCCGTCAAGGCCTTGACCGAGCTCATGAGGGTCGAAGAGATGCGCCATGAACTTTCACCCCTCAAGGATCGCTACCCCTCCTTTTATGAGATCCCTGACGCGGAGCTCACAGACCTCGTGCAGACGTTGGCAGGGAAAATAGGGGGCCGGACCATCCTGAGTTTTACAGATCGGTACCGGTCAGGAAGCCTGGTCACGCGCCACGGGGTCTCATCAGAGGTCTGGGCGCTTATGCCTGATCAGGAACGACTCCGGCTGCTCCTGGAAGATAACGCACAGATGGATGCTCCCCAGATGGCGCGTCATATCAGCCGGATCTTCATGAGCTATCAATATCAGATGCTTCATGATGCGACCATTCAGATGTCTCTTGCGAATGAGCCACTCTACCACGCCCTGCAAGAGAAAATCATCGGGGCATACCAGAAGCAATCGAACCAGGAGGGGCTGGGGGAATTCAACCGGGAAGTCACCGTGCGCATGCTCGAGGTCGAGCGGGCGCGTCCGGAGGATCGACAAACGCTTCTGCTGGAAGTGCGGAAGGGCATCGCCACAGAGTTTAGCTTGCCGGATACCCTGCTGGATCCTGAGGCAGCAGGCTAAGAACGCTTTACGTACACAACGCCATCAACTGGAGGACATCAATGGGCTGGGAATATCAGGATCGCATGGTGATGTTTAAGGAGACGCCTGACGGATTGGAGAGCGGATTAGATTGGCTGAACAAAGTCGGGCAAGAGGGCTGGGAGATGGTGTCTGCCGTCCCCCTGATCGCCCCCAATAAGGATGGCGTCGCCTACGGGACGGTGGGGGCCCTCATGATCTTCAAAAGGCCTCAGGCCGCATAAAAGGCAAGCATGCACCGGGGAAATCAGGAGCCTGTCGGGGCGGAGGGACACGTCAGCCTCCCCGAGTTGATGGCAGAACTGGAATATCGCAAGACCGCGGGGGACGACTCGGGGACGGGGTGGGCCCTCGCGAAGCTCGGAACCTTTTACCAGGCACAGGGAAGGCACCGAGAGGCCCTCTCCCTCTTTGAGGAAAGTCTCAAAGTCTTTGAGGAACTGGGGGATAAAACGGGAGAGGCATCTGTCGCCGCCCTGGTGGGCCACCTGTTACCGCAGCAGGGTGCGTGGGAACGGGCGTTGGAGTCCTTGGACCGAGCCCGGCGTCTTCAGGAGGAGCTTGCAGATCGGTCCGCGCTTGCCGCTACCCTTGGCAAGATGGGGAACGTCTACGAAGGAAAGCTGGACTGGGACCGGGCACTCGAGTGCTATCGTGGAAGCATGAAAATCAAAGAGGAGCTAGGAGATCGAGCGGGTATCGCGTTGACGTGGAACAATATCGGCACCCTGTACGCCAAAACGGAGAAATGGGAGGAAGCCCTCGATGCCTATGGCCAGAGCCGGACCATTCAGGAAGGGCTCGGGGACCGTCGAGGGCTCTCGATCACGTTAGGTAACATGGGCCGTGTGCATCATCAAAAGGGCGACTGGCAGCAGACGGCCGAATACTATGAGCACAGCTATGCGATGCACGAGGCGCTCGGGGATCGCTTGGGGAGTGCCACGATTCTGAACAGCCTCGGGCTCGCCCGCAAGGCGATGGGTGACCTCGATGGCGCACAAGAGACGTACGAACGCGCCATTCAGATCTTGCGGGAGCAGGACGACCTCCTGCGCTTGACCGTTCCCATGCATAATCTCGCGATTATCTACGAGGAAAAGGGAGAGTATCGCAAGGCCCTCGGCCTGCTCGAAGAGGTCATCTCACACGACAAAAGGATGGGACACCCGGATCTAAAGCGGGACCTGCTCACCTTCCGCCGCATCCGCCGGCGGATGTCGATGGAGCGGGACGTGCAAAAGGAAAGCTGGGAGAAAGAACCCGGGAACCAGTAAGCTGAGAATTTCCGAGGGATGACAATGATGAAGGTCTGGAGAGAGTACTCCATCACATCGCCCGCTCTGCAGGGAGGGATCAGTGCCTCTCTGGCCGAGTGGCTGCGCGACAAGCTGCAGAGTCTTCCCCCCAGCACCATGACGTTAGAGACCAATGTTGGGGGCCTCGATGAAGCCGGGACCTACAGCCCCGATTTCGACTGGGCCGGCATGGTCGCAACCGAATTCCCTGACCAGCAGATCCGGATTCACTATCTACCACCACAGGGTCTCGACGAGGCAAAGACCCCGTATTTTGTGAGGCTGAAGATCGGAGGCCAGGAGGTCCTGAGGGCGGAGGTTCAGGCGAAGCGGGCAGGCGCATGGGCGATCTACGAGGATTCCGCTGCTTGATTCTTCGCACGTTTTGTCATATGGTTTCTTCAAGGAAGCTTCACAGATTCTGAGGCCATAGGCCATGTACGCCAGATACCGACTGACTTCTCGAGAAAAGGCCCAAGTCACCTCTGCCCTCCATGACCTGCTGGCATTCCGCGAAGAGGTCCTCTTCGCGTATCTCCACGGCTCCTTCCTCAACGGATCGAAATTTCGGGACATCGACGTGGCAGTCTATCTGGATAATGGGCGGCTGACCCGACGGGCTTCTACGGAGTATCAGGTGACCCTCGCGAAAGATCTCAGCCGGGCGCTTCACCTCCCGGTAGATGTCACGGTGCTCAATGTCGCGCCACTCGGCCTTCGCCACAATGCGGTCTCAGGGCGGGTCCTCCTCTGCCGCGCAAACGGGACGCGGACCCACTTCGCGGAAGGGACCTGCCGCCACTACGAGCGGATTCGCAAGACGGCCCGCCATGCGCTTTTCAGCTTCCTTTGGGGAGAACTGACCGCCTGCCGCCTGACACGCTGGCGGAGATAACAAGACTCCTCCCATCGCCTGCGCGGTCATCCCTTGCCAATAATATGGCTGTCGCGCTCCGTTTCCGCCTCTCGCAGGGTCTGGAACGGCCAGCGCGTTGCAATGGCTTCCTGCCGATGTTCACATGCGGAACAACGCATCACGTGGACCACCTCGACGTAGTAGTGGCCGCAATTGGGATCGGCCGGGTCATCAGCCAACGCGATCCTCTCAAAGCTCTCCACCCGCTGAAACTGGCCGGCTACGGTGTTGCCGCACCGCTTGCACACCTCTACCCCCTCCCGCACCTCTGCACTCCTCTATACCTTCCGTACCGTCTTTATCAGAGGCACCCGTGGACCGGCTGACGCGCCTCTTCGAAGAGATCGAGAGTCCCCTTGGCCCGCTCGAGATCCCGCTGCGCCTGAATCTCGGCGAGTCGCGCCTTCCAGGGACCGAGATCAAACCCCTGGGGATCCGCGGCGTACGCGTCGATGAGGTCCCGGTAAAATTTGACTATCCGGCCCACCAAATCGACCGCGTACTCGCGACCCTGGATCTTGAGCGTGTGGACCCCCATGTCGATCAGGGGGGGAATATCGTCGACGAGAAAAAAGGCGTCATTCTTGAGCGCTACGCGGTCCGCCCACCGGTCCCGATTTCCGCGCCAGAGGCTCCACGCCTCAAGACAGACACGGTAGTCTAGACCACCCCGGTTCGGACTCCCCTTGAAGAAGTCCTTGCCGGTTTCATCCTGGCCTCGCTCGAGGCGGTGATACGGGGACATCCAGCACTTGCCCAGATACGTATAGCACTTGTTGGCGTGTATCAAGACTTCGACTCCCACCTCGATTTCCCGGCGCACCCTCAGCTCCTTGAGCGAGAGCTTGGTGTCGGCCACGACCTGGCTGACCCCGATCTCTCGATACAGGCGAATGTCTTCATCGTTCAGGATGTTGGCTCCGATGCTCGCATGGATGGTCAGGGTGGGAAACGCCCGGTGGACCGCCGCCATCACCCCCACATCGCTCAGGATGACTCCGTCAATGCCGTCCCGGACCCACACGTCCAGCCGTCGCAGCAGCATAGGAAGCTCCGCAGACGTGGGATGCGTATTGATTCCTGCCCGCACCTTCACCCCCCCGGCATGGGCAATCCGGACAGCCTCCCGCAGGGCCTCATCGGTGACTTCGTACGCATCCCGCCGCCGACTCCATCCCTTGGGCCCGACATACAGGGCATTCGCCCCGTGCTCTACGGCCGCCTCCACCATCGCGACGCTGCCCGCCGGCACGAGTAGTTCGACCATCGTCCCCTCCTCATTCAAGCTGTCAGCCGTCCGCTGTCAGCCATCAGCAATTAAGAAATGACCTTGAGCTGACGGCCGACCGCTGACTGCTGGTTGCCAATATAGAGCTGTCCCGATTGACCAAAGTAGAAACCGTTACACAGCCCGACCTTCGCGTGGGCCTGGATCTTTTGCCACCATGCTTGACGAATCTCGTAGGGATCGCTGAACGCGTGCTCCAGGGCTTCCCGGTACACTGTCCCGATGTCTCGACGGTACGCCGGGTCTTCCGAGATCGCCTCGATTCGGAACACGTGAAAACCGGCCGCACCCAGACGCGGCAGATGCTCTAGCATACAGACATCCCGGCCGCTCAGGACTCCCTTCCCTACCGACTTCATCGCCCACTCCCCCTGACGAAGAAAGAGATCTTGCTGGCAGAGATCCGGACACGGCATCCCCCAGGCCTTTTCGAACTCCAACAGAAAGCAGTAGTCGGAGATCCCTAACGGCACCTTACCGTGGACGAGGATCTCGAGAGGGAGGCCGGTACTTTTCGCCATCCCTTCCATCTCCTCCAGGGAGAGTTCGTAGTTGGGAGTCACGCGGGTCCCCCCGTAGTCGCGGAGGACTTCGGCTCCCGCATCGGTGTAAACATTGGCAAAGCCACCGACGTGGATCGCGAGGCAGGGAAACTCCCGGCGAACGATCCGGACCACCCCAAGGTTGTGGGCCTCAACCGCGTCCACGCCCTCCTCTGCCGCGACGGCGATCGCCTTACGGATTTGTGGCAGGAAGTAGTTTCGAGGGGCGGCATAGGTCGTGAGGTAGACCCTGCGGCCCTTCTCACGGCAGTGGCGGATCCCGGCGCGGAGATCGTCTAGTTCCTCCAAGAAGTTGGCTTCATAGTCTCGACAGTAGGGATTCCCGAGGTAGATCGCGTCATACGGACCGAGGTCCGAGGCCATGAGATCCTTCATGTTAGAGATTGTTGTATTCAGTTCAAAGAGTTCATGGTTCATGGTTCACCGTTCACCGCCTATAGTGGTTGGTGGTTGGTGGTGGTGATCGGTGCTTGGTGAAAACCACCAGGCACTAGTCACTAGCCACCAGTCACTTTTCCGTTGGTCATCGTCCGACCACCACCCAGGAGGCTGGCAGCTCGAACGGCGGCAACTCTAAGCCCCGGCCGCTATTTTGGACGTAGTCAATGGCCACTCGGAACCGCCGGACTAGGGAAAAAACCTGGTCCGGGCGGAGGCTTCTTCCCTGCAGCTTGATCACATCGACCCCTGCCTGCATGTAGGCGCCGACCTCGGTGACCCGCGACACCTGCCGGGCCGGAAGAATCCGTTCTCCTCTTTCCTGTGCATTCAGATAGAGAGTCCAGGGTTGTTGGCAGACTTTGAAGCAGATACCCGCGCCTCCCCGCTTGATCGATCCGGTGAGCCGCTCGCCGTCGGCCGGCATCTCCGGCATCGGAGCGGGATTCGTCCGATAATAGCTCGGCATCCAGCACTTCCCCAGCTGATGAAACTCATCCACCATGTGGATCATGACTTCGATCTGGGCTTTCACATGGGATCGGATCTCGGCGACTTCCTCAGGATCGAGCGTCCCTGGAAGGACGATGCAGCTGGCGCCAATCTCCTCCAGCAAGGCGACATCGTCCAGATTGAGAGCGCCACAGCCGATACTCGCGGTTAGGGGAAGGTCGGGATAGCAGCGATGGATGCGGGCAAGGATACCGGGGTCGTTGAGGATGATTCCCCCAATCCCCCAGCGTACGACTTCAGCGAGGCGCTCAATCAGGAAATCGACCTCGCGCCCTCGAGGGATCGTGTTGACGGCGAACCGCACGGCTCGCCCCTTCTCGCGGGCAAGGGCCAGGACCTCATGGAGTTCCTCGCGGGCGAGCTCGCCTCGGGCCCCTCCCCGGCTCCACCCCTTGAGTCCGACATAGACCGCATCCGCCCCTGCCTCCATGGCGGCCTTCGCTGCCTGCACGCTCCCTGCGGGAGCCAAGAGAATCCCCCGACCCATGAGCGACATAGAAGCCCTCGTGCGTTCGACCGATAGAACGAAACATTGAGGAGAATAGCACCCTGGATTCCGTCTCGTCAAGGAGAAATTCAGGGTCTCGACTGCCCTCCCATGATGCGGGAGATGAGCCCCGAGACCTCGCGAAGCTTTCGGCCGCTGTGGGCCAGTCGGCGGGGTGGAAGCATGGAGGCAAAACCAATAACACCAAGGGCTAACGCTACATGACCGCCATGGTCGAAGATCGGGGCGGCCACGGCGTTCACCCCCTTGGCGATCTCTCCAAAGCTCTCGGCGAACCCCTGGTTCCGGACCTTGGTCAAGGCTTTCGCGATCTGGGCAACCTGCCACCTTCGACGGGGGTCGGCCTGCTCTAGGGCCCCCCGGGACCAAAGGTCGTCGAGGTCCGCCTCGGGAAGATAGGCGAGAAAGCAGCGCCCCAGCGCGCCCTGACTCACCGGAAGGGCTTGGCCGACGGGAATGGTGATGCGGAAGGGATCCTGAGCCTCCACCCGATCAACGATGATGACCTGATCTTGGAATCGTTGCCCCAACAGGCACGTCAGCTTGAGCTCGTCAAACAGGTCCTGCAGGAAGGGTTTTGCCACCGTCGCTCGACTGGTGGCCGTCGAGGCGGCGCCACCGAGTTCGATCAGGCCAGACCCCAGACCGTATTTTTTCGTCCCTTCGTCATAGGCGACCAAGCCATGGCGGGCTAACGACTTGAGAATGTTGAAACATGTGCTCTTGTTCAGTTGCAGAGGCCGGCTCAGCTCCGAGACTCCCCAGGGACGGTGATTCCGATCCTTCAGAAACTTCAGGATCCGGACGGCGCTCTCCACCGCCGGAACTCGATCTTCCCCCACCGACGCGCTCCTATTCGTTCTACAGGTAGAACAATGTTCTCAACATTAAACAGCGCAGAACCTGTTCTGTCAAGAGAAAAGGGATCGTCACGGTGAAAGGGCAGAGTCGTGAGGGTTCTAAGGGTTCCTCATGCTCGTGCTTCACGAAGAGGGTGCGGCTGGTCATCTGGCAGTGGGGGCCCGCAGCGCGGATAGAGGACCTTCATCCGTCCTCCTCATCCTCGGCGCCAATATATCGGCAATCGACGTATCCGGTCACATATAAATCATCGGGGAAATGGTGGTGCTCCTTAAAGAGGCCGCCGTGAAAGGGACACGCCTGGCATTCGGGGATGGTAATCATCAGCCCATGCATGGGGCACGGGACGAGGAGCTGGAAGATCCTGCGGTCCTCGATGCTCAGTTGCGCCATTTGACCCTCCCTGGTAAACGTCGCTGCCAAAATTTAAGGTTAATGCAAGTTTCATACTAATGAAAGCCGATCACGCCAGGCAACAAAAAGAAGGGCCCGGAATGTTCCCGGGCCCTTCTTTCATTGTTCGTGTGCTGTCCGACTACGTCTTGGCCTTCTCCGCCTCCCGCTGTCGCAAGACGCGCCGCAGCAGCTTGCCCGTGCCGGGCCCGCCAGGGCCCGGCGCCCGCGGTATCTTGTCAACGAATTCCACATCCCGCGGCAGTTTATAGACGGCGACCTTGCCCCGGCAGAACTCGATCAGCTCCTGCTGGAGAGGCTCTGAGCCTTGCTGGCCCTCTTTGAGCTGCACGTAGGCCATGGTCTTTTGGCCCATCACCGCGTCCGGGATCCCGACCACGCCGGCATCCGCCACGGCCGCGTGGGTGACGAGAACATCCTCGATCTCCTCCGGGCCGATCCGATAACCGGACGACTTGATCAAGTCATCCTCGCGGGAGAGGAACCAGATGTAGCCATCCTCGTCCATGGTGACCATGTCGCCGGCGCGGCACCAGCCGTCCTTCACGACGGATTGCTGCTTCTCGCGATCGCGCCAGTAGATGGTTCCCGTAGGGCCCCGCGCCACGAGCTGGCCGCTTTCGCCCGGCTTGCAGTTTTTCCCCTCTTCGTTGATCACCTTGACTTCGTACCCCGGGACAGCCGGACCGATGGACCCGGGCTTGACCTTTTTCGTGGCTGCCGCCGAGATGAAGACAAACATCATCTCGGTGGTTCCCAGCCCCTCGAAGATCTCCTGCCCAAACTTGGCCTTCCAATCGTGGTACGTCTTCGCAGTCAAGGATTCCCCCCCACCTGTACAGATCCGGAGAGAACTCAAATCGTACTTGTCCTCCGCACCCGGAACCTCGTGCATTTTCCGATAGGCCGTGGGAAGGGCCGAGAGGATCGTGGCCTTATGGGCTTGAATCTGCTCGAACATCCCCTGGGGGGTGAAGCGGGGAAAGATGGAGACGGCGGCGCCGAACCGATAGGGGATCGTCGCCACGGCGGAGTATCCGGCCGCCATGGCGATAGGGGCCGCGCTCAGGATTACGTCGTTCTCCGTCACGCCCCAGCAGTATTTCCCGAAGCCGTCGGGAACGATCAACGCCTCCTCATTGAAATGGGCGGTCCCCTTGGGCAAACCGGTCGTCCCGGAGGTGTAGAGCAGGACCGAGATATCCATCCGATCGCGGCGGACTGGATCACACTCCGGCTTCCCGCCATCCACAAGCTCCTGGTACAGGTGATACCCTTTCTTCTTATATTCGCCTTGCTGCTCGGGTGTGCCGCCAATGACAATGATATGCTGCAACGTTTTCAAATCGGGTCTCGCCTTCTCCAGCTCGTCAAGCATCGCGCCGGCCACGACGACTGCCTTGACCTCGGCATTGTTAAAGACGTGAGCGATCTCGGCCCGGGAGAAGAGTCCGGAGGTCGGCAGGAAAATCCCGCCGATCTTCAGGACGGCGAAATTGCTCACCAACGCGGGGGGAATGTTCGGAGCGCGCAGGGCCACCCGGTCCCCCTCCTCGATGCCCAACGATTTCAGGCTGCTGCCGAGTTTGTTGACCATGCCGAGCAGCGCCTTGTACGGGATTTTCCGATCCTCAAAGAGGATGGCGGCCCGATCCCCTTTTCCCCCGCCCACCTGTTTGTCTATGAACTCCTCAGTGCTGTTGAACTTTTGCGGGTAGGCCTTGTACTCGGGGAGCTTGTAGATCCGGGTCGGCCACAGCTCTTTGGGCGGAAGATATCCTTCCGGAATCTTGCCCATGATGCCTCCTCCTCTAGGCCGCGCTCAGCAGTTTCTGCAGACCCTCCTCGGGACCGATCAGCTTATTCTCCTCTTTATCCATCCGCGGGAAGACCTCGGTGGGGTACCGGTCCCCCTCTTTCTCAAAGACGAGCAGCGCCGGGACCGCCTTCCCGAACTCCTCCTCTAACGCTCCCTTTGTTCCAAAGACGGCGCGCTTGGCAGCGCTAGGCCCGGTCACGGCCGCATTGTACGTCATGAAGCTGGCCGGCTGCTCGCTGCAGTCCTGGATCTTGATGTTGACCCCCTTCGCTTGCAGTTGTTTCGCCAGCTCCAGGGCCTTCGCGTTGTCACAATGGTACTGCTTTGCCGGCTCGTCCTTACTGCTGTAATAAAATTCGACTTTCATGGCGTCTTCCCCCTTTCCCAATGATGCGTGCAATTCTCCGTGAAAGCACCGTCAACCTACCATGCCCCTCCCGTTCGGTCAAGGCATCCCCCCGGCGAAAAACAGGCCACGGCTGCTCATCACAGCCGTGGCCTATCCCACATGTCGATCACCCCAATCGGAGCGCTACTTGGGCTTCCATCCCTTGGGGATGATCCTCCAGTAAGGCCAGTCGATCTTGGTGCAGTAGCCGTCGTACGCCTTCTGAACATAGGCATCCAGCGCCGGCTTAAAGCAGTCAGGGCTGTTGTGGATCGGGCAATTTTGTCCTGCCATCCTCATCTCCTCCTTCCGCTTGATAGGAGCGGGTCTGGGGGCCGCTGCCTTCGGGGCAACGGCCTTGGGTACCGCGGGCTTGCGGGCCTGGCGCGCCGGCTTGGCCGGCGCGCGGGCCTTCTTTTTTGGAGCGACTCGTCTCGTGCGGCCTGGCCGCTTGGCAGCCTTAGCCTTGGGCTTTTTGGCTTTCGGCTTTGGCCGGCGCGCTTTGGCAACTCCCTTTCGCTTCGCAGGGCGCCGCCGACCCCGCGCCGCCGCTTTCTTTTTCGGCTTGGGCATCTAGTCGCTCCTACTTCCCCTCCTTGATGAAACGCGGACGGCTCCCGATCAGGTCTTCGGCCTTGAGCGGCGCGCCGCTCACCGGCTTGCCCCGGATGCTCTTGGTGATGGGGATCGGCTTGCCGACGAAGTCGGCCCGGGCCATGACCGGCGGGTTCACCTTGGTCGTGTCGCTGATCTTGTTCTTGTAGTCTTTCGACTGCGCGAAGCCGGGGAGCTTGTCGTGGGGCGCCTGGGCCTCGGTCGGACCCGAGACCCGGACCCCGTTGTCGATCTTCACGGCCCAGATGGCGTCGCAGCCGGCGCACTTCACCTTCCCCTCGAAGAACCAAAAGGTGAAGGGGTCCAGGTAGTTGAGAATCGAGCACTTGCCGCACTCGAGAATGAGCGAGCAATGTTTAAAGTCTGCCATGCAGCCACCTCCTTATCAGCCCAGGAGGGCCGCCACAAAGCGGCCCCCCTGACCATGGTCATCAGATGACGTCGTTCTTCTCCAGCTCCCGGATCTGGTCCAAGCCGTAGCCACAGTACTTCTGGAGGATGTACTCGTTATCGGCTCCGACCGGCTTGAAGACCCACCGGTGCCGGGCCGGGGTCTCGGAGAGGTGGAACGGCAGTCCCTGGCTCAGGACGTCACCGAAGTACGGGTCATCCAGCCAGTGCAGCTCGTCCCGCAGTTGGAAATGCTCCTGCTGGGAGCATTCCTTGTTGCTCCAGACCGGCTGGCTGTTGATGTCGGCCTTCTCCATGATCTGCCAAACTTCCTCTTTGGTCTTGTCCTTGGCCCACTCTTCCATCGCGGTATAGATCTCGGTCTGGGCCGCAGGCTGAATGCGTGCCTGGTGTTTTGCATACTTCTGTGCCAGCGCCTTCAGGTTCGGGACGGTCTGGCAGAGTTTGGCGAACTGGTCGTCGTCAGAGGCAGAGATCAGAATCTGCCCCGGCTCCAGCTCGAGCATGATCTTGGAGTTCGGGTAGGACGGCTTCCCGCACTGGACGATCCCGTGCACGCACATCTCGCTATCCCAGTTGCCCCAGCGCTGCCGGACGACCCCGTGCCGACCGTAGATCGGGAGGGTGCTCTCCAGGTGCCGGGTGGCGCCATGGACCTGGCTGTACTCGATGAACTCCCCGGTCCCCGAGACGTTATCCCGCCACCACAGCGCGGCGAGACCGGCAAAGCAGCCCATCATACCCCCCCAGTAGTCGGCCAGCCAGATGGTGTGTTTGGAGGGAAGCCCGAGCGCGGGGTGGCCGTGACCAGGGCCGGGAAACCCGGTTACCGAGAAGGTGCCGCCCTGGGCCTGGCCCAGGATGTCGTAGGACGCCCGGACGCGCCCCGGTCCCCAGCCGCCGAAGCCACCCATCCAGATGTACACCATACGGGGGTTGATCTTGGCGGCCTGGCGATAGCCGATCCCCCAGCGGTCAAAGGTCCCGGGCCGGTAGTTCTCGGCCTGCACGTCCGCCTTGGCCTGGAGGCGGTGCATGATCTCCACGCCTTCCGGCTTGTGGAAGTCGACCGCCAGGAAGTACTCGTTGTGGTTGGCGCCGAAAAAGCCCAAACCCGTCCCCTTGTCCGGCATCTGCTTAGACAAGGGGTAGAGGAAGGGCTCGTTATACGGGGTGGTATGGCGCATCGGCTCACCCCGGCGGGGCAGCTCGACCTTGATCGTCTCCATCCCCAGCTCGGCGAAGTAGTTGGCACACGAGGGGCCGAGGATATACTGGGTGGCCGAGATACACGAATACCCCTTGAAAACCTCGGGCTTGTCGAAGATCTTCTTTACGTCGAAGACCTCGCGACAGTACTCTTCAAAGGACTTGGCCATTAGATCACCCCCTTCTTCTTGAGACTATCTAGCTCGTCCTTCTTGAAGCCGAAGATCCGACGATAGACCTCCTCATTGTCATAGCCGGTCGGCCGACCGAGCCACTTGATCCGCGGCGGGGCCTTCTGAGCTGTCTGTGGCGCCGGCGCGTGCAGCACCTTGCCGTAGAGGACGTCGTTGATCTCCAGCACGTGCCCTCGGTATTTGAAGTGGGGAAACTCCGCCACCTCATCGGCGAAGGTCACCCCACCGGAGGCCACCTCTTCGGCCTGCAGCTTGGTCTCGGCCTCGAGGCGGGTGTTGTCCTTGAACCAGTCGGCGAACGTGGTATAGGTCTCGACCTGGGCATAGTAGGGGAGCCGGTCCACCACGACCTTGAGCTGGGGATCCTCGACGATGTGTTGTTCCAGCTCGGGTCGGTCCTTGCCCACGGTCTTCCAGATCCGGAACCAGAGGCGGTCGTGGCCGCCACCCACCATGATCTGGCCGTCCTTACACGGGTTCACGGCATAGATGTTGATGGCCAGGTCCCAGTTGCCGAAGCGGGGCCGGATGCTGCCGTCCATCCCCTGCCAACCCCAGTTATAGTCGATGATCCGCATGATCGCGGCCGCGCCGGTCGACTCGACGAACTGGCCGCGTCCCGAGACCCGGTCCCGGTAGTTCAGCGCTGCCATGATTCCCATGGCGGCCGTCGTGCCTCCCACGTGATCGCAGACCCAGAACCCGGAACGGGTGGGCCGCCCGCCGAAGGCCGCCGGGGCCCCCGTGCCGTGGGTGAAGCCACACGAGTTCTGGCCGACCGGATCATACATCCAGGGCCTGTCCTTCAAAGGCCCCCACTGCCCCCGCTGCCCGACCCAGCAGTAGACCAGGCGGGGGTTAATCTCTGACAGCTGCCGGTAGCCGATCCCCCAGGCGTCGAACTGTCCAGGGGGGTAGTTCTCGATCAGGATGTCCGCATCGACCACGAGCTTCTTGAGGAGCTCCCGGCCCTCGGCAGACTCAAGGTTCATCGTGATGGAGAGCTTGTTCCGGCACTCGTGGAGAAACTTCCCCCCGACCGCCTCTCCGGTTTCGCTGTCTTTGAACATGTATTCTTGCCGGCCGAAGGGGGTGAGCTTGCGCGTCGGATCCCCCCCGGGAGGCTCGACCATGATGACCTCGGCCCCATGCTCAGAAAAGCAGGACGAGGCCCAATGGCCGATATTCATCCTGATGGAGCAATCGAGGACCCGGAGCCGGTTCAGCTTCTCGGGTTTCTTCCCAACGTCCCGCCAGTGGACTTGGGTTTCCAGCCATCTCGGGTATTCCTGGGCCGCCTCGCTCAGGCCCTTATAGACTTCATCGGGCGTCGGCGTGGGTACTGCAGGCCACGGCAGCACAGGAATGTCGCCACTTTTGATTTCTGCCATGTTATCCTCCCCTACGGTTGACAGGTTACTCCGCCTTGCGTGTCGTGCACCGGTCCTCGCTGGCTCTCACCTCCTCTCATCCACTTGAGGGTTAGGGGCATGAAGCTCGTAGCCGAGACGCTGCGAGATTTTGGCCGCCGCGTCCTTCACGAGGGGGACCAGCTCTTTGTCAATCCGCTCCACGGAAAACCGAGAGACCGGTCCCGAGAGTCCGACCCCGGCCACCACCCGCCCCGAATAATCCTTGACCGGGGCGGCGACACACCGGACGCCCTCTTCCAATTCCTCGTTGTCCACGGCGTAGCCCAACCGAGCCGCCTCTTTCAGATGCGCGCCCAGCTTCTCAAAGTTATCGATCGTATTCCCGGTGTGCGCTTGCAGAGAACGGCCCTCAAATATTTGCGCCAAATGGTCCCGGGATTCGTAAGCCAGCTGGATCTTGCCCGAGGCGGTGCAGTAGGCTGGCAACCGATGCCCGAGCCGTGGGACGATCCGAACCGTCTGGGAAGTCTCATGCATCAGCACGTACACAACCTCGGTCCCGTCGAGGATGGCAAGATACGCGGTCTCGTCACACGCGGTAACGAGCTCCTCCAGGATGGGGCGAGCCTGGCGCCTCAGGCCCAGATGGTGGAGGAAAATATTGGCAACTTCAAATGTTTTGATGCCTAAGCGGTAGTTCCCGGTCCGTTTATCCTGCTCGATATAGCCCCGACATTCGAGTGTGGCCAGTAAACGAAAAACGTTGTTTTTGTGGAGCCCCAACTTCTGGCTCAGCTCGGTGACCCCCAGCTCCTCTTCCTGATAGTTGAAGGCCTCCAGAATATCAAAGGCGCGGTCGACGGACTGAACGATATATTCTGATTTTTCCTTACGCCGATGAGCCATTCGTCCGCCTATTTCCTGCAGGGACTTGGCTCCGTGAAGCGTCCCGCCGCCGGGACCCCGCATAATGAAATCGGGGTTTTCTCACGTAGAAGGATTGTCTGCGTTTTGGACGGCCGGTCCCTGGTGAAGCTAAGCAAGCCACCTCAATATAAAAAGTTGTTCTATTCTTGTCAAGCAAAAAAAGAGGCAGGGGCCCGGGGTGGGTGAACGGCCTACGGGTGGGGCCCGAAGATCCCCTGGGGAACCTTTTTCCAGTCAGCCAGGAACCGTTCGAGCCCGACGTCGGTCAAGGGGTGTTTGACCAGCTGCTCGAGAACGGCGGGGGGGACGGTGACCACGTGCGCGCCCGCCAATGCGGCCTCTACGAAGTGGACGGGATGCCGGAGACTGGCTGCCAAGACTTGGGCTGGGAGCGCGAAGTTCTGATAAATCGCCACGATATCCCGAACGACATCCATGCCGACATGCGCAATATCGTCGAGCCGCCCAACAAAGGGGCTCACATAGGTCGCCCCGGCCTTGGCCGCCAGCAGGCCCTGGGCCGCCGAGAAGACCAGGGTCACGTTGACGCGGATGTCCTCCTGGCTCAACTCGCGGACGGCCCGCAGCCCTTCCTTGAGCATCGGGATCTTGACCACGACGTTGTCGGCGATCTTGGCGATCTCGCGCCCCTCGGCCACCATCTGCTCATGCGTGGTCCCAACGACCTCAACGCTCACCGGGCCGGGAACGATCTGACAGATCTGCTCGATGACGTTCCGAAAGTCGCCCCCCTCTTTGGCGATCAAGGAGGGGTTGGTGGTGACGCCGTCAATGAGTCCATGCTCTACCGCGTCCCGGATGGCCTTGACGTTGGCACTATCCATAAAGATCTGCATCGCTCTCCTCCCCTCCTGCTTCTGTCATCCCCCGGTGAGCCTTGCGCTCGGCCACTACCGTGTACCGTGCCTCGGGCCTCCCCCGGCCGCCGACTGCCGCGTGAACCTGTTCCACTTCGACCACCAGGCGGCGCCTGTGTAAGTCTAACGTGATCCGGTTTCCGACCCGGACCTGGCGGGCCGCTTTCGCCACGGCGCCATCGATCCGGACCCGCCCGGCGTCGCACAGGGCCTTCGCCTGCCCTCGCCGCTTGAGCAAGCGTGATGTTTTGAGAAACAGATCCAACCGCATCCCAAAGCTAGACGGCTAGAATGCTAGGAGGCTGGAATGGTTTAACGCCCAACAGGAAGGCTGTTCTCCCTTTCTCAGCGTGCTAATGTCCTAGCGCTCCCGGTGGAGGCCGCTCGCCGAAGATGGCGGTCCCGATCCGAACCATGGTCGCCCCCTCCTCAACGGCCACTTCGAAGTCGTGGCTCATACCCATCGACAGATGCCTAAGGGTGAGGTGGGGAAATCGGGTCCCGGCCTCATCTCGAAGTCTGCACAACTGCTGAAAGAACGGGCGAACTGCCTCGGGGGTCGGCTCGTAGGGGGGCATGGCCATCAACCCCTCGATGCGTACATA
>Ga0307428_1000538_pt1 | contig 23429 bp, 22 predicted proteins | sample SalMarWE160240MG_FD_202161 | JGI IMG/M metagenome (GOLD analysis project Ga0307428, IMG submission 202161) | Salt marsh sediment microbial communities from the Plum Island Ecosystem LTER, Massachusetts, United States - WE1603-240 | ecosystem: Environmental > Aquatic > Marine > Intertidal zone >...
TTGATAGAATGGTTTGCACCATTCATTATATGCTCTGATGTCTTCTCTTTCTTTCTCAGTGTATTTCATTCTTCATTTCCTCCTACATTTTCACCTTTAGAGCAGGGACATTTCCCGCCTCTATTTGCTTTAGTGCTCTTTCTGATAGCAGGTTTTTTCCGCCCTTTCTGGTCTTCACTTTGCCCCTCATACGGATACAATCCCAATTCAGCTTTAGGATGTTTTCCTCTTTCTCATAATCAGGAAAGAACCTCACCCATGGCTCATTATCCGCACTCTTTTCAGGTGTTGATCCGGGAGCGCTAACTTCTTTAATGAAGTTCTCCCATTCAGTTCTTTTCGCCTTTTTCGCCGCATACTTTTCTTTAGCCACAATCATCTTTCTAGATTTTCGGCAAAAAGCCCTGTTACTGCAAATAGCGCAGTTATCGTCTTCACTTTCTAGTGTGTAGAAATCGCAGGTTATGTTTCTATCTCTATATCTGTAGTCACTTTTTTGTGCTTCTTTTGCCTTTACCATTTTCAATCTGCTGTACGAAATTACCCAAAATGTATTTAAGGTTTACGGATAAAAATAAAATGCTCAAAAAATCAATGTTTTTAAAAAACAAGCTATTTATGGGCTGTTTAGTTTCAGATAAATCTGTAGCATCGTGTCCAAACACTAGTTAATTTCGTAGCAATATTTGCCTAATTTTAAAACAGGCTTTATTTCACCTTGTTTTATAAAAATAGGCTGTTTTATAACTTATCCGCCAACGCCAAAAAGTTACATACTAATTAATAATCAGAAATTAAGACTTTTTTATATTCCTTTTTCATATATTTTTTAATTTGATTACAATTAGCACACAAACATTGATACTTTTCCTTTAATTCTTTTTGGGACATTTTTATTATCTCATTATAAAGTTTTGTTCCACTTATTCTTTTACTACCTCCCACATATTTAATATGATCAATCTGCAATCCCCTCCAATTTTGTTTATATCCACATTTTGCACACTGACCACCTAACTTTTCCAATGCTTGAATTCTTCTTCTAAAATTATAATCTTTCATATAACGATTGTAATCATCCATTTCTTTTCTCTTTCTTCTAAACTCAAATTTATCATGATATTTTTGTCTGTTATCTTTATTGATATCACACATAAGTTTATGATTAAGCCAATATAATGCTTCTTTTGTTAAATCCTTTGCATACTGCTCATCATTCTGCATAATAAAAACTAAGGTGTTACAAGTTAATAAATGTTTCTAACCTTTAATCCAAATCAACATCTTTTAGATAATCAGTTTATTTATTCTAAAATCCACTACACCCGGCGGCTAACTTTTACAGAATAATAAACCATGATAAAATACAGCCTTTTAGAGTTTTAACCTATATGGTAATAATGCTACTCTTTTCTTATAACTTTATAACACAACTCTTTTATAACTTTATAACAGTCATCCCTCCGCGCTGGCCTTTATTTAATCACTATATGTTAATGAACATATTTCCTTCTTTTCCTTCATTCATGATAAAGCGATACACTGAGACGCTTACATTCACAAGAAACTAAACGGCAAGAAGGAGAGTGCCTGGGCTTTACTTTCAATTGTCATTAAACGTGGAAGCCATTCAGATTAGGCCCGACCTTTACATTCATCTATATATAAAACTTCCAATCAGCCAGCGACGGGCTTTACCTTCATCTGAAATTAAAAGATCGGCCCCGGGGCGTTACTATCCATTGAAACTAAATATCACTAGCGATATTACAATAATACTTTACATTCAGGTGAAGCTACCACATAACAGTGGTTTTACTATCAGAAGAAACTAACACTCCAGCGCTGAACGTTTGTATACCTTTACTGTCAATAAACGCTAACCCACCCCGGGAACAGCCCAGTTACCGTTATCTGAAACTAAAGCCTCACATATGTATATCTTTACATTCATATGAAGCTGACGCAATTGGCACTGTTATATTTAGTTTCAATTGCAGGCAACATAATTATTATAGTATTACTTTACATTCAGTTGAAAGTAACTGCAAAATTTAGTTTTAGTTTTAATTGACAGTTTACGTCCGCCGTTACTTTTTTCTATAGATCAATCTATTGATTGCTATTCAGTCGAAACATTTTTATATGACCCATCCGCTACGGAATGCGGGGGATGCGAAATGGACGCGGAAGCAATCGGCGGCTTGATGGCGATCTTGGCGGGGATTTTGATACTCGTGTTCATAGTGATTCCGCTGGGATTCTGCTTCGGTATTTTATGGATGCTCATGCTGTATTTCTTTATAGGCCCGGCGGCGGCTCCCCTTGGACTCGTTCTTGGCTTCCTGACTGCCATTGGTTGGATTCTTCAAGAACGTTAATTCACCCCACTTATGATGCCGAGAAAAATTTTCTCGTGCGAATTCTCGACTATGTAATTGTCGCCGAAAAATTTCCAAGTCCTGATTTCTTGCCTATACAAAAAAAATTAGAGATTTAACACGCCCTCATATGCACTGTACGCCCGCCGAATGACATTTGCACTCGAACTCATTATCGTGCCAGATGTGATTGCGTTGGCGGAGATGCTTGCTGCGTCGCTGTACCACTTGAGTGTGCTGACGTGGGATCCCATCCAGTTCCACTGATCAAGAATTAATCTTCTGTATTCGTCCTCGCGAAGCGTTTGCTCCTCCTGCAGATCAGTGGCGAGATATCCGAGCCAGAAATCATAATCTTTTGATTTGTCGTTTGGCTTGGGCGGCTTGCAGGGTTCCTTGTCCTCGTCGGTCAGTGTCTGTTCGTAAACCTTTCCTGAATATTCTCGGTATTCCTCCTGATAGGAGTCATTTAGTTTTTTCCATTCCTCAAGAAGTGCATCAATAGATTCCGTATACCTCGTCTTATTTTTGTTTAGGGTGTTAATAATAGTTTGATTTTTTATCTTTATTGGTTCCATACTTTATAAAAGATAACAACTTATATAAAAACTTTTCTATTCAATATACTTTTGTCAATATATTGACTTTGTTGACAAACCTATATTTAGCTTGAAAAGGCATTTTTCGCCATAATTAATCCAAATTTGCCAATTTTTATCGAAATTTCGACGTTTTTCGCCGTTTTTGGGCTTTTTAAAAAACAGTATTCCCGGCGAGATTTAGTCGCTTCGAATCTCGTTCAGGAACTTTGTGGCCTGATCTTTGGTCATCCCATACATCCATTCGCCGTCTATGAACTTCGCGTCCAGGATCCCTGCATAATGTCCTTCCAGCAAACTGATCTTTGTAACGAGAACTTCAACGATATCTTCCAATTTTTTAATATCGTTATGGTCAAAATTGAGGATCTTCTCGTCTTTCGTCAGCAGCGCTCCAGCCACGAAATAATATATTTTTTCATACAGCGGCCAGTCGGGGGGATCGATGTCCTCCTCCACTTTGGACTTTATATCGCGAAGAGCACAGGCTATGAGGCTGAGGATGCCGTAGGGCAAATCCTTTATTTTGTCGGCTATAGCCGTCAGCTCGTCTGCGAAGATCAAAAATTCCGGCAGTTCGGACAATTTGGGGGAGTAACTCATTTTCTCATCTTCCATTATTTATTCACCATTCTTCCAAATCCCGGCCTGTATTTGCCGGGGGCGAATTCTATGCGCCTGAGTTCCTGCTGAATCAGGTGGCATTCGTATATGAATCGGCATCTGTTGCATTTTCTGTTCCTCGTGTCAATGTTCCCGAGACAATTTACAAGGTTGGGATATCTTTTTTCAATACGTCGCATCAGTCTTTCCGTATCCAACACCGTAATATTCAATGCCAGCCTTGATCATTTTTTCGGGATCGTAGATTCTGCGGCCGTCTATGACCACGGGCCTTCTCATCAACTTTTTAAACGTCGCCGGGGTTATATAAGTGTATTCCTTCCAGTCCGTAACGACAATGACACAATCGGCTCCGTCGAGGACGGCATAGACATCATCTGCATACGTGACCGTCGGCAATACCTCCCTGACGGCTTCCCCCGCTTCCGGGTCGTGGACGATGATATCCGCCCCCCTTATGTCTAAATTCCGAATTATCTCAATGGATGGGGCGTTTCTCATGTCGTCGGTATTTGGCTTGAAGGCGAGCCCCAACACGCCAATACGCAGATCGGAGAAATTTTGAAGGACGCCTTCCTCGTCATATCCTATTTCTTCCCTATAGACGTGCCGAATTATATATTCCGGCCAGTCTCTCTGTGCCATATTTATGCCCCGCACATCTGGGAGCAACATTAAATCCGCTCCCACGTCTTCGGAGAAACGGACAAGGGCCCGCACGTCCTTTGGGAAGCAGGAACCCCCGTATCCGAGCCCCGCCTTCAAAAAGTGTGGGCTTATTCGATAATCCATTCCCAGGGCCTTCTCAATTACCTTGATGTCCGCCCCCGGCACTTCCTCACACAGCGATGCCATATCGTTCATAAAGCTAATTTTGGTTGCGAGATAGGCGTTATTAGTGTATTTGATGAACTCGGCGTTCACATAGTTGCAATCAACAAATATATCATAGTCCGGCTCCTTATTGTGTCCCAGCAGCATTTGCTCGTAAAATTCCGCCGCCATATCCCATTCGGATTCATATTTAAATCCTATCACGATCTTGTCGGGATTAACCGTGTCGCTCAGGGCCGATCCCTCGCGCAGAAATTCGGGGGACATCACGAAACCAAAATCGTGTCCGTGTCGTTTACCAGAGGAGTGTTCGAGTAGGGCGATGCATTTTTCACTCGTCCCAGGGATTACGGTGCTCTTGAGAATGATCAGCAGCCATTCATCTCTATTATCTAAATTGGTGGCTATATCTTTCATACAGTTAAAAACGTATTCAAGATTTATACTACCATCGTCATAGGGTGGCGTTCCCACACAAACAAGAGCAATCTTTACATCATCCTGTAAAGCAATATTTAGATCGTCTGTAACTAAAATATTATGCTTTTTAATGAGATCTTCCAAGCAGGGTTCATATATGTATAATTCCCCTCTTTTCAGTTTATCCAGTTTGTCCCGGTCGATATCGTAGCCCACGACCCGCATTTCTCCGGCGTCTAGGGCCAAAGCCGTGGTAAGCCCAACGTATCCCAATCCAAAGACAGCTATTCTTCCGAACATAGATTCACCGCCAATATTATAAAAAGAGAGATATATAAAGATTGCGATCGGTCAGGGAATGAACCGTTTCTCCGAATACTTGCTAACAAGCCGTTTTTTCCTCTTTTTTGTTAGTTCGTCTTCCAATTCGTCCCATTCATCGCCCAATCTTTCGGGGGTTTCTCCATTGTCTTTATGCTGTAATTCCTGGGGCAAGAATTCATATATATCGTCCTCCTTGTTTTGTCTTCTTTTGGTTTTATGAGAACGCTTGGGGTCTAAAATTCTATCGGGGGAGGCCAAATAATTTTCCTCATCAATCTTTCTCAGATGTGTCGAGGTATGCCCCGAGCATTACAGTCAAGGGCGCATACCGATCTTGACACGAATAATTATTCAGGATCAGATTATTAAAGGTTTCTATCCTATTCAATGAACTTCCTCACGGACAATACGCTTCGTGTGGTGACGACGTTTCCCCCGTCTTGGAATATCAAAAAAACGGGAACCATATCTAAATTATACTTTTCCGATAGATCTCTTGCTTCTTCGTCCCTGTCAAAATCGAGCCACTGTATGGGATAATCTTTTAATTTCTCCTTGGCCCACTCACATTTGAAGCAATGAGTTTTAGTTATCGCCTTAATTTTTACCTTATCTTCCCCCTTGATGAATCCGAATTGCCGTAACCACGAGTTCTCCTTCTTCATTGAAACCCCGGACACCGACATAGGCTCCTTCTTCATCCATACCAGAATAGGAATGTATGACTTTCATTCTTCCCTCTCCTTGATCGCTTCAAAATATATCTATTTAAAGCTTTTGGTGTAAGTTCTCCAAAGTGTATGATCTTTTAATAATGAACGGGTTCGACAAGCCAACCAAGTTTGTTCAATTTTTGAATCTGTTTTCCTGTTAGAACTCTTATGAAGATTATCAGGGCACTTGGGAAATTGGGCTGCGTCTTTTTCACTTTATCAATATAGAAAGCTACTCTCCCCTTTGGAAATAGCACATATGGGGCGTGTATGACATATTTGTGCCACCAACTTTTAGTGTCGGTTCTGGCAGAAACTATGGCTACCCCCTCGTTTCCCTTTTCATATTGTTCGAAGGCGTGCCTCATCCAGTCGCTGATATCATAACCAGAATATTCCTTGTATTTTCTCCCCCACGGCGGATTGAGCCACCACAAACCCTCCGTTTCCCAATCTACCGTTAGGGCGTTCGTTTTTTCATTAATAAATCTATCGCATTTAGTATTGGCACTATCCGCCGCCGCATCCAGCGTAAAATTAAAAATCTCCCTTAAAGATTCAAATAACCAGACGGGCGTTTCATAATCCCACGCTTGGCTTAGATATAAGCCTTTAACTTTATTGTAGTCGTCTGACATGATTTAAAAGATGGCAAGGTTATATAAAAAGATTGTGTTTACCCTCTCAACTCGTCAAAAACTTGCCAGCCGAAAGTCTTGGTGCTATCTCTAAAGTCCACTCCCGAGAACGTGATCTCCGCAAGATAATCTACAGTTGACGCCGCCGCCCCAAAGTGCCCGCTTGCGGGAGTATATAGGACGAGAGTGTTCTTACTGCCATCGGTAGCAGATACTGTGCAATCTGTGCCATTAACTAATACCGTCCCTCCCGAGCTTTCCACGTAAATCTTGGCTCCGTAGGCGGAATAATCAACATTCTTGATTACGAATTGATATCCCCCTCCGAAATTTCCTCTTTTGATCCCGACTTCGATCATGCTACTATACCTTTATTTTCACGTTCTATTAAACCCTTCGCTTCAAAATCGCCCTCTTTGCAGGGAAAGCCAATTCGTGCGTTTTCTTGAATACATCCAATATCGCCTTTTTCGTATGAAGGTTCAGGTCATGTTTTTTCTCGAACACGGTCAAAACCATTTTCTTCGTGTATAGTGACAGTTCCACCGTCGCAACGATGTCCTTGCCCACCCCATGAATTATATCCCATAGATGGATCGTTTCCGTCAGGACTTTAACCATTTGAAATTGTCTTGTCAGGATGTCGGTTGCCGTCACCGTTTCTGGGAATATCCTGAAGAACGTGGCGATTCGCGTCAACGTGTCGGTCATGGTGGCTGTTTCCGTGAATATTCTATATAGATCCATTTGTCGTATTAATGTATCGGATATTGTGACGGCTTCTGTTAAAATTTTGTATAAAGATAATTGACGCAGGAGGGTATCTGATATTGTAATAGTTTCCGTCAATATTTTAACAAGGACTCTTATTGCTGTAACGGTGTCGTTTAATGTTACGATGTCCGTTAATATCCTGAACAGATCCATCTGCCGTACTAATGTGTCATCCAATGTAGCGGTGTCCGTTAAAATCTTATAAAAATTAATGAGCCGTGCCAACGTGTCGCCCATTGCGACGGTTTCTGACAGAATTCTGTACAAGTCCATCTGCCATGTTAATGTATCAGATGTGGCAACGCTTTCCGTAAGTATCTTGTATAAGTCCATCTGCCGTGTCAATGTATCAGTTGCAGTTATAGTTTCTGTAAATGTCGTACTAACTCCTTTGCTAATGAGATCTGCAAGAGTTATGATCTCAGTGAGCGGGGCTTTTACCATGCCTTTAATTATAGAATCTGTAAGAGATACGGATTCAATGAACGGGGCTTTTGTAGTTCTTTTTAAGATATTATCGGTTAGTGTAGCGGCTTCGGTAAATATTTTATAAATATCCCATATGTGGGCATAGGTGTCCGATATCGTGGCTGTTTCCGCTAATATCCTGAATAGATCCATCTGACGCACTATCGTGTCGTCCAGTGTAGTGGTGTCCGTCAAGATTCTATAAAAATTAATGAGTCGTACTAATGAGTCATCCGTTGCGACGCTTTCCGATAGAATCCTGTGTAAGTCCATTTGCCGCGTCAGCGTGTCAGACAAACCTATTCCTGCGGGAACCTCTTCCTCTCCGAAGTCGTTGAGGTGGTCCCGCTCACTCTCGTAGCTGGCTTTGATCCAAGCTGGAGTTCTCGCTATACCCTTTGAGATACGAAGTTCGTCAACGAGACCAGTAAGATATTCGCCTACTCCATCTAGACTACCGATGTGAAAATCAGTTTGTGAGTAGTTGATGATGTTCTCAGCAGAATCTTTTTCAACCAAGTCTATATAGCATTTTAATGTTCCTCCGCTTCGGGTATAAACAACATAGTACCAAGTATCAGCTTCAAAATTGGTCCCTGCGCCTCGTAATATTTCTCCTAACCATTGCACATACCAAACTAGTTGGGCCTGCGATTGGGTTCCAAAGTTAAAACCCGTTACACTGCGAGGCGTGCTAAATACAGAGATATAATTATAAAAACTAGAATATTGAACCCAATGCTCTATTGTAAAATCTCCACTTCCAACACCACCAGCAGTTAAAACTCCTGCAATATTATCATTTACACCATCAAACTCCTGTGCCTTACTTATTTTTCCAGCAGCCTCTATTGGTTCATTAGCAGCCGTTTTTGTCCCATTGCTGGCATATACAGTGCTGTCTCCAATGTGTTCATTGTCAGGATCATCCCTCATGTGGGAAACTAATATGAAACCGGCGTCCCAAACGTTATGCACGACAGCGTCGCTTGGATCGCCTACATAGGCATCATTATCCACTTGGCTGCTATCATAGTAGAGGTAGAGTTCGGTATCCACATCAGGATCAACATCTGGAACCTTGACCCAGAGCCACGCCTCCTCGTCTGCATCAACCCACTTTTCAATCTCTACGTAGCATTGAGTTATTCCATCAGCCTTCGTGATTGCTATCTTCTTCCGATTAGCATCATTTCCAAGCTCGTCAAAAACGAAGGATACATCGTCACTATCTCTTCCCGAGCTAGTGCTGAGATAGACGAGAATTGGGAAATTGGAGAGAGCGGCGTCTATGTCGTTGTGATCGAGCGTTATCTTAACCCTCTTATCCCAGTCAGATAGCCAGTTTCCCTCACTTGGTCTCTCCCACAAGATTCGGTATAAAGATAGGCGACGTGTCAATGTGTCGGAAGCAATGATATTTTCTGTTAAACCCCGATATAAAACCAATTGACGCAAGAAAATATCTGATAGTGCTGGTGTTTCCGTGAGTATCCTATATAGATCCATTTGTCGTATCAATGTATCGGACGGGGCGATGGTTTCCGTTAAAAGTTTTTGTATGACTTTTAATATATTATCGGACGGGGCGATGGTCTCTGTTAAGATTTTCTGTATCGCCCATTCTTTTAACAAAGTGTCTGTCAATGTTCCCGTTTCCGTAAGTATCCTGTGTAGGGTTATTGTGCGTAGGAATGTGTCCGATAGTGCCATCGTTTCCGTTAATATTTTAACAACGATTTTTATTGCTGTAACTGTATCGTCCAGTGTTACGGCTTCTGATAGGATCCTTTGTAATGTCAATGTACGTAAAATCGTGTCATCTAAAGTAATAGTTTCCGTGAAAATTCTCTGCAATGCTAATATGCGTAAAAGTGTGTCGGATGATGTGACAGTTTCCGTTAAAATTTTATATAAAGTTAATTGTCGTAGCAATACGTCGCCCAAGGTGGCGGTTTCCGTTAAGATCTTGTATAGAGCCAATTGACGTACTAATGTATCACCCGTGGTGACGCTTTCCGTCAGCATCTTCCCCAACCCTTTTAATATCGAATCTGATGTTGAGACGGCTTCCGTCAGGGCGGCCAGCGTCATTCCCTTTGAAATGTTATCGGACAGTGATGAGGTCTCCGTCAAAATTCTGTATAGAGCCAGTTGACTCACTAATGTATCATCTGTGGTGACGGCTTCCGTTAAGATCCTTTGCAAAGCTAGTATGCGTGTAAGGGTGTCCGACAATGTTAACGTTTCCGCCAATATCGCAAAATATTCCTTTATAATGGCAAGACCGATATCGCCCAATGTTATGGTTTCTGACAGTATTCTTTGCAGGGCTAATTGCCGTTGTAGTGTGTCAGACAGGGATGAGGTTTCGGCGAATGTCCTGTGACTGGAGAAAATTCGGGCGAGGGAGTCGGTCAACGTGGGGGCTTCGCTGAAGATCCTGTGGCTGGAGAAAATTCGGGTGAGGGCGTCGCCGAGGGAAAGAGTCTCGGTCAAGATTTTGAAGAACTCTTCGGCAGCTGTGTATACAACATAGAGGGTTGGATCTGGCGTACCGGCGGATTCCTCAGCATATATGAAGGAATGATCCCCTTGGGCTTCATCATCTGATTGAAAGCCTATTGCAAACCAATCTAGTGCAAGCTGGTCCTCTAAATCTGAATCTGCTGCGGCTCCTAAATCAATCGATTGGTTTATATCTGCCACTGGAAAACCGGCGGGGTCAACATAGACTGTTCCTTCGCCTGCCTCGTCATAAATCGCTTGATTTCCAGCAGCATCATCATCCTCAGTTGAGGGCTGAACCCCAAGCATCTCATGAACGTGGCAATCAATCTCCCAAGATCTTCCGTTGTATTTGAAGACAGTATCTGTTATTGTTGCACTATTATCAATGCCGCTTACATCCCATTCAACAAAGCCACGATGTATCCAGTAGCCGTCTAAAGTCAGAAAGTCCTCTGTGAATAAATATGTGCTTTCGGTGTTGATGTCTAACACCTTTGTTTTTGTATACTCTTCTTCAATACTTGTAATTTGTATAGGGCCTTCTTTACCTTGGATAAGATCCCCTATCTTCAATTCATTGGCGACGACAAACGTTTCGTTGGGCGTGATTAATATGTGATTTGGGGTTACTTTCAACCTGCCATTGAGGACAATTAATTTGTTTGTAACTCTGCTAAAAATCTCTGTTATCTTCGTGTCTAATAGCATGGCCTTTTTGAAGTCGTAATACTTGACGGTGTCGCCGACTTTAATTTTCCCAGCTTGTTTGTAGCTCCCATCACTCATCAAAATCTGCGTATCGGCAGTGAAACAGGGCTGTGCAGGTCCGTGTGTTTCTTTTCCGATCTTAATATCGACGGTGCTAGTATCCCTTCCATAAACACTACCAATAAAGGAAATATCCCCATCTATAGTAGGATCGTTCAGCGTTGCCGTATCAGGGTCAATCTTTAATACTTCATTAGTATTTAGGCTCCAATTACTGTAAATAAAATCTGCTTTCAACCCTTGGGCGTGAACATCAATCTCCACAGGATCAAGGTATAACTGTTTAAATTCGCCAGCTGCAAGTGGACTTTCCACTTCAATCCAGTCTGAATACTTCCCCCCCTCTGTTAGATTGGATTTACAGATGTCACTGAAGTCTATACCGTCAGCCCAATATGTTCCACCTATGAATATCATATCAAACTTGCCAAGACGAACCACTTCTGTGGGAAGATTTCCATGTACTATCTGTAAATTAAAATTAGGTCTATGTTTATTGAAATATTCTAAAACTAGAGGAGCTACAAAATTAAATACTCGTTCATCATCCTCACAAACGATTACCTCTAAAGTCTTGTGAGAGTTGGCAAGAGGGAAAAGCATTATGCCTAGATCCAGACTACCCAAGAAAACTCTAGCGTTTTCTGGGCTTTGTTTAGCAATAGGAATCATCAGGGAGATGCTTCCTAACCCAGCTTTTATTACTGATCTCCCATCAAGAATCATCTCGACATCTCGATCGCAAGCAACTACTTTGAGGCCACCCTCGTCAACTAAAATTTGCTCCCCGTCGATCTCTCGACTTCCAGTAAACATTTCTAAAATGTCGCCAATGAGTTCTTTTCCAATACCTAGAGCATTTTCATGTATTTTAAAGAGATTGTCCTCGTCTACGAAGGTGAATACGCTTCCGTCCAAAATTGTTTTTTCAGTGATCGTGTGCTTTTTGCCCATAGTTTTTACTTTATTGCCAACTATGCCGCTCCATCTTTGCAATACCCTGAAAGTCTCGGTTTCACCTGAAGTATTCTTGAAATAGACATTGTGTTTGAGGGTGCTACAATCCCTCTGGAAGTACTCAACGGTGAAGGGGCCATAATCCGTCTCATAAGTTACCGTAACCTTGATGAAGTTGGATCCCTCTTCCACTGTCATAACGGGACTCCAAGCACCTACATCTCGCCACACATCAGGCTCCTTGAAGAGCCTCTGAACCACCCAGCGTTCCTCATCTACCTGAACCTCCTCATGCTGGACATCAAAATACTTGGCGTAATAAGGGTAGACCTCGACGCAGCACTTCACACCTTGAATTAGAACATAGTCTTTAACAGGGTGAGCATCAGTCAGCTTTCGCTTCTTCCATTGACCGTCTGCCTTGTCTTTGAAGACTCTATGACCAACACTTATACTAGACGCAAACCTTCCGTCGCCAAGATGTTCAACCTCGGTCCAAGAATTAGCCCAGCCCTTCGCTCCACTACCCTTAGCCTTCAGATTGGCGTGGAACTTATCTACCATATCACTCACTAAATATTTCTAAGGATTGTCATCCCTTATCCTCGCGGGCCAGTTCCCCGAGGGGTGGATTTTGAGAATGTGTTCTACCTGATTGCCACCCCTGATGACGGGGAGATAATCACTCTTTGTCTGGACCTTCTCCGCTCCCTGTGCGACACCGCGTCTAGTCATTCTATCATATTGTTATATTTTGCCTCTATTAAATCCTTCGCCGAAATAAAACTCTCCTACCGTTAGATGAAATTTCCGCAAAGACACGGCTGATCTATATAGTTCTATATAGTTTTGATCCACGTTGCGGAAAAATGGGGGACGGTAGGAGATAAAAAAAATAAAGAATTTATCCGTCTTATTTTATTCAAAAGTTTTTCTCATTTTAAACTCTGATTGTTTCCCCGGATTCCACTGTTGAACTGGACGGAGATAGCCCGTGACCCGACTGATAACCTCACATTCAGCACCGCAGGCGGGACAGGTGAAGTGTTCTCCCGAAAGGTAGCCGTGATTGGGGCAGATGCTTGTGGTAGGGGTCATGGTGAAATTCTTGATTTTAGTGTGGGTCGCGATTCGGCGCACGAGTTTCTTGACGCCTTCGGGATACGGGTTTCTCTCGCCGATAAATACGTGAACTGCCGTTCCTCCAGTATAGTATTGTTGCAGCCTTTCTTGATGTGTAAGAAGCTTGATAAGATTTAAATCAGAGTCCACGGGGAGATGGCTGGAGTTAGTGTAAAATGGGTCAGAAACGCCTGGATTAGCTACGGGAATATCGTGATATTTTTCTTTATCCATTTTCGCAAGCCTCCAGCTTGCACCTTCGGCGGGACTTTCCTCCAAATTATAGAGGTTCCCGGTTTCCTTTTGAAAATCCACAAGTTTGTTTTTCATATATTTGAGGGTTTTTTCGGCAAGGCATATTCCGAGTTCGGATTCTATGTTCTCGCCCAACAGTTCAATGCAGGCTTCATTCATGCCGACGAGACCGATGGTGGAAAAGTGAAACTTGAGGTTTTTAAGGTATCGCTTTGTCCACGGAAGCAAACCGTTGTCGAAATTTTTCTGAACTTCTACGCGTTTGATTTCCAGGCTGTCTTTTCCCAACTCCATAAGATATCCAACACGATCTAGAAAACTTTTCTCGTCTCCAGACAGACGTGCTGCTTGGGGGAGGTTGATGGTAACTACGCCGACGCTATTTCCGCACCAAGTAGTAATTCCATTTCTACGAACATATACTGTGTTATTTGGAACCTCCACACAATAAACTTTTCCGTTATAATGTTCTTTAGTAATTTTGCTTTCGTTTCGCAAGTAGGTACGTTTACTCCTGTAACGGAATGAGATACACCAAACATCATTTGAAGAAATCTTTCTTCCTCTTATATATGAAGTTTTTTTCTTTTCTATTTTTTTTGTGGATGCCCATCCCAACTTCATTGCTATTTCCTGTAGATCGTTGGCCAACTTTTCTGAAGATGTCCAATAATTAAGTTGCCCCGTATCTCGTAAATGACCGTCGCCCAGCACCATCCATTCTAACAAAACTCTCAATTTGGTGGGAGGAAGATTTTTTATTTCTCTAGGTACGTGTTTATCATAACATTTTCCAAATTGTCGGAGATAACTCCATAATTGTTTATTACAGATCACAAAGCCTTTGTCTGTTTCTCTGTATTTAAATGGGGTTTTATTTAGCATTGTCCGTATTTTATCTCTTTCAGGCTTCTTTATTTGTGAAATTATGACTCTATAACCGTGATCCGAAGCATAATTTTCACCATCAGTGGAGCCCTCAGCAAGCCAAATACCAAAAAACGGAAGCCATATATCCATGGGAATCTTAACTTCGTTCCATATTTTTTTATGATGAGAGTTATAATTTCCAGCAACCCATTCATTAGACATAGAAGGAAGAATAAAATATTCTACATTTTTCCCAATCCATTTACCGTATTTCGGTATACTGTGGTTGGTTGGACTAAATTCTCTTGCTTCGACAAAGCCCGGACTATGTTTATATTTTCTTTCTACGAGCATTCTATGATTTGGCGTGACTAAAAGATCTAATGTCTTTGTTTTAAATTTCAATAATTCTCCGTTCCAATCATACTCATAATAACGGAGAGGTTTGTGTAGTTCTATATCTCCATCTAAGGTTCTTGTATATATTAGATCGTTTTTAGATAACGCGTAGAAATGCTTCCATCCGTTGTTTGTGAGCAATTCCGTTTCCTTGTCATAACACCCAGTCTTGTCCCCGTAGCCGAAGGTGCCGCCTTCGCGGGTTAGAAGTTCTGTTAGGTCCAGCCTAAGACGGCAGCACATACTGCGCACCAGGGAAGGATCGCCATCCAAACCAATGAAATTCTGGAAGTATGGAATGCCATATTTCGCGGTCATTTTGAACAAGGCGTTGGAAACGTCGCTGTCCCAGTCAAAATCTTTTGTGAGATTGTAAGTGGGGATGGGGAAGGTGAAGGGGCGTTCCTTCATATCGCCTTTATACATAACGTTGCAGAACGCAAGATTGAACATATCCATCTCGTCTTGGAAATCCGCATAGGTGTCTCCGTTCATTATCGGAAGCAGGGAGAGATCTTTGGGAGGAGTGAGATCCAAACTATAATTGGTGAACGGACTTTGCCCGCCCCAGCGACTCGTGATGTTCATATAATGAACGTGTTGTTGTATTTCCTGCTCAACTTCGTCATAGTTCAATCCGTCAGACGCAATATATGGAGCGAGAAGCGTATCTACACTGTTAAATGCCATCGCTCCCGCCCAGTTGTTCTGCAGAACGCCGAGAAAGTTCACCATCTGGCCCAATGCTGTTCCGAAATGTTTTGGGGGGCCAGAATCGGTTTGGCCAGTTACCCCGTTAAACCCATCCATAAGAAGATCCATAAGACTCCAGCCAGCGCAGTAGCCTACTATACCCATGTCTAAATCATGAATATGAACCGCCCCCGATCTGTGGGCATCTGAAATTTTTCTTGGATAAAGTTCCTCAAGGCAGTATTCCTTGATGGTTTCCCCGGCAATACGGTAGAAAGCCGAAGCAAAGGAATAATTCATATTGGCATTCTCATGAGTTTGTTCATGAGTAGCGTTGAGAAGACTCTTTACCAGTTGAATAGGCATAGATTTTTTTTCATTATTTTTTTTCATTAAATGTTGTGATTTCAAAATTGGATTTTTTAATGTCATACATCCACCTTATTGTGCTTCGCTATATATAAATCTTGCCAATCATAAAAAACTTATAGATCATTCTCTTATTACGCTCCATAGTTCTTTGTTGGTTCGCCCTTTAATGTCTATCACCAGCAGCCCGTCCTCGTCCAAAGCATCGCTGATGACGCTTATTTTGTTGCCCCGCTTTAGATCGTAGGTCTTTACGATGCTGTCGGGGATTGTCAAACCCAATGAATCGCCCACTTTTAAAATCTTTCTTTTAAATATCGTTGGCATCTTACTTTACATATCACACAACTTGTTTTTAAACCTTTCTATTTATAATTATACTTATGATTCAAATTATAAAAGCGAGATAAAAAATAGAAGGTTTTATTAAAGGGTAATGGTAAAAGTTAGGTGAACAAAGATGCGAAAACGACTGTTCGATAAGAAAGTCAAGAAGCTAAATTTAGTTGCAAACATAATCGACTCACCTAGCGTTACGGCGACAGCCCTCACCGCCACTGCTGGAACAATTGTCACGTTGGGCGGAACCACCGCGGGAATAGATACCGTGAATGCAAGCAAGGCGCTGAACGTCAGCGGACTAGCAACTGCGACCAATTTAACCGTTAATACAATGTTGAAACTTCCAGCAGCCGCGTACAAAACATCGGGCATGGATTATGGAGTATTTTACTTTACAGGTGTTACTATATACGTTTCCAAAAGTGGAGCTTGGGTATCCGCATCTCTGACTTAAGTGGGTGATATAAAATGAGAAAGAGAATATTCGATAAGAAAGTCAAGAAGCTAAACTTGGTTACAAACATAATTGATTCTGCTAGTGTTACGGCAGCGGCCCTTACTGCAACTGCTGGAACAGTTACTACATTACAGGGAACCACAGCCGGAATAGACACCGTGAACGCCAGTAAGGCGGTGAACGTCAGCGGACTGGCGACCGTCACTAATTTAACCATTAATACGGCGTTTAAAGTCCCATTATCCGGGGTCGTGGCGGAGGCCAGGCTGTCGGGAGGGGATTATTACGGAACCTTCTGGTTTTCTGGACTTCATATATACGTTGCTAAAAGCGGAACGTACGTTTCGGGAGTGCTCGCATAGGTGATATAAAATGAGAAAACGAGAAAGCATAATTGAACAAAATTGGAAATTTAAGGACTGGCTGGAAATAGTGCAGTTCAACAGAAACGGCGACATCATAGATAGCCGCTACGGGGAAGACCTGATCACGTCCGCTGGAAAGGCGGCGGTTCCGGCTCTTATCCTGCACGACGTTACGACCGTATCCGGGTACGACTTCATTGCCATCGGCAGTGGAAACACGGCTGCGAGTACGGGAGACACGACTCTGGAAGCTGAAGCCTACAGGGCGGCAGGAACTGGAACGAGAGTCACCACGACAGTCACGGATGATACTGCACAATTAGTGTACGTCTTCAGTTCAGGCAATCCGTCAGGGTTGTATGGAACGAGTACGGGAACTCAGGCAATTGAGGAATCGGCAATGTTTAGTGAATTAACTGGTGGAGTGATGCTATGTCGCCAAACCTTTAATGCCCTTAACATTGATTTTGGGGGAGGAGATTCCCTCTCAATTACGTGGAAAGTCCAAGTTACATAGTTTCTTACCCCTTTTTTTAACATAAACGTGCAACAGAAACATTTATATATGGTGGGTTGAGTTATTTCATATTAAATAACATGAAAAGTTCACAATTCAAGGTTGGCCATTATCCTTGGAATAAAATTACTGCTCCACCAAAGGAAAAACTTGAAGATCTATATTTGGAGAAAAGATTAAGCACTGTTGATATCGGTGAGAAATATGGCGTTTGTCACAAAGTCGTTAGCAGATGGTTGAGGCACCACAATATTTTAGTAAGATCGTTATCTGAAGCCCATAAAGGTATTCCTTCGCCTAAAAAAATCAATATATCCAAAGAAAAATTGAAAAGACTTTATTGTGACGAAGGGCTTTGTCTGAGGGAAATTGCAGAGAAATATGGAACTTCTGAGCAGGTAGTGTGGAAACGGATGGTTGAGTATGATATTTCTAGAAGAAAAAGTGCTGGGATGCTTTTTAGGGACGATATAACGGAAGAAATTTTGAAAAGACTTTACTTGGGCGAGCGTTGGGGAATGGAGAGAATAGCTGAAGAATTTAAGGCAAGCTCGGGGACAATCCAGAAATACCTTAAACATTATGGAATACCCATTAGAACAATTTCAGAGAGTTTAATGGGCAAACCTAAATCTTCGGAACACGTGAGAAACGTTCTCAGGGCTAACGCCGTTAAGCCCAATAAGTCCGAGATCCGTCTCCTTGAGATCCTTCAGGACATCAATCCCTCTTGGCGCTACGTGGGCGACGGTGGCTTAATCATAGATGGTAAGTGCCCCGATTTTTGGGACGGCAACAAAGGACTTTACGAGTTTTACGGGGACTACTGGCATCGTGGCGACGACCCCCAAGAACGAATAGATTTCTTCGCCGAACGTGGCTACAACTGTGCTGTGATATGGGGACACGAGTTGGAGAAACTTGAGAATCACAAACTTTATTAATATCTTTAGATAATAGTTAATTGAAATGGGTGACTACACATCTATCGCCACCGTACGATTGGCGGCCGGCTTCAAAAGGGATTTAACCCCGAGCGGTACGACTAATTTCTGCATAAAGAGGGGCGAAGCCGCAATGAAGAAATATCTCGGGATTACCCCGGCCACGGGCAGCAGCACGGCGGCTTGGGTCGAGGACGCGGCGACATCCTTTGCCTGCTACTATCTGGCGCAACGATTAGCATCCCAGAACGCCCCAAATGTCTTCTACCAGAGGCAGGCGCAGACCTCAAGGAGTTCTGAATTCTTCGGTCACGCACTGGTTGCGGAGTCGTGGTGGAATGCTGCTATACGGATCTGTGACATGCATGGCCGGGACATCATCATAGAAAGAATTGAACCATCATCTTAATTTTTTATATAATAATATCATTAATTCACATATAACTATATCAATAAACCAAAAGGTTTTTAAAGATCGAATTTACTATATTATGATGGTAAAGATATGGCAAGATGTGACTTTATAAAGTCAGACGGAACCCAATGTGGAGCACATGCAATAAAAAATTCTACGAGATGCTGGTTTCACAGTTCTGCCGTAAATAAAGGTCGGGGCAAAAGTCGTGACATAACATTAGATAAAACTATTACCGACGAAATGAGGAAAGAAATGGGTCAGGCAGTGATCACTAGACATTCTAGACACGGCTTTTCATATGAAAAACTATTTGGTAAAACTATCGGGGAAAGACCGCGAGTTGATAAATTACAAGAATTAGAGAAATTTTATGATGACGGTGGTTTAATTGCGAGGGCGATTGATTCTTATATAGCAGTGGCCATAGCAAATGGATACCAGCTGATCGACGGCGAAACTGGTGAACGGGAAACCGCCAACACAAAAATTATAGAAGAACTCGATGCCCGAATAAACTTCCACGAATGTTTCAGGAAAATTTTTCTCAACCTGCTGGTTTTCGGTTTTGTGTGGGGAGAGATGGATATCCCAATAAGTTCAAATAAAATAGAACAATTAAAGTTTCTCCCGCCCTATGAGCTTGATATTAAAAGAGACAAAACATCGGGTGGATTTGAAGAAGTTAGACAAATTAGGGGGACAGAGGAGCCGATAACTTGGATAAAAACGACCGAGCCTGGGAGCACTAAAGATATAAAAAACATTTTCTATATTCCCGCGAGCCTGAAACATTCTGAAACATATGGGATAGGACTTTTAGAAAGGGTTCATAGTGAGGCGAAAAGCTGGAAGGAAAAGGGCAAGGACATAGGTGCTGTGACGAAATTCATATCCTATCCGTTCAGAGTTGTTAAGGTCGGGAGCGACACATACCCGGCAAGCAAAGAGGCGGTTGACAAGGTGGGAGACGAGGTTGAGGCCATGGAGCCAGGTGATTTATTGGCCACAAGGCACAACCTTGAATTCGAATTCCATTCGCCCGATGTCCCAGAAGCACTCATGGCAAATTATAGGGAGGAAACAAGGCGGCTTATTGTCTCCCTCGGCGTCCCGAGCCTCTACACGGCTCTTGAAGACATAGACGCCAACACTTTAAAGGAAATTAGAAGCATCTTCAACTCGACGGTTGAAGCCATGCAGACGACTGTGAAAACCTACTTCGAGGATCAGGTCATCAAGCGGCAATTTGAATTGCTGGGGAAATTAAAGAAGAGAACGGATAAGCCCCCCGTGTATTTAACCTGGAATCCTTTGACCGTTTCCGTGCTTTCGATCCTAGAACTGACGCAGTTGGTAATGGGCGGAGTTGTTGGAATAGAGGAAGCCCGGAGAATTCTGGAATCTATGGGATACGGTCTTTTACGTGGCGAGAGATGGAAAGAAGACGCATTGGAACAGCTTCCCCCGCTCAAAGCACCAAAGGAGTCCCATCCAACGGATGATGAACCGGATAAACCGCCAATCAAGCCCCCCACGCAGGCACCAGAAAAGCCTCCAACAAAATCACCATCAGAACAACCCCGCATAAAAAGACCTCAACCAAATGCACCCAAATTGTCGTTTGAGCAGTGGTTAGAGGGGATGACTTTACTAAAAGACATAGACAAATTCGCGGCTTATGAAACAATGAAGGGGGTGTTGCAACAGGGCTTTAAAGAATCCGAACAAAACATTTAATAGATCCTCAATCCTTTTTATATATAAGGTGTTTGATAATACCCATTATAAAACCCAAGAAAAATGAGCCTCAGAATACTTATATTAGTAGATGTATCAAGTCTTTAGCAAAAACAGATCCCAAGATGCCGAACAAGCAGCGAGTGGCTGTTTGCTATTCCACGTGGAGAGAATCTAAAAAGAAACAAAGTGACGATACAGAGGTCACTATAAAAGTTTTAGATGGAGAAACCGTACTATATGAAGAGATCTTTAAAACAAAGGATTTAATAGAGAGTTTACAAAATGATTATGATGATAAAGATATGGCAAAATTAACATACAAGCAGAGAAAGAAACTGCCGGCTTCGGCGTTTTGTGATCCAGCAAATAGGAGATACCCGGCGCACGACGCGGCACACGTCAGAAACGGAATAGCGAGAATCAGGCAGCATCCCGGCGATCCGAAATATGCAAGTATTCTACGATGTTTGATGGGAAGGGCCAAGAAATTCAAAATCAAGGTTTCTGAAGATGTCAGAAAGAGCGTCCAGAGAAAGAGCGAAGATCCAGTTGATTGGGTAATCTTCGAAGATAGCGATTTCGCTCTTGTAAAAGACGGCGAAAGATTCCTCCAATGGGCTAGAAATGGCATCCTAAATCCCGAATTACTTCTTGACTCTCTAAAGACCGCTGATTATATGGACGAATTGTCCGATGAGGAATGGAAAACTGCCAAGACAATCCTGTTGGATAAGGCGGAAGCTTACATCAAGGCAACGTTGGGTGAGAAATGATGGAGATAAACCTGTCTTACGACTCCCAAATTGATTTCGACGGCGACGCCGACAGCACAAGTCTTCCTTTACTTGTCAAAGGAATGTCCTGCAAAGCTGGATACATTGAGAGCAAACATTTTATTATTCCCGACAAAGAATTAGACAATATCGCTACAACCCTTAAAAAGGGAATCGACGGACTTGGAGCCTATATCCTGAAAGATCATGGATATGCGGGTGGATTGTTCTCCGCCAAAAGTGTCGATAAATTGGTGGGAAGAGTTACTGATGCTCAAAAAGGGGGACGAGCTGTTAATTATCAGGGAAGAATAGAAGATTCCGACATGTCCGCAAAAATCCGTAAGAAATTAGTAACCACGTCATCCGTGGGATTGAGAGTCAATAAAATGTTCTGTAGCATTTGCGGCCTGGAATATGGTCATAAAGACTGTCCACATATATTGGGTAGAGAGTATCCCGACGAGGGGCTTCATGAAATCGCCAAAAACTATTTGGACGAGATGGGCGGAAAACCGGTTGCGGCAATTGTGGGCGCGGACATGGAGGGGCGAGAACAGGCGATAGTTCTATTTCCCGCAATACCCGGGGCATCGATCGGATTAAACTTCAGTGAAGATCTGGAAAAATACATTAATGACGCCGAAGAACTGAAAACAGATCCTGTTGAGACAAAGATGGGTGAAAAAGGTATGGATGAAGATGAGATTGTATTAAAATTGGAGCAAATAATCGAAGGTTTTAATAGGGAGCACTCAATAGACTATCGTGAACAAATAATGTCGGAAGAATTCGACTTAAATAAACTGACAGAAGAAATGACAGATCTCAAAGTGGCAAACAAGACTCTATCTGATGGGAAGGACGCTTTGGACACAAAGGTTAAAGAACTTCAAGATGAGGTTGGAAACCTGACCACAGAAAGGGACGATTTGTCCAGCAAGCTAGATACTGCTAAAGAGGTCATTAAGACTTACAAGGATGTTGATGAACAGAGGCTGTCCGATGAAAGGGCGGTACTGGTGAAGGAGCTGACTGATCTCAGAGAGAAGCTAGAACTTCCCGAAAAGGATTATTCCAAGGCTTCGCTTGACGTGGTTGTGGATGCTCTTGAAACGTTAAAGTCCCTACCCGCAACGGGCGGGGGACAAGCACACGTTGGGGAGGACGATTCCAATGCGCCAAAGCTGGAGTTAAAAGAGGACATCAGGGAAGTCATCTTCAGAAAGAGAAGGGATGGCAAGGACTTAAAGGGTCTGAGGAAAATAAAGGTGGAATAAAATGAGTACACAACAATGGGAAATCGGTCAGGGTGATGTATGGACATTCGAGGCTACGTCCATCGTAACTTCTGGCGATGTCGTTAAATTCGACGGCGATCTGGTTAAGGTAGCACAGGCTACGGGCGACAGGCCCGCGGGCGTCTGCCTGTTCCCGGCATCTGCTGGGAAGCTGGCTGCAGTAGCACTTGACAAGATAGTCTACGTTAATATGACTGGCGTTGCCGCAACTGGGGGGGGCTATGTCGTGCCTGCAACAGAGGGAAAGGCGAGGGCGTTCAATGGCGTTCCCGCCGCAGGAGACTGGGAGAACATCCTCGGAAGGGCTATTATAGCTGGAACTGATAACGGTAGGGCGAAGATCAAGCTGATATGGTGATAATGAAATGAGTTATAATACAAGTTTGGGAATGTTAATCGACGAAGTTGTTTACGAACAACTCATCGAATTCATGGCGAACGTAGACGTATCCCGTAGAATCTTCCCCGTAGAATTCAGGAACGAAGGAGACTCGATTAAGATCGTCAAGGAAGGGGCCTGGCCTGATGCAGTAGAAGTGCAACAGACGGCTGAAGTGCCAATCGTGCAGCCCGACTACAAAGAGTGGACGGAAACCTATAAGAAGATTGGATACAGGGTACAGATCACCCACGAAATGATCACCGACCAGAGATGGGACATGGTGAGACGTGCGGCAAGAATGGCTGGGCAACAGCTGGGCTTGAAGATGTCTATGGATGTCCTTCATGAAGCGTGGGCTACTGCTGGAATCCAGACTCACGCGGTCTCTGGGCACTGGGGCGGAGCTAATGCGGACGAAATCGGCGACATCGCTGATGGCATAGGGCTGTTGACGACCAAGAACTATTATCC
>Ga0307428_1000540_pt1 | contig 23364 bp, 20 predicted proteins | sample SalMarWE160240MG_FD_202161 | JGI IMG/M metagenome (GOLD analysis project Ga0307428, IMG submission 202161) | Salt marsh sediment microbial communities from the Plum Island Ecosystem LTER, Massachusetts, United States - WE1603-240 | ecosystem: Environmental > Aquatic > Marine > Intertidal zone >...
TGATGATATTTTTACAATCCTATCAGATTACTACCGGATATGCAGTTAAGATTTATAAAACATATGGGAATAAAGCTATTGAAAAATTAAAGGAAAACCCCTACAGATTAGTAGATGATGTTTTTGGAATCGGGTTTAAAATTGCAGATAGGATTGCACAAAATTTGGGCATGGAAGCTACCTCTCCAGCGCGAGTAAAAGCAGGGATTAAATATATTTTAAACGAATTGGCCAATCAGGGTCACTGTTACGGGGTTGTTACTGAAATAATTAAGTACGGAAGCGAATTATTAGAAGTCGAAGAATCGTTAATTGAAAAAGCTTTAAGCATTCTAAGAAATAACCAGGAGGTTATAGTACAAGAAGATAGAGTATGGCTTCCTCTATATTATTTTGCTGAATTAGGTGTGGCTAAAAAATTAATTGAGTTATTAAAGTTTCCTCAACAGTTAATCAATATAGATGTGCAAAAGAAGATAAAGTATTTAGAAAAAAAGCACCATTTATCTTTTGCTGAAGAACAAAAAGATGCCATCAATAAAGTCATCCTGAATCGAGTATTAGTATTAACAGGTGGTCCCGGAACGGGTAAAACCACTACTACCTTGGGCTTAATTGAACTTTTCGAAGAACTAAAGTTAAAAATAGTCTTAGCAGCACCTACGGGCAGGGCTGCTAAAAAAATAAGTGAGACTACCGGCAGAGAGGCTAAAACTATTCACAGATTATTAGAGTACAGTCCTAAGAGAGGAACTTTTATTAAAAATTCTGGAAATCCCATTAAAACCGATGTAATAATTTTGGACGAGGTTTCTATGATAGATATTCTGTTAATGAGCAGCCTTTTAAAAGCGGTTTCTCCCAGTACCATTTTAATTTTAATTGGTGATGTGGATCAGCTGCCTTCTGTGGGTCCGGGGAATATATTAAAAGATATTATCGATTCTGAAACTATTCCGGTGGTGAGATTAACCAGGATATTTAGACAGGACCAAAGGAGCTTGATCATTGTAAACGCCCATCGAGTTAATGAGGGGAAATATCCTGTCCTTAAAGGAGAAAGAGAAAGAGATTTTTATTTTATAGAAGAAGAAGACCCCCAGACTGCTGCTCAAAAAATAATTAATTTATGTACTGTCCGCCTCCCCTCCAAATATAGAATAGACCCGGTAAGTGATATCCAGGTCCTTTCTCCTATGTATAAAGGAGAAGCGGGTGCGGATAATTTAAATTATAGTCTGAGAGAGGCATTAAATCCTAAAGGGAAACAGATTAAATATGGAAATCATTCTTTTAGGGTGAATGATAAGGTAATGCAAATTAAAAATAATTACGATAAAGAAGTCTTTAATGGAGATATAGGGAGGATTAAAAACATAGATGCCGAGGAAAATATTTTAGAGGTAGATTTTTACGGCAAAAAAGTTCGATATGATTTTTCTGAATTAAATGAGTTGGTATTAGCCTATGCTATTACTGTTCATAAAAGTCAGGGGAGTGAATATCGAATAGTTATTATTCCGGTAATGACTCAACACTATTTGCTACTTCAAAGGAATTTGTTATATACTGGAATTACTCGGGCAAAAGAAATGGTGATATTGGTTGGGACTAAAAAAGCCTTATGGATTGCCATCAAAAATAATAAAACATTTCATAGAAACACTTCACTGAAAGAGAGATTAAAAAATAAGTAAAAACAATAAAAAGTTAGACAAGGAGAAAAAAACTATGGTAAATGAAGAAATTATAAAATCATTAGCTATTAAGACCGAATCAAAGATTGTTCTTTTAGTTGCTGATGGGATTGGTGATTTACCTTCAGAGAATAATAAAACAGTATTGGAAGAGGCTTTTATTCCTAATCTGAATAAATTAGCTTCTAAATCTGCCTGTGGGTTAACCGATCCAATATCTTGCGGCATTACCCCCGGAAGTGGTCCTGCTCATCTTTCTCTGTTTGGATATGACCCGATTAAATACCAAATTGGGAGGGGAGTTTTAGAGGCCTTAGGAGTAGGAATGGAACTTACATCTCGTGATTTAGCCTGTAGAGGAAATTTTGCCACTATGGATGAATCAGGAATTATTACTGATCGGCGGGCAGGAAGGATTCCTACTAAATTAAATGAGAAAATTTGTCGGATAATGCAGGATAAAATTAGCCAAATAAGGGGAGCTGAAATAATAATTAGACCGGGCAAGGAACATCGATTTGTGGTGGTATTCCGAGGAAAAGATTTAGAGGAAGGTCTTTCTGATGCTGATCCTCAAAAAGTGGGAGAAAAAACAAAATTTGCTGAACCTTTACAGCCGGGCGCCAAAAAAACTGCTGAGATAGTAAATGAATTTATCAATAAAGCTACTGAAGTATTAAAGGAACATTATCCTGCTAATACTGTTTTATTAAGGGGATTTGCCAAACACCCCGGGTTGCCAACTATGAAGGAATTATTTAAATTGACTCCGGCAGCTATAGCAACCTACCCTATGTATAAAGGATTAGCCAAATTGGTGGGTATGGATATATTGGAAGCAGGGGAAACAATAGAGAAAGAATTTAAGACATTAAAGGAAAATTATCAGAAATATGATTTCTTTTATCTTCATATAAAGAAAACCGATAGTTATGGAGAAGATGGAAACTTTAAAAAGAAGGTTGAAATAATTGAAGAGGTGGATAAATATATTCCTGAGGCGCTGGCCTTAAAACCGGATGTTCTGGTGGTTACCGGTGACCATTCTACTCCGGCAGTACTAAAAGGACATAGCTGGCACCCTAATCCCTTTATGTTGTTTTCTAAATATATCAGAGCAGATGAAGCGGAACAATTTAATGAAAAAGAATGTGTTAAGGGAGGACTGGGAAGATTTTCGGCAGTAGATGTCCTTCCTTTAATGATGGCTAATGCCTTAAAATTACAGAAATTCGGAGCTTAATTAGAGAGAAGATTAATAAACAAATGAATAATTTAGAAACTTTATTTATTCCGGAAGAGATAAAAAATATTGAATTAGCTGGCAAGTTAGTAGTAATAATTGATGTTTTAAGGGCTTCCAGTACCATAATAACTGCTTTAGCTAACGGATGTCGCGGTTTTATCCCCATTTTATCTCCGGATCAGGCCAAGGAAAAAGCGCAGCAATTTGAAAAAGAAAGGGTATTATTAGGAGGAGAAAGGGAAGGAACAAAGATAGAGGGCTTTGATTTAGGTAATTCACCGAGAGAATATAAGAGAGAAGCAGTCAAAGATAAAACAATTATCTTTTCAACCACTAATGGAGTAAAAACATTAGAAATGGTTAAAGGTGCTTATAGGATAATTATTGGAAGTTTTTTGAATTTACAAGCGGTCTGTAATTATTGCAATAATTATAAGGGAGATATTTCAATAATCTGCGCAGGAAAGGAGGGTAAATTTTCTTTAGAAGATGCTGCTTGTGCCGGAATGTTGATCGATTCTTTTAAAAATGCTTTTTCTGGTACCCGTCAGGAATTAGATGCTAATTTAACAGCTCGACTACTCTATGAAAAGTTTGGCAATAATATCTTGGAGATATTACGAAAATCTCAACATGGTCGATATTTAGAGAGTATCGGCCTGGATGAAGATTTAAAGTTCTGTTCTCAATTGGATTTATTTCATATTGTTCCCATTTTCAGAGATGGGATAATACTCATTTGACAAAATAAGGAATAAAAATTACCATACGTGTATATGAAATAAATCTTATTTTTAATCTCTAAAAATATTTAATAAAGAAAGGAAAGATTAGTTATGAAAAAGAAATTAATGATGATTCCCGGACCCACACCTGTTGACCAGTCTATTCTGGATGCATTGAGTAAAGAAACGGTTTCGCATTTAGACCCTGAATTGGTGAAAACCCTAAAAGAAACTTTAAAGAATTTAAAGGCTGTTGTTATGACTGAAAAGGGTCAACCTTTTACCATTCCAGGCACAGGAACTTTAGGAATGGAGACAGCCCTGGTTAATTCTTTAAAGAAAGGGGACCGTTTATTGGTGATTTCTCACGGTTTCTTCGGGGATAGGTTTGCAGAAATAGCTCGGGGTTATGGTATAGAGGTTGAAGTTTTAGCTTCCGAGTGGGGCAAGATTGTGGAAGTTGAAAAAATAGCCCAGAAACTAAAAGAAAAAAATTTTTCTGCAATAACAGTGACTCATGTAGATACTTCTACTGGAGTTTGTGCTCCTTTAGAAGAGGTAGAAGAAGTTATAAAAAGATTTCCTGAAACCTTATTTATTGTAGACGCAGTTTGTGCTACTGGAGGAATTGAAGAACGTATGGACGATTGGAGTGTTGATATTGTTTTTGCAGGAAACCAAAAAGCGATTGGTGTTCCTCCCGGATTAGCTAATTTAGTATTTAGTAAAAAGGCTTTAGAGAGAAGAAATGCATTAGGAAATATTTCTTCTTATTATATGGACATTAATCGATGGCTGCCTATTATGCGCGAACCGGGTAGTGGATATTTTTCCACTCATGCCATAAACATGGTCAATGCCCTTCATCAAGGTCTTAAAATTATATTGGAAGAGGGTTTGGAAGAAAGATTTAGAAGACATAAAAGATTTGCCCTGGCTTTTCAAGCAGGATTAGAAAAAGTAGGATTTAAAATACTTCCTCCAAAAGAAATAAGGGCTAATACTGTATCAACCGTGTTATATCCTTCGGGAATTGAAGATTTGGCTTTCAGGGAAAAATTATACCAGAATGGTGTATTGGTCTCTGCTGGCAAAGGCGTATTAGCGGGCAAGCTATTCCGTATAGGACATATGGGCAACATAACCGAAAATGAAGTGGTTGCAACAATGAGTATTATCGAAAAAACCCTGTCTGAATTTAATTACGATTTTGAACTGGGTTCAGGGATAGGAGCTGCTGAGAAGGTTTTGTTTGCTAAATAATAAAACATTTAGAAATGGGTGATGGTTTGGGAAGAAAAATATTTTTTTGGATGCTATTAATTGTTTATTCTATGGTGATTTTTATTTTTTCTTCCCGACCGGAAGTTGGAGTAGAACAATATTTTTATGGGCAAGATAAAGTTATACATTTTTTAACTTACGGCATCTACGCTTTTCTTTGTCTGGTAGCTTTAAACGACAAAATATTACTCTTAAAATTATTTCACTATTTTTTAGCTTTAGCTTTTTCTGTTTCTTATGGAATATTTAATGAAATTTACCAGTATTTTATTCCAGAAAGGGAATTTTCTTTTGGAGATATTCTGGCCAACAGCTTGGGCATAATTACTTTTCTTATTCTGGTATATGCTTTTCAGAATAAAAAACTGAAAAGTGTAAACTTTCGTGCTAGGCATAAAAGTTTACACTAGAGGAAAGATTGTGAGAAAGAATATGTTTGTTCCCTCAAAAGGAGAATATGTTAGAGGCAAAAGACCGACAGTTAGTTGCATTTTATGTTCAATTGTACAGAATGACCCTAAAGTAATTAATTTAAAAATATTTAGGAGCAAAAGTTTTACTGTAGCAGTTAATCTATATCCTTATAATCCTGGGCACCTGATGATTTTCCCTAATCGTCATATAGAGGAAATTGAGAAATTATCTTTCCCTGAAGTTAAAGAATTACATAAATTAACTATAATTTCTTTAAAAATTTTAAAAAATCTCTACAACCCTCATGGCTTTAATATTGGATATAATCTGGGCAAGGGCAGTGGAGCAAGCATCGAACATCTACACCTTCACATTGTGCCTCGTTATGAAAATGAATTAAGTTTTATAGATGTTTTGAGCGGCTCAAAGATCATTGTAGAAGAACCCAAGGATACTGTACAAAAACTGAAGAGAGAATATAAAAAATATGCCGAGGAATTATTAGCTCAGTAATAATGAATAATTTCTTCCGACCTAATCAGTTTGTTAAAAAATTTTTTTAAGGCAATGAAGAAGTATTAACCTATGAAAAATATTCTAATTTGTGGTCCTCCCGGAGTGGGGAAGACCACTTTAATAAAGAAAATATTAGAAAAATTAAATTTAAAAGCAGGGGGATTTTACACTGAAGAAATAAAAGAAAGTGGCAATCGAGTTGGTTTTAAAATTATTTCCCTTGATGATCATAAAGGAATTTTAGCTCACATTAGGGTAAAAGGAACGAAAAGGGTGGGAAGATATGGAGTGAATATTGATGATTTAGAAGGCATAGGAGTAAAATCTCTTGACCGAGCACTTAGAAATAAAGACTTGGTAATAATTGATGAAATTGGAAAGATGGAAATCTTTTCAGATAAATTTAAAGAGAAAGTCTTAGCTTGTCTAAACTCAGAAAAATTTGTTCTTGCTACTATAGGAATCGGAGGAGATAAATATATTTCCCGGATAAAAGAGAGAGATGATGTTACACTATTTAAAATGAACAGAGAGAATAGGGATGAGCTGATGGATAAAGTATTGTCTTTGATCTTAAAAGAAAATTTATAATAAAAAAATTTGTTTATAAAATTAAAAAAGGAGGAAACAAGAAATTGAATTTATTAAAAAAGTTATGTGAGACAGCGGGAATTTCTGGTTATGAGGAGAGGATACAGAAAGTTATTAAAGAAGAATTCGAAAAAGTAACTGATGAGGTGAAAATAGATAAATTAGGAAATGTTATTGGTATAAAGAAAGCTAAAAAATTATCAGGTAAGCCTGCTCCTAAAAAAGCAATGATTGCGGCACATATGGATGAGATCGGCTTTATGGTCAGTTTTATTGACAAAGAAGGTTTTATAAGGTTTGCTCCGGTTGGGGGTTTTGACCCTAAAACTCTCATAGCCCAAAGAGTAGTGGTTCATGGAATGAAAGATATCGGAGGAGTAATAGGCACTAAGCCTATTCATATTTTAAGCGAGGAAGAGAGAAAAAAGTTACCCAAAATTAAAGATCTTTTTATAGATGTAGGGATGAAAAGAGAGGAAGTTTCTAAGATAGTTAAACCTGGAGATTTTGTTACATTAGATAGGAATTTTTTAGAATTGAATAATAAAATAATAACCGCTAAGGCACTTGATGACAGAGCTGGAGTATATGTGATGATCGAAGCATTAAAAAGAATCAAAGATTGTAATGTTGATATATATGCTGTGGCAACTGTTCAGGAAGAAGTAGGGCTTAGAGGGGCAACTGTTTCTTCGTTTTCCGTTGAGCCTGATGTAGGTATTGCCCTTGATGTTACTATTGCTTCAGATATTCCGGGAACTAAAGAAGAAGAAAGGGCTACTGCTTTAGGGGAAGGGACAGCCATATCTTTAATGGATTCCTATACTATTTCTAATAAAAAATTAGTTGATTTTTTAAGAAATATAGCTGAGGAGAATAAAATTAAATATCAAACTGACATATTATTGGGAGGAGGAACTGATGCCGGAGCCATACAAAGGAGCAAATCCGGAGTACCTGCATGTACTATTTCCATTCCTACCAGATATATTCATTCGGTAGTAGAGATGTGCCATAAAGAGGATATTGAAAATTCTATCAAATTAATTTGTAAATTTTTAGAAAATGCCCATAAGGGAGAATTTTAAAAACAGTATATAGTATTTAGTATTTAGTATATAGTGAAGAATAGTGTAGAGTGTTTAGCTGAACTAGCGTGGAGCGTACAGCGTAGAGCGGATAGTGAAAAAAGAAGAAGAAAAAACATAAGGTCGTGAGGTACAAGTAGGGGCAGACCTTGTGTCTGTCCGAAATAAGTAATTTGTTGTAGGGGCACGATGCATCGTGCCCAAGAGTAATCAAAAGACAATAAAACAGGAAGGGCACAATCCATCGTGCCCTTATGCCCCGGATCTTATTTCTTTAACGCAATATGCGATACGCAGTACGAATTACTATTCACTAACGATTTATTTAACTGGATAACCGGAAAACTAATTAACCGGGTAACTAAACTTAATTGGTGAATTGGTCAATTAGCAAATCGGGGAATTGACTAATTGGACAATTGCTTAATTGGTAAATTGGAGAATTGGCAAATTTAAGAATAATTGGGCAAAGATGCAAAAAAGAGATATTTTATTAAAAATTTACCAAAGTTTATATAATTATTTTGGACCATTAAACTGGTGGCCTGGGGATACCCCTTTTGAAATAATGGTAGGTGCGATTCTTACTCAAAATACTGCTTGGAGTAATGTGGAAAAAGCAATCAATAATTTAAAAAAAGAAAATTTGTTAGAAGCCCAGAAACTTTATTGTATAAACCCGAAAAAATTAGCCCAACTGATAAAACCTTCGGGTTATTACAATATTAAAGCACGAAGATTAAAAAATTTTGTAAATTTATTTGTAGATGACTTTGAAGGTTCTGTTGAAAAAATGTTTTCGGGTGATAGTAGAGAGTTAAGAAAAAAATTATTGAACGTAAATGGAATTGGGCCTGAAACAGCAGATAGCATATTATTGTATGCAGGAACTAAACCATTTTTTGTGGTTGATGCTTATACAAAAAGAATATTTTCCCGTCATAAATTAATTTCGGAAGATGCTTCCTATCACCAAATACAGGAATTTTTCAGTCAGAATTTAGATAGGGATGTGAAATTATTTAACGAATTTCACGCTCAGATTGTAATGCTTGGTAAAACTATATGTACCAGCAGGAATCCAGATTGTACTAAATGTCCGATTGCTTACTTAAATAGCGTAGAGCGTACAGCGTATAGCGGATAGGAATACAGTAATAAGTAATAAGAAAGGAGTTAAATAGTTAGTCGGTTAAGAAGGTTAGACACTATCATCCTTCCCGGAGGACAGGCGTCTCGCCTGTCTATGCAAATGTAGGGATTCGATTCATCGAACCCGTTAAAAACACCAATTTTTATCATTGCGAGAGAGCGAAACGACCGAAGCAATCTCAAACGGGGATTGCCGTGCTTTGATAAATCAGAGCTCGCAATGACATAGAATAAAGTAGAATGACAGACACGTAATATATCAAATGATATGAAACATAATTAATTTCAATACAAAGGAGGGAAAATATGTTAGAAATTGTCAAAACCGAGGGGAGATCACTTAACAATTATATTGATATTATAGGAAAGGAGGAAATTGAAAGCATTAAGAAACTGGCTTTGCCTCTAAAAGGGAAAAAGGTAGTTCATATAAATGCTACCTCATTTGGAGGGGGAGTAGCAGAGATTCTATTTACCTTAGTTCCTTTAATGAAAGATGTGGGGATAGAGGCTGAATGGCAGGTAATAAAAGGTTCAGATAATTTTTTTAATGTGACTAAGAGTATACATAATGGCTTGCAGGGGATGGATGTCCCATTTACCAAAGAAATGAAAGAAATATTTTTAAAAAATAATCAACTAAATGAGAAATTATTTGAAGGTGAATACGATTTTGTGATAATTCACGATCCTCAGCCAGTGGCAATATTGAATTATCGGCAAGAGAAGAAAGGAAAATGGATTTGGCGATTTCATATTGACCCTACAAGTGCTCAGGAAAAAATATGGCAATTTATCAGACCATTTATAGAAAAACATGATGCTGCTATATTTACTTTAAAAGAGTATGTGAAAGATGACCTTAAATTAAAAAATATTGCCATAATCCCTCCAGCTATCGATCCCTTAAGTCTTAAGAATATGGATTTAGATCAGGAAGAGATTGAAAATATTATAACAAAATATAAAGTAGATCCAAATAGACCAATTATAACTCAAGTTTCCAGATTTGATCCCTGGAAAGACCCTCTGGGGGTTATCGATATGTACCGGATAGTAAAGAAAGAGATAAAAGATGTACAATTGATCCTTATTGCTTCTATGGCCAATGATGATCCGGAAGGTTGGGAGTATTACGAGAAAACTGCCCGACATGCTGGTGAAGATTACGATATTCACCTCCTATCCAATTTAAACGGAGTAGGGAATTTGGAGGTTAATGCCTTTCAGAGAGCTTCAGATGTAATTATTCAGAAATCCTTAAGAGAAGGGTTTGGATTGGTAATTACCGAGGCATTATGGAAGGGGAAACCTGTAGTAGCGGCCAATGTAGGTGGTATCCCTTTACAAGTAGATAATCGTCGCACAGGATTTTTAGTTGGTGATATTTCTGAATGTGCTGAAAAAGTTATTCATCTTTTAAAAGATTCAGAAATTGCAAATAAGATGGGTACTTCAGGGAAGGAATATGTTAGAAAGAATTTTTTAATTACTCGCTTGCTAAAAGATTATTTAAATTTATTTAATAGTCTATAAAGTAAATATCGAAAATTAAAATAAGCAATTTTTTAGATACAAATTAAATCAATAGCTCCTAATTTACTCCTCATTTTTTTGATTTTAAAAAAAATTGAAAAAATTTTTTAAAAAAAGAAGGATTTTTTATATAAGGCGTAGAATAATAAAATAAGATACTTGCTTCAGTGAAGAAAGTATCTTATAAAATATTTAAAAAAAATAATATGTCAGGATAGATGGTAAAAATATTTAAATATTATGGATAATATTCGCCGAGGTAATAAACAATTAATTAAGGAATTAAATAGAGCTATTGTAATTAATACAATTCTAAATTACGGGCCAATTTCTCGGACCAGAATCTCTGAGTTTACTGATTTAGGGTTATCTACCGTTTCTAATATCGTTGCAGATTTAATTAAGAAAGAACTCATATACGAAACAGGGGAAGAAGAATCCAGCGGAGGGCGAAGGGCAATTCTGCTTGAATTTAATTGCAACGATAGATTTGTTCTGGGAATAAAAATTGGTTTAGACGGCATTATTATCGGATTAGTTAATATGAAGTCAAAGATTTTAGACCAGCATTTTATCCCCAGTCCGGTTAAAAGTAGTGAGAAGATAGTGCTTGAGGTTTTAATAAAAGTAATACGAAATTTTATCAATAAAAACCATATTGAAGCAGAAAAAATAGTTGGTTGCGGAATCGGTGTTTCCGGGTTAGTGAACCAAAAAGAAGGTATTTTAGTATTTTCTAAGATATTAGGATGGAAAAAAATAAGATTTAAAGAATTTCTCGAAAAGGAATTTAATTTTCCTATATTTATAGATAAAGATGTAAATGCACTAACTTTAGCAGAAAAACGTTTTGGAGTAGGTAAAAAAATAAATAATTTTATTTGTATTACTATCGGTAAAGGTGTGGGAGCCGGAATAGTAATTAAAGAGGATATATATCACGGAAGCTACGGTGGAGCTGGAGATTTCGGCCATATAATTATAGATAAAGATGGTCCCTTATGTTATTGCGGAAAAAGAGGTTGTTTGGAAACTTTTTCTTCAGATCAATTTATTATCAATAAAATTAAAGAAGCTTTATCTAACCAGCAGGATACTATAATAAAAGGTTTTTTAAAAAAGAAAGAGGATTTAGATTCTATCACAGTTGATACAGTTCTTAAGGCTGCACAGAAAGGGGATATTATCTCAAAGAATATTTTTCAAGAAGTGGGAAAAAATTTAGCCATGGGGATAGTAAGCATTATTTCTCTTTTTGACCCTGAATTAATTGTAGTGGGTGGAGAAGGAGTCAAAGCCGGTGAATTAATTTTTCCAACTATGCGAGAAGTAATTAGGGATAATTTTCCTTTTAAAAAAGAAATTAAGATTGTTTCTCTCCAACCCGGAGAGGAGGGGTGGATCATTGGAGCAGCTGAGTTAGTATTAAGTGAAGTTTTTAAAACCCCTATTTTTAAATCCAAAGGAAAAGTGGCTATAAAATCTGCCTTTCATTGGTAACTTTAAGATAGTATCAAGTATCGAGTATATAGTATCGAGTAAAGAAAAAGAAAGAAAAGAAAGATTTAAAATAGTATCGAGTATCGCGGAACTAGCGTGAAGCGTATAGCGCTTAGAAATAGAGTAATGAGTAATGTGTAATGAGTTAGCTAGTTAACTGGTTACCCGGTTGGCTAGTTATAAGATACAAGAAACAAGATAAAACCGGAGGACAGGCGTCTCGCCTGTCAATGCAAAGGCAGGGGTTTGATTTATCGAACCCACAAAAACATACCAATTTTTTGCCATTGCGAACACTATGACTTTGTCAAGCACTTTTTAAATACATAGGGTGTATCGATCGATAATCTTTGATATACCGGGTATTATTCCGGATTATAGTACAGGCCACCTTAAGCAGTTTATTGGCAATATTATTCAAGACTAAGGGTTTGGCTTTACCCTGATCTAGTTTACGTAAATAATAACTTCTAAAGGTTGCATTATGAGTGGCTACTGATTGGGCAGCCAGACGCAGGAGTTTACGGCTTGGACCAGGCCCAAAGTGGCGAATTTTCGCCCTTTTAGATACAGAAGTCCCGCTTTGATGTTGATAGGGTACGATACCAATAAAAGCAGCCAATCGCTTGTATTGCTGAATCTTGGTAAAGTTCTCAGTAATGACCAGAAGATGGGCTGCCAGGAGCATCCCGCAACCGGGGATACTGTCTAAGTTATTGGCTCTCTGGAAGATCTCGGGATCTTGTTTGATCAAATTGGCCAGTTCCTTATCGATGCGGGTAATCTGTTTTTTAAGCTGATTCAAGGTCTCCTTTTGGGCTTTTTTGATGAGTACCACCTGGACTCTCTGTTTGCTGTAGGCCTGAAGGGAATTATCTAAGGCGACTTTCTGTTTGCTAAACTGTTCCCGGACACTCAGTAATTGCCGGATCTTTTCCAGGATCTCATCTCTGGGCTGCCAGGAGGTAAGCTCATCCTGGAAGCGGTAGGCATATTCAGCAATCTGTTTACTGTCTACCGGATCAGTCTTATGACCGACCGGGTCAAAGGCACGTTTGACCTTAAGTGGTGGTTCGATACTGACCGGGAAACCGGCAAATAAAAGATAGTAGGCTATAGCTTGAGAATAGACACCGGTGGCTTCCATACAGATGCGGCTATTTTTCTTATCAATGTGATGGTCTTTCAGCCATAAGAGGAGTATCTCAAAGCCCTTCTGGTCGTTGGGAATTGCTTCTTTGGTAACAATGGGTTTATCCGGGGTCTTGTAGATGCTGGCAGCAAAGTCAGCTTTTGAGATGTCAAGGCCGATAAAAAATAAGTTCTTTTTCATAATAAATATTCCTTTCTTGGGCCGAATAAACGATGATATGAGCTTACTCCATTAATAGTCGCTTTTTTAGCGACGAAAGCACTATTTAGCTTTAATCATCAAGAAGGCTGGGTCTTATTCGCAATATAAGTCTTTCTTTTGAGAGAGCATAGACTTGTTCAGCCTTCTTTATTCGGTACCTGATTTAATTTAATAAACTTTAATTTATCTTAATATATTCTTAATTAATAGTCTAATGGAGAGGGTGAAACGACTGAAGCAATCTCAAACGGGGATTGCCGCGCTCTGATAAATCAGAGCGCGGCAATGACAGAGTATATGATAAATTAATAACAGATGACTTAGAATCTAAAAACTAACAACTGTAAACTGGAAACTTGTATTTAAAACTAAATACCAACGGCCAATGAATATATACTAGATTAACTGAGTGACTAACTAACCGAAGGAAGAGGAGGTGTTGTGCATTAGAAATAAAAGATTGAGAAGAATGTATTTTTAAAAAATAGAGGAGGAAAGAAAATGTTTAAGAAGTTTACTTTGATTTTAGTATTAAGTGTATTGTTAATTTCTTTGGTTTCAGCTTTTGGTTTTGCTGAGAAGCTTACAGTTATAGGACCTTGGGCTGGTGCTGAACAAGAGGGATTTATGCCAGTCTTAAAGGCTTTTACAGAAAAGACAGGAATAGAAGTCGAATACAAAGTCTATAGGTTTGAAGATCTTGTTACCATGCTCCCTGCTCAATTTGCCGCAAAGAAAACGCCAGGTGATCTTATATTCATGAGTGGTACTGAATGGATGGTGAAAAATGCAGAACATTTAGCTGATCTTAGCGACATGATCAACGAAGGAGAATTTGTACCCGGAACTTTAGTATCAAAAGTTGATGGAAAATTATTAGCAGGAACTTTTACTGGAAAGATTAAACCGGGATTTTGGTATAGTAAATCGTTTTTCGGTAAACATGGACTAACTGTTCCCCAGACATGGGATGAGTTCGTAACCTTGTTGCAGAAGATAAAGATGGTCCCAGGTATCGAGGCTCCTATAGCAAGTGGTGATGGAACTGGTTGGCCACTTTCTGATGTTACAGAGCATTTCTTGATTAGCTTTGGAGGTCCAGCTCTGCAAGAAGATCTTATTGCAGGTAACATCAAATGGGAAAGTAATATAGTCAAGGGAATATTTGAAAAACTCGTATTCTTGTTGAAAAGTGAATATTTCAGTGAACCGGCGGAATGGACGACAATATTAAAACAATGGGAGAAAGGTGAATATGCACTCTACTTTATGGGAAGCTGGATCACCGGAATGGTAGACAATCCTGATGACTTAGGGGTTTTCTCATTACCGGGATGTGAAGGGATGGTCTTTGGTCCCGACTATTTCAATGTTCCAATCTATTCCGAGAATATAGAAGATGCTAAAAAGCTTGCTGCATTCCTGGCCGGAAAAGAAGGGCAAACAATTTCAGCTAGTTCAGGGGGACATATTGCTACAAATCTCGGTGTCCCAGTCGAAGTTTATCCCACAGTAGATAGAGGAGTTGCAGAACTATTGAAAGGAGTACAGAGTCTTCCAGATCTTGATGATACAGTTGGTGGAGAATTTCAGCCAGCATTTTGGGATCAACTCAAACTTCTCTGGGTTAAACCCGATAGACTTGATGATGTTCTTAAGGTTTTAGATGAAAAGATGCCATAAGGAGAAACCAGAATGCACCGAAAAGCAACTTTTACCCATTTAGCTATTTTTATTTTACCGGCACTATTGTTGATCTGTGTCTTTGTTTTTTATCCTTGCTTAAGAACTATATCGCTAAGTTTTTTCTCGGAAGGTAAATTTTCTTTACATAATTATTACGAAGTTCTTAAAAGCAGAGACACCATAAATTTAGAAGGGTTCTCCAAGGGTTTTCCCTTGGGAACCCTTTTTCACAATTTACTCTGGATTATTATACATTTACCTCTTACTACCTTTTTAGGGCTTACACTTGCTGTATATCTAAAAAATGTTAAAGGTGGTTCTATTATAAAATCTATTATATTCTTGGGAATGGTAATGCCTATGATCACCGGTGGAGTTATGATAAGATTTATATTTGATAAAAATATTGGTATAGTCAATGAATTCTTGAAACTTTTTGGATTTTTACCTAAGGCTTGGACTGCTTACCCTGAAACAGCGCTTTTCTCTCTTATATTTGGGTCAGTCTGGTTGTGGGTAGGTTTTAGTATGATTTTATACTCTGCTGGGTTAGAGACTATTCCTAAGGATCTTTATGAAGCCGCACAAATAGACGGGGCATCATCTATGAAAATGTTTTTCAAAATAACTATACCTCTTCTTAAACCTATAACTATAGTAATAGTAACTATGACCCTACTATGGGAATTAAAGATTTTTGATATTGTATATGTAGCAACTATGGGTGGACCAGGAAGTGCTTCCAATGTTTTAGCCTTACAAATGTATACTTATGCCTTTAAGGCATTGAATTTTGGAAAATCTTCTGTAGTAGCTGTATTCCTTACTATAATTACTTTAGCGGTAAGTATTCCCATGGCAAGATCGGCAGGTGAGGGAAGGTGAAAATTAAAATTTATAAAAAAGTTATTCATGATGGCTTAGCATGGATTGTGGCATTTATCTGGATAATCCCATTTATTGGTTTGTTAATGGCTGCCATAAGGCCCATGGATGAATTACTTCATGGTTGGTGGAATTTAGAAACTTTAAATCTAACTTTTAAAAATTTTATAGGAGCTTGGAATCATTCAAATGTTCCCTTAAGTCAAGGTACGGTAAATTCTTTGCTTATTGCTGTCCCAGCTACCGTAATTCCCGTACTTATAGCTACTATGACTGGGTATGGTTTTTCAAGGTATAGATTCCCTACCAAGAGGAGTATATACATACTCATCATTCTCATGCTTGCCCTACCCCAGCAGATGATAGCGGTGCCTATATTTGGCTTAATAAATAAGCTTGGATTGATTAATAATTATTTTGGCTTGATAATAGTTCACACTGCTTGGGGTGTTCCCTGGATAACGTTTTTTATGAGGAATTTTTTTAGCACTCTTCCTGTTGAAGTAGAGGAAGCCGCGAAAATAGATGGTGCTTCAGATGTAAGGATATTTTTCAATATAGCTCTTCCTATTGCTACTCCAGCTATAGTTTCAGCAGTTTCACTTCAATTTACTATGGTTTGGAGTGATTTCTTTCTTGCATTAATACTTATGTATTCTCCTGAGAAACTTCTTGCCACACAAAGGATCCCCTTAATGCGGGGAGTATATTTTGTTGATTGGGGACTTCTATCAGCCGCATCTATTTTACTTATGCTTGTACCAATATTGGTGTATACATTCTTTCAGAAGTATTACGTTAAAGGAATGATAGGCTGGTCATCAAAATAGAAAGAAGAAGAGAGTAACTTTTAGTATTCTTTTTAGGGTTACAACGCTATTTTGTAAAAGGTATTTTAGCCGGGTCAGTGAAGGGATAGAAATTAATTGGACAATTTACTAATTGTCCAATTAATTTAATTACCCAGTTAATCGGTCTCCCAGTCTGCCAGTCATCCGCTCAATGTAACACACGATATGTCTCTACTTCTTTTTTCCAAACTCGCAACTTGCAACTCGAAACCTGTAACTTATTACATATTTTAGATTACTCATTACTGTATTTCTAAACGCTATCCGCTGTACGCTCCACGCTAGTATATGCGATACGAATAAAAACTTGCAGAATCCTCTATAATTTTATAAAATAAATAATATAAATTTATTGTTAAAATAAAAGCAAAGTAAAAAGTTTTCTTCTCACTGTATTTTTTTATTTTATTTGGGAGAAAAATTATGAACGAAGAGGGCTTTAAAAAAGAAATCCTTGATTTTGAAGATAAATACCTCTCTTCTTATGCTGCGAAAAATTGTGAATCCAGAAGAGAGCGCGAGACATCTCATCCCTTTAGAGGTCCTTATTCAAGAGACCGAGATCATATATTATACAGTGGTTCATTTCGCAGATATATAGGGAAGACTCAGGTTATATATTTTGCCGCTAGTTTTGACGAACAGTTGTCTAATCGGAGCATCCACACTTTACAAGTTTCTCAAATAGCCCGTACCATTGGGAAAGCTTTAAAGTTAAATCTTGATCTTATTGAAGCTATTGCTCTTGGACATGATTTAGGACATGCTCCCTTTGGACATGATGGAGAGGAGATTCTTCAAGAAACTTGCCAGGAGAAGAATATTTGCATATTTTTTCATAATATCCATAGTCTTAGAATAGTCGATAAACTTGCCGATGCTTGTAAAGGGATGAACTTAACCTTTCAAGTAAGAGATGGAATTCTCTCTCATGATGGTGAGATTAACGAGAAATGTCTAAAACCGGATCGAAATAAAACCGAAGCTGATTTAATAAATTATTGCCAGGAAAAATCTCAAGGAGAACAACTTCATATAATTCCTGCAACTTTAGAGGGATGTGTTGTTCGAATGTCAGATGCAATTTCCTATATAGGGCAGGATTTTGAAGATGCGATACGAATAGGTATTTTAAAAAGAGGTGAATTGCCAGAAGGAATTAAGGAAGAATTAGGGGAAAGCAATACAGACATTATAAATTCCCTGGTAACTGATATCATAATTAATTCCCATAATTGTGATGAGATAATTTATTCACCTAATATTGCCGAGAGAGTTTTTGAATTGAAAAAATTTAATGCAGAAAGGATATATAAAAGCCCTAGACTTAAGGCAAAAAAGACGAAATTAAAAGCTGCCTTTAAATTTCTTTTTGAAAAATTTCTAAGTGCTCTTAATCGGGGCGAGGAAGAATCTTTAATCTTTAAAGAATGGATTTTTAATAGAGGCAAAAACAAGGGAGCAGATTATGTAAACAGTAATTTACCTGAGCAGGTTGTGATAGACTATATTGCTTCTATGACAGATAGGTATTTTAATGATACCCATATAAAATATAAAAAATAATTTTATTTTAATTGTATAGGAATTTCTTTTTTCCGTATTTCCGTAAATCCTAATTCGTATCTCCTATCTCGTTAGCTGGTTAGTTGGTTACCTGGTTAGCTAGTTAAGATAGTAAAAAACTAAAATTATAAAAATAAAATTAAATTCGTGAATAGTATCTCGTATGTTAGCGTATAGCGAGTGGATTTAGTTACCCGATTAGCTGGTTGAGAATGAGTATATTGAAGAATTAATACTAAACTAATTAACCGACAAACCAGTTAACTAACTAACTAAATATTAACGACTAATTTAATTTTATTTAAATTTTCACTAGAAGGAGTAGAGCGATATGCCTGATAGAATTGAGGTTATGCAAGGTGATATTACCAAACAACAGGTAGAGGCCATAGTTAATGCAGCCAATAATTCTCTTCTTGGCGGCGGCGGTGTAGATGGAGCTATCCATCGTGCAGCTGGCCCTGAGCTTTTAGAAGAATGTCGCAAGTTAAAAGGATGTCCAACAGGGGAGGCGAAGATAACTCGAGGTTATCGGTTGCCATCTAAATGGGTGATTCATACCGTAGGCCCTGTCTGGAGAGGTGGAAATTACAAAGAGGACGAGTATCTTGCCCAATGTTATCAGAGTTGTTTTACCTTAATGGAAAAGCACCAGCTTAAAATAGTGGCTTTCCCTTCAATAAGCACAGGGGCATACAGGTTTCCCCTGGAGCGTGCTACTAAAATTGCTGTTATCGAGACTGTCAATTTTTTAAAGAGAAACAATTTTGTGAAAAAAATTATTTTTGCATGTTTTGATAATAGAGTATATGATTGTTATATAGCAGAATTAAAAAGAAATTCCATAGGTATATAATTAGTTAGTTGGTTACCTGGTTAATTGGTTTAAGAAAGAGAAGAAAGAAGCCAGAAGAAAAGGGAGCATTGACAGGCGAGACGCCTGTCTTACGGTTTTTTCTTGTATTTTATATCTTATAACCGGGTAACCGGATAACTAGTATATCTGGTTAACTAATTTCCTATCTTCAAATGGTCAATTGGTCAATCGGCTAATTGGTCAATTATTCCATCTTGTAACCTGTATTTTAACTGGTAAACTGGTTAACCGGGTAACTGGGTAACCAATATCCTATACGCTAAACGTTACCCGCTATACGCTATATTAGGTTTTAGGTTTTAAATTATACTTTTTTATTTTCAAATGATATTATATAATTACTTAAGTATGATAAATTTTGTTGTAAGGGGATATTAAGAATCTTGCCAAAGAAAAAATACTATTATTATTCTTATCACAATACTTCTTCCTACAAAAAAAGAAGAGCAAAAAAAATAAAAATGATTATTGGTGGGCTATTTATTCTATTGTTTGCTGTGGGAACAATTTATTTTAAGATTCTTCCTTTATTTCCCTTAAAACAAGTTAGCGAACCTCTTCCTGCTTCAGAAGAAATTTTAGAATCAGTAATAGTGATGGAGGAGGAAACAAGTTCCGAGGTACTTGAAGAAGAAATATCTCTACAAGAAGAGATTCAAGAAGAAGAGAAAGAAGCGGAAAAAATAACTACTATTAATGGTAATATACAAGCTGGAGATACCCTTTACGAATCTTTAATTAGAGAAGGAATTTCTGCTGCTGAGATACTTGGTTTACAAGAAAAAGTTAAGTCTGTAGTAGATTTTAACCATCTTCCGGTTGGTAGTGAATATTCTTTAAAATATAATCCGGAAGGAAAAGTAACAGAGTTCATTTATAAGCCTAACCCCATTGATATCTACTGTATAGATATTCCTACCTCTGATTCAGAAGATTTAAAAGTAACCAAAGAAGAAGTTTGTACAGAAGTTGTTCGGCTTGAAGGGAAGATTGAATATTCTCTTTATGAATCTATGTTAGAATGTGCAGATTCACCCCAATTAGCCCTGCAGTTAGCAGAGATATTTGCTTGGCAGATCGATTTTCTTACTGAATGTCGTGAGGGAGATACTTTTAATATTTTAGTAGAAAAACAGTATAGAGGAGATTTTTATCGTTGGGGAAAGGTACTTGCTGCTCAATATGAAGGAGAACTTCTAAGTAAACATACCGCTATTCTGTTTGAAGACACTACTGGACATATTGATTATTATACCGAAGAAGGAAAATCGTTAAGGAAGGCTTTCCTGCGAGCTCCCCTACACTATAAATATATTAGTTCTTATTTTTCTAAAAACCGTTTACACCCAATTTTGAGAATCTGGCGGCCTCATTTGGCTATCGATTATGCTGCTCCTACTGGAACTCCGATTTCAACTATTGGAGATGGCACGGTCATTTATGTTGGTTGGAATGGTGGTTATGGAAATTATATTAAAGTTCGCCATCCCAATAATTATGTAAGTGGTTATGGTCATCTCTCCCGTTTCGCCAAAGATTTAAAAAAAGGTCGGAAAGTGAAACAAGGTGAGATAATAGGTTATGTGGGAGCTACTGGTTTGGCTACAGGTCCACATTTAGATTTTTCCATCAGTGAAAACGGAAAGAGGGTAGATTTTTTAAAGCTTAAACTGCCGGCAGCTTCTTCGGTTGATCCTCAGTATTTTACTCAATTTAACGAAGCAAAGGACAAACTACTTAGTGATTTAAAAAACGTTAGAGAATTAGATTTAAACATGGGGTTAAATAATCAACAATCTACAAATTTAGAGGGGAAATAATCCGAAAAATAAAATATTAACGATTTCCCCCCATCATAAATCTTCCCTGACCTTTTTGCCAGGGTCTGATTTCCATTGCTTCAAAATTATTATCGTTTATTAGTTTACCAATAAGTTTTATTTTTAAACCGGTTGCAGGGGCTATTTTCCCTTTCCAGATAGCTTTACTAGCCTCGATTTTCCAGCGATTATTTTCTAAATCCCTAAGAATAAAACTATTTTCAGGAAGTCCTATTTCTATAATTGTCCCTGCTAAAAGTCCTCTTTTAGGCTGCATCCATTGCTTTTTACAGGAATAAACTAATCTATTATAATAGGGAATTTTTTCTAAAAAGACATTTTCTAATCTCTCACTAAAGCCATTAAAATAAAGGCCGGTTCCTAAAATAATACTAATTATCAAACTAATTAAGAGGATTGATATAAATTTGAATCGATAACCTCTTTTGGTGTGAATAAAATTATAGTAAGCCACTCCAGTAAATAGGATTAGAAATATTAACCAGAGGTAAGGTAAGCTTATAAAAACAGTTTTTAAAAAACTGTCTCCTATATAGTGATAGATATCCCAATCAAGTTGTTTGATGATAAATAGAACCATACTAAAGGCGAAACTACCCAAGATTATCGAAATTCCGAATATCGACCAGATAAAATAATTTTTAGTTATAAAATACCAGCGGGGTTTTGGTTTAATATTATTATCTTTTATTTTTTTTAAAACTTCACTACTTATATTTTTCATATTTTTAGAGTTTAATATCCTCCTTTTCTAATTCTTGTTTAAGAGATTTTTTAGCCCGTTTTATCAGTGTAGCTATAGTGCCCATCGGTTTATGTAAAATATCGCTTATCTCTTGATAATTTTTTCCTTCCACAAACTTTAGGATTAATACATCTTTGTATTTTAAAGGCAATTGATTAATTATTTTTAAAATATGTTTATAAGTTAATTTTTGAAGGCTTGCATCTTCTACGTCTAAAGTAGATTTCAATATGTTATTTAAATCTTTATCTTCCCAGGAAACTGTTTGGGGACGCACTTTTTTCTTTCTAAAAACACTAATGGTAGTATTGTGAGCAATGCTATATATCCAGTTAGAAAATTTAAAATTTAAATCAAAATCATTTAAGTTTTGGTAAGCTTTGATAAATACTTCCTGCAAAATATCTTCCGCATCTTCTCTATTTATATTAGATATTTTTAAAATATAATTAAGAAGCTTGTCCTCATAACGTTTCATCAGACATAGATAGTAGTCCTGATTTTTCAAAGTCAGGACTACTATCTGTTTATCGGTTTTATTAATACACTCTGAACCTGTAATCATAATTTTTAATTCTTTCTACTTTTTAGGACTTGCAAACATTATCTTTTTTTCCCTCTAAATATAGATAGATAATATTTTAAATGCCAGAGAGCATGAAATATACCAAGTAGAGTCATAACAATAGAAAATTCCACATGCCAGAATAAAAAGTTAAAATTAATGGACCTAAACCAATCGTAATCTCTAATAAATACCAGAATCATCCCCGTTCCGGCTGAACCGATAAAACTAATTAACAAGAAAACGTTCCAAAATTTCTTTTCCTTGCACAAACTTATCTCTAATTTTCGAGCCAGAATTTTACCGCCAAAATATATTAACAGAGCTACAAAAAAGATTTCTAAAAAATTATAATCAGGTAGTGATTTCCTCTCAGGAGACGGAGAGTCAGAGACTGTTGTTTGAGTAGAAGCTGCTTCGGCAATAAAGAGTCCTCCCGTAACTTTCTCGTTGATTTCTTCAAAATATTTATTATTATCGATTATGTTCTCTTTTACATTTTCTTCATTTAAAGATATGTTTGTATTACGGTCTTCTGGGACTGGTTGAGAAAGGTCGCAAATACCATCACCGTCAGTATCGATATACCTTTTGCATTCTCCTGGATAAGGATCATCTTCTAAACCAAAAGGACAATTATCCCAAGCGTAGATAGATATTGAATTAAAAACTACTAAAATAAAGATTATTGTAAGCAGCGTAATATATTTTCTAAATTTTCTTATCATATTTTGTCTTTCATTTATAATTTATTATAATCTATTAAATAGAATATGGGAAATTTTGTTTATTGAAAGCCTCCACTAAAATTTTGTACTAACTTATTAAAAGCTCCCACTTTATAATACGCCAGCTAGAACAATTTTCTTTCATATGAATAACAAATTTCTTTTAATTTTTATACAAAAGTTAACCAAAGGTGCCTGGCACCTTTAGTTAACTTTTTTAAATTCCCTCCTTCCTTTACTCTTTGCAATAGATTATATATTATATAATTATGTATTGTTCTATATGTTAATTTAATTCTTGAGTCTAAAGTTTTTTCTTTACGCAATACGATATACTCGATACGAATATAGAAGGGTATTTAAAAAAAAATGTATAATTAAGATATAATGATATGATTACAACCCAAAAAGTACCTAAAGTACCTATATTTCAAAAATAGTACAAATAACATCAAATAATACTAATCTGTAGGGCTAAATTATTTTACTTATAGCACCTTGAAAACTTAATCAGCAA
>Ga0307428_1000541_pt1 | contig 23361 bp, 18 predicted proteins | sample SalMarWE160240MG_FD_202161 | JGI IMG/M metagenome (GOLD analysis project Ga0307428, IMG submission 202161) | Salt marsh sediment microbial communities from the Plum Island Ecosystem LTER, Massachusetts, United States - WE1603-240 | ecosystem: Environmental > Aquatic > Marine > Intertidal zone >...
TGCTACCCAGCAGAGGAGTAACTGTGACCACTAGAAAGAAGCTGACCTCTCGTCGCAAGAAACGGTAACCCATGCGGGGTTCCAGCCGCATACCCGTACTCCAACTCAGGGGAACATCCGTTATAAAAGAAGTTAGAGCCATGCATCGTCGGCTCATTGAGGATGATGGAGAGGGTAAAGGCCCCAGGGTAAAAGGCAGATCAGCGACACTGGTATGTAGAAGGACAGGGGGGGTAATAAAGGAGCCTGGAAAGAGAGGACACCTAGCGGATCTTGATAAGGTCCTGGGAGGAGTATCTCGTCGATGGTTTCTCAAGGTGTTTCGCGATCAATCCAACGGTGGACTAGAAAAGTTCTACACCATCTGCTGCCAAGAATCCGAAAAACAAAGGTTTTGACCCCTAACGATTGCTGTGTACCCCCCAGCTTGCTAGGAAGTTCTTCACTCTTCGTGTCCTTCGTAGCAACGCATGAAACATCCCCAGGCGGGTGTCCACAATCGCAGGTTGTTGGATTTGACGATTGCGGATGGTAATAATGTATGGACGGTTCGATTTGAAGGCAGGCATTACCAATGTCTTTGGATGGCAAGGTTAGAGTTGATCGCTGGGATTACACTTGGCTGCGGTTATGGGCTAAGACGGGGCAAGAAAGCAGCTACCACCCATTGCTGTGGCACATGCTTGACGTTGCTGCCGTTGCCGGTCTCGTTTGGGACCATCACCTGAGTCCCGGGCTTCGCAAGAGACTGGAATGTGCGCTTGGAGCTGCTGACGCACGAACACTTGTCGTGTTTGCGGCCGGCGCGCACGATATCGGCAAGGCCTCCCCAGGCTTCCAGAAGAAGGCGGCGGATCTATGCGAATGCTCTGCTCTTCCGTTCTCCGATCATGACCAGAATCGTCCTCATGGCTTCATCAGTGCCTGCGTTCTGAGTGAGATGCTGGACCCAGACGCGGGCCTATTGGGCCAGATTGCCGGCGGGCACCACGGCGTCTTCCCGCGTTCGGCGGAACTTCGAATGGGTCGTGACACGCTTGGGAACAACGATTGGACGACGGTTCGGAACAAGCAACTGGATGCGCTTGCCAACATTGTGGGGCTTGACCTAAATCGAGCGTCCCAAGTCAAGGACGAGATCACCGACCCGTTCATCGTCCCTGTGCTTGCCGGACTTGTCTCCGTTGTGGACTGGATCGGTTCGAATCAGGATTTCTTCCCGTGTGCGGCCAAGTGCGGAGAGGCCCCTGAGGTTCACGCCAACGAATACTGGAGAAAGTCGCAAGAGCGGGCGCAGCAGGCTCTCGATAAGCTTGGCTGGTTGCCCAGTGTAGTCTTTGCCGAAGAGGCGCAGTTCGACGCAGTTTTTCCCAGTTTCACTGCTAACGCCCTTCAGAAGGCCACGATCGAACTTGTGTCAAAGCAGACTTCACCATATCTCATGATTGTGGAAGCGCCGATGGGGTGCGGCAAGACCGAAGCCGCTCTTTACGCAGCCGATCTTGCCATGTGCCGGAGCTTCGCCCGAGGAATGTATGTGGCCATGCCGACCCAGGCGACGGGCAATGCGATGTTCAAACGGGTCTTGGACGACTACCTGAAACAGCGTGGGCACCAGGGGAAACTGAATCTGCAACTCGTTCATGGCAACGCGCTGCTTGCTCAGATGGCGGAAGTCCAAGAGGGCGAGATCCCAGGCTTCGAACCCAGGAACATCGTGGAAGAGAACGGCGACGTAGAAGCGCAATCCTGGTTCACCGCCAAGAAGCGCCCACTTCTGGCGCCATTCGGCGTCGGCACCATTGATCAAAGCCTCCTGAGCGTGCTTCAGACCAAGCACTGGTTCGTACGGCTCTTTGGGCTCGCGGGCAAGGTCGTGATCTTCGACGAGGTCCACGCTTACGATGCCTACATGAGCACCATCCTCGAGCGACTCCTCCATTGGCTCGCCGAACTCGACTGCACGGTCGTCCTTCTCTCCGCGACGCTTCCTGAGGCCAAGCGAAAGGCGCTTGCCAAGGCGTATTCGGGGTGCGATGATGCTGAGTATGAGCGCTATCCGCGCATCACTCTGGCCAAGCCCCGCCACTACCCCAGCAGACAAACAAATGAGGCATCCATCTGCAAAGAGATCCCGACGGGAGAATCGCGCGCCGTTGTTCTGCAGTTGGCCACGACGGATCTGGAATCCGTGTCTGCGAGCCTGGCTCGAAGACTGGAGCATGGCGGTTGTGCCGCCGTCATCTGCAACACGGTGAACCGCTCCATCGAGGTCTATAAACATCTGCGAGACAGCCTGAAGGACACCGAGTGCTCGCTCTTCCACGCCCGTACGCTCCAAGTGTGGCGACGTAAGCGAGAAGAGGAAGTCCTTCGCGCGTTTGGCAAAGGCGAGAAGCAGGAGGACGAAACGTATGCGAACCCGGATCGGCCAATGCGCGCCGTACTCGTCGCGACGCAGGTGGTTGAGCAAAGCCTCGACCTGGACTTCGACGTAATGGTCTCGGAGATCGCCCCCGTCGACTTGCTGCTCCAACGTTTAGGAAGGCTCCACCGCCATCTCCGCTATCGCCCCGAGGGTCTGGAAACGCCACGGTTCATCGTGCTCTGCGACGCCAAACCGGTCGGTCCGCCGCCTGAGTCGTTCGGCAAGAGCATTGAATTCGTTTACGACCGCTACATCCTTCTTCGAACCTGGTTGGCTCTACGCGAGCGAGACAAGATCGAGATTCCAACAGGAATCGAGTCACTCGTGGAGGTAGTATACGGGTCGGAAGACGTCCCATTGAATGATGGTTGGCCCGACGCCTTGTCTGACGCAAGGAGATCGATGGAATTCAAGCGCTCCGAATCTGAGAAGGCCGCATCTCGGCTGCTGGTTTCGAAGCCCAAACACCCAGCGGATCTTATCGAGCAGTTCAACGACCAACTGAAAGACGACGAAGACCCTGAGGTACACAAGACAGTGAGGGCGGCAACACGCGAAGGGGATCCGTCCATAACCGTCGTGATCGTACCTGAAGATACCGCTCTCTCTTCCGAACCGAAGATTCCCGAGGTTCGGGAGCTGCTCGATCATTCAGTCAAGATCAGCCATCGAGGCATCTTCCATTCAATGATCAAGCAGGACGAGCCGCCGAAGGAATGGGCCAGGAACGCCCACCTCCGCCACGCCAGGCTCTTGCGGGTGGACGCCGAGAGCCAAGGGCGAGTGAATGGCTACGTCCTGACGGTGGACGAGACACTGGGTGTAGTGATCGCAAAGGAGGAAGAAGACGATGGCTGAGTTCAATCTGATCGACGAGCGCTGGATCCCTTGCATCGACCTTCGGGGTAAGCAGGTCGAGTACGGCATCCGCCAAACCTTCCTCAAGGCGCACGAATTACGCGAGATCTGCGACGACTCACCGCTCGTTACGGTGGCCATCCATCGCCTGCTCTTGGCAATCCTGTACCGGACCCATGACGGACCAAGGGACCTCACAGCATGGAAGTCCATGTACTCGCTTGGGGGATTCGATGAACAGGTTGTCAGCTGCTACCTTGCCCAGTGGAAGAACCGCTTCGACATCTTCAGCGATGACCGCCCTTTCTATCAGATGGGGGGCCTCGAAACGAAGATCCCCGTTCCCGTCAATCGGTTGGCCACCGAATGCGCAAGCGGGAATAACGCAACGTTGTTTGACCATAATGACGATGCGGCCGAAGCAAACTGGACGCAGGTTCAAGCCGCTAGGCACCTCGTTGCCTGCCAGTCGTTCGCGTTGGGCTTCGGAAAGAGCGGCAACGCGAGGATTGGTGGCGTGGAGGAGACGTTGCCCTACTCAGCAGATGCAATTGCGTTGCGCGGCATGAATATTTGGCTTCAGGGAACGAGCTTGTTCGAAACCCTATCAGTCAATCTTGTTCCCATCGATGACGTTTCAGTTCCACCGTGGGAACTGGAGGATTCGAACGCGTATCGCGACATACTTCAAGACAAGAGCCGGAAAGTCGTCACCTCTCTCGGCGTAGTCGACCGCTTGACATGGCAGAGCCGGCTGATCCGGCTTATTCCAAATGGTAACACAGTTTCAAGGATCTACTACACGCAGGGACGCTCGGCGGACAAGTCTGCCGGCGATCCAATGAAGGTTTATCGGACCTCCAAGGACAAGGGTATTTCGGCCCTGTCACTTAGCAGCGGCAAGGCCGCTTGGCGCGACGCTCATTCTATCCTCACGATTCCGAGTGCTAGTAGCAATGAGCGAAGGCCGGAGTGCTTCAATCTCGTCGCGCGAGCTCGCTCCGCAGCAGTTGTGGATATCGCAAAACCATTTGCCGTCCAGATCGTGGGGCTAGCAACGGCACCGAAAAAAGCAGGGAAGTTCCTGCTCTGGCGCCACGAGCGGATGCCCATTCCCGCTGCTTTGCTCAGCGACGTCAATCTCATCGAGCGACTTGGGGGGTTGCTTCAAAGCGCTGAGCAGGGGGCTATCGAGATCAACACACGAATACGAAGGATTGGCAAATTGTACCTTTTACCCAGCTGCGAGTCGGCAGGCGCACGTCAGCCCGACAAGAACGAGATCAACAAGGTCGTCAATGCGATTGACCCCCGCCCCGTCTACTGGGCGCAGCTGGAGAAGCACTTCTACGTACTGCTTGAGAATCTTCCCGACGACTGGGACAAGAAGAACGGCGGATGGAAACCGGACGATCGGCAGACGGCCACCCGGACTTGGCGGAAGCACGTCAAGCGCGAAGCCCAGCGGGCCTTGGAAGAGAGCGTTCGATCACTTGGCACGAGTGCTCGCGCAATCCAAGCCGTCGCTCGTGTTCGCACCGATTTCAACGATGACGATCTCAAACCTGCGGCAAAGAAGCAGCGAAAAGCAAAACGGAAAGGAGGCAAGAAGGAATGAGCCTTGATGCAAGACAGAAATCCTTCATAGGCTACCTGCTAGGCCTCGCCCAAGAAGGACAGGAAGACCGCGGGGCGCTCGCCGCCCTGCGCAGCGGTCTCGGCAAAGAGCCTGCCGAGATGGCCAGAGTGCACCAGCATGTCGTCCCCTATCTGCCCGAGGCGAGATGGAATGATCGCTGGTACTACATCACGGCTACGCTCTTCGGCTTGTTTCCTAGGCACCGTGGCGGTCGCTCCTTGGGCGCGGCGTTTAGTCCTCTTCGAGCCAAGAGCGATAGCATGGAGGCGCGATTCATCGCGCTGCTCAACGCTCATCCCGATGATCTCGCTGACCACTTGCGCCATGCCATCAGCTTGCTGAAGTCCAACGAGCAGCCCATCGACTGGTTTCGGTTCCTGGACGACCTGCTGCAGTGGGACCATCCCGAAGGACATGTGCAACTTAAGTGGGCCCGCGACTTCTACAAGAGCAAAGGCGAACAGACTAGGGCCACGGGCGACAAGAGCGATGACAGTACCCCAGAACAGGAGGAGGAGAACCATGAATGATTCCGGTATCAAGATTGAAGTCCACCTGATCCAGAACTTCGCCCCATCGAACCTGAACCGCGATGACACGGGTCAACCCAAAAGCGCGACCTTCGGCGGGTTTCGTCGGGCGCGCATCTCAAGTCAATGCAGCAAGCGAGGTACGCGACGCGGGGGTCCAATGGCGAAACTTCTCGAGCAGCACGGCGCGGTACGTACACGGCAACTTATCGTCGAAATCGCGAGGATTATCGACGGGAAAGACGTGCCGGACGAGAAGGTCATCGAGACCGTGGCAGAGGTTTTCGAAGCTGGTGGACTTGAAAGGCCAGCAAAAGGCGGCGACAACATAGCGTCAAAGAATGTGACAAAGATTCTCCTTTTTCTCGACGAGGAGGCTTTGCCGAAGCTTGCAAAGGTGTTCAAAGATGCCTGGAGCGACCTCACCAAAGGCAAGAAAGAGGCGAAGACAGCCGCACGAGATAAGGTTGGGCAACTCCTTTTCGAAGCCGTCAAAGCCCCAGACATTGCCTTGTTCGGTCGGATGCTGGAGGTCAAGAGCAGCACGTCATTTGGGAAATACAACATGCGAGTCGACGCCGCTTGCCAGGTCGCCCACCCTATTTCCACCCATAAGGTGGACATGGAAATGGACTTCTATACTGCCGTCGATGACCTGAACCCTGCGGAGGAGACAGGTGCTGGAATGATGGGCGTCGTCGGCTTCAACAGCGCCTGCTACTACCGCTACGCGCTCGTCGACCGCGACCAGCTCGCCCGCAATCTTGCTCGAAAGACCGAGCGAGCCAACGGCACGTGGACGCAAGCCCTCGGCGCAGAGGATTATGAAGAAGCCGACAGGGTTATCAAAGCGTTCCTCGAAGCGATGGTCTACTCCATCCCAACCGGGAAACAAAACTCCTTTGCCGCCCAAAACCTCCCGTCATTCGGCCTATTCGTCCGGCGCCAAGGCGGCGTCCCAATCTCTCTTGCCAACGCCTTCGTCAAGCCCGTGCGGCCCACCAGAGATGACGACGATCTCGTGGGGCTCTCGGTCGCCGCACTGACGAAGCATTGGGATGCACTAAAGAAGGTCTACGGTGAACAGGGCGTCAAGACGACCTCGTGCTTCCATCTTGAACAAGAGAGCCGACTGAACGGGCTCGCCGATTCCGATAAGGGAAGTGTCAAAGAGGCGATCAATGCGGTACTGGAGGCCGCGAAAGGACAATGAGCGACGTCTATACCCTGCTTCTCAGGCTCGAAGGCCCCATGCAGTCATGGGGCTATCGCAGCCGCTTCGACTATCGCGACACGGCCCTCGAACCGACGCGTAGCGGCGTAATTGGCCTGATCTGCGCCGCAATGGGCATCGCACGCGGTGAGGACATCTCGCGCTTCGAGGCGATCCGAATGGGAGTGCGAGTAGATAGGGAAGGTAGACCCGAACGCGACTATCACACCGCGCTCGACGTAATCAGGGCCGATGGCAGTGGAACGGACACTGTTCAGTCTTGGCGCGACTATCTGGCCGATGCATCGTTTACAGTTGGCCTGCAATCGAGCGATCAAAAGCTTCTTGACGAAATCGCAGAGGCACTACAGTCCCCGGTATGGCCACTGTTCCTTGGGCGCAAGGCGTTTCCGCTCTCCGTTCCGCCCGTTCATCCTTCGGATACCGGCAAGCCGGGCACGTTGGAGGAGCATCTGCTGTCTGAAGAGTCGGGCAAGCGTGTGGTCCTGGAAACCGCCGATGGTGAGAGGATCCAGAACGATTGGCCTCTCTGCTTCGGTGAACGTCGCTTCAAGCCGCGGTCCATTCAGATTCAGTTTGGGAAGGAAGGAGCACCGGGATGACGACGAACGCCATCGCCCCGCTTTACCTCTCTCGTCTTCTCCTCGATCCACGCTCGCGCCAGGTCTGGAGCGAGCTGGCGCAGCCGTACGAAATGCACCGGACGCTGATGCATGCCTTTGAGAGATATCCCCTCAAAGAAAAGGAGAATGCGCGTGAGAAGTTCGGCGTCCTCTTTCGCGCCGATGTCGACGCCCTCTGTAATCGCGTCATCGTCTATGTACAGTCAATCGTCGAGCCTGATTGGTCATTCCTCGATACCTTCCGAGACTACCTACTCACTGGTGCGGACAAGCCCAATCCGGCCTGCAAAGACGTTGCCGGAGCCTATCAGCAACTTCAAGCAGGACAGGTCCTTTCGTTTCGCCTTCGCGCCAATCCGACGAAACGCATCGCAAGGGTGGCCAAAGGCGATTCGGAACTGAAGGGCAAGCGAGTCGGATTGCTGCGTGAAGAAGAGCAGATCGCTTGGCTGATTCGTAAAGGGCAGAGGCGGGAAATCTGTAAGCCCGGCGGCTTTGAGATTCTGATGAATGCTGGCACCGCCCCAAGCGGCGAAGTGCTACAGGCGCCGCTCGTCAATGTTCGTCGCGAAGGGAAACAAAGAGGACGCAAAAAGGATGATGGAGCCCCGCGGAGGATCACGCATCTGACCGTCCGCTTCGAAGGCCTCTTACGGATCACGGACGCCGCCGCCTTCCGCAAAACGCTGGCCAGGGGCATTGGTAGTGCCAAGGCGTTTGGATTCGGATTGCTGTCGATTGCCCCACCAGGTGACGCATGAAGAACTTGCGCGAATTGCCCAAGTTTCGCGACGGCCTCTCCTACCTGTACATCGAACACGGAAGGATCGAGAAGCAGCACAAGTCAATTGCCTGGTACGGCGAGGAAGGAGAGGTTTCGGTTCCGGCTGCCGCGCTTGGCGTTCTTCTCCTTGGACCCGGAACGGCCATCACGCATGCAGCTGTTCGAACGCTAGCCGAGACGGGGTGCAGTATTTGTTGGGTGGGTGAGGAACAGGTCCGCTTCTATGCCAGCGGTGTTGGCGAGACTCGGAACAGTCGGAACTTGCTTCTTCAGGCCGAAGCGTGGGCCGATCAGGACACGCACATGCAGGTCGTCGAAGCCATGTATCGCATGCGGTTTCAAGATCCTCTTCCCGAGAACCTGACACTCCAGCAGATCCGCGGAGTAGAAGGTGTTCGCGTTCGTGAGGCCTACGCGCGCGCCAGTCGAGTCACCGGTGTTCCTTGGAAAGGGCGGAATTACGATCGCGGAGATTGGGGCAAGGCTGATCCCATCAATCGGGCTCTGTCTGCGGGGTTTGCCTGCATGTACGGGATTTGCCATGCGGGGATCAAGTCATCCGGCTACAGTCCTGGGCTGGGATTTATCCACACCGGCAAGCAACTGTCGTTCGTGTACGACATAGCAGATCTTTACAAAACGCAGATAGTGGTTCCGGTGGCGTTCTCGGCGGTTGCCGACGGAGATCGGCTGATCGAGCGCCGTGTCCGTGAGCGTCTGCGGGACAGATTCCGGAACGAACATCTCCTAGAACGGATCATCACAGACATGGCCGATCTCTTTGCCTCGGTTGGCCAGGATGATCCGTATGCCAAGGACGGAGCCAAGCCTGGAGACCTTTGGGATCCTGACCAACGCGTCGAGGGGGGAGTCAGTCATGGTGATCATGGTTCTGGAGAAGGTTCCGAGGAGCGTCCGCGGCGAGTTGACGCAGTGGATGCTTGAGATACAGACAGGGGTTTTCGTCGGCTCATTGAGCGCCCTGGTGAGAGACCTCCTGTGGAAGAAGTGTCGCGAGAAGGTCGATGAAGGACGCTGCTGCCAGGTGTACAGCACAAACAACGAGCAAGGCTATGCGATTCGCGTGACGGGGGACAGCTGCCGAAGCGTGGTTTCTTTCGACGGTCTCGCCCTGATTGCGGTCAAGAACGCACGTTGGCGCAAGCTGTTCGCTACTGATGGTCGAGAAGATGGATCCTTGACAAGTTAAGCCCCCACATCGGAGACTTCGGGGTAGGCGGCAAGGCGCAAGCATCGTATCCATGAAGTGTGATCCCCACACCCGTGGGGATGAACCGTAGCTGGTTCAAGAGGTCTATTGAATCCTCCAGTGATCCCCACACCCGTGGGGATGAACCGGAACAGCACTGACACATCTTTATGCGCAAGTTGTGATCCCCACACCCGTGGGGATGAACCGGCGATGATCCCAGCCCAGACGGACGTGTGGGAGTGATCCCCACACCCGTGGGGATGAACCGCCCTGGGCAGAGCACAAGGCTACATGCTCATAGTGATCCCCACACCCGTGGGGATGAACCGGTATATGCAATAGTACAGACGGCGGGGTAGCAGTGATCCCCACACCCGTGGGGATGAACCGTTCCGTAGAAACCGTAAGTTCCGTGTCTGGATGTGATCCCCACACCCGTGGGGATGAACCGGACGACCCAGTGACTTCGACGTACGAGAGCAAGTGATCCCCACACCCGTGGGGATGAACCGGAGCGCCTCATCCAGAGGGTATTACAAAAGGTGTGATCCCCACACCCGTGGGGATGAACCGGCTCAAGGAGGAGATCAATCGCGGCGGTACCCGTGATCCCCACACCCGTGGGGATGAACCGGCATGGCTCCAGTAGATTTAGATGCAGAGCAAGTGATCCCCACACCCGTGGGGATGAACCGTTCTACTTGAGCTCCATCCATCAACATCACCAGTGATCCCCACACCCGTGGGGATGAACCGGAGTCAGCGGCTCGCCTATCACAGCCTGAGCCGTGATCCCCACACCCGTGGGGATGAACCGTTCCCTGTTTTCACATGCACGATCCTCCGAGAGTGATCCCCACACCCGTGGGGATGAACCGGTAGTCCCAGACGTCGTCATGCGTCCAGTTGAGTGATCCCCACACCCGTGGGGATGAACCGATACAAAGAAGGATGATCCCGAGCACCATTCCGTGATCCCCACACCCGTGGGGATGAACCGTTGATCGAGCCTATCGTGGGGTCATTGTCGCCGTGATCCCCACACCCGTGGGGATGAACCGTAACGGGGGAGCTCGCTGTACGGCACATAGCGGTGATCCCCACACCCGTGGGGATGAACCGGTCAAGGGATCGGCCCTCGGCCGTTGCCAGATGTGATCCCCACACCCGTGGGGATGAACCGGAACGTACAGGCTCGGATGAAAGCAGCCCTAAGTGATCCCCACACCCGTGGGAATGAACCGGTAAATGATGCTCTCAGTCATCGCGGTATTGCGTGATCCCCACACCCGTGGGGATGAACCGGTGCCGGGTACTCAGGTGTGGTATACGGCGTCGTGATCCCCACACCCGTGGGGATGAACCGCTTTCGGGCTAGACGGGTTTGCACTGGCAATTGTGATCCCCACACCCGTGGGGATGAACCGATCACGGGCATGGGTGATCCAACAGCGGCGCAGTGATCCCCACACCCGTGGGGATGAACCGTCCTCGAACGTGACTATCAAAAGGGGATTGTCGTGATCCCCACACCCGTGGGGATGAACCGATACCCAAAACGTGCGAAAGCTTGTCAACCGAGTGATCCCCACACCCGTGGGGATGAACCGTGATCGTTGACGGCGAAATCACACTGACGACAGTGATCCCCACACCCGTGGGGATGAACCGGACTACCGTCTTGATGGCAGTGTGCGGATCAAGTGATCCCCACACCCGTGGGGATGAACCGGATAGGGGCGAAAATGTAACTTCAGACCTTCATTCTTAGGATTTCTCCGTTGCACCCGCTCTTCGGAGCGGGTGAGGATTGAAACGAGAACTGGCTCGCGCAACTTGGGCTAAGACTCGCTATCGCCAAGGCGCTCGTCGAAGCGCACGGCGGCAAGATCTGGGCCCAGAACGCTCCCACCGGCGGGGCGTGTTTCCACTTTACGCTTCCGCGTGCGTGACGCGTTGCGCGAAGTGCCACGGGCGCGTCCGTAGTTACGGGCTTCTCTGGGTTAACAAACGGGGTCTATAAGGTATATTATTTATACCATGGAATTCGAGTTTGACCCGGAAAAGAGCACCTCAAACAGGAAGAAACACGGGATTGACTTTGTTGAGGCGCAGGCGTTGCGGGGTGACCTTGACCTTATCGAAATTCCCCTTGTCACTGTTGACGAACCAAGATACTTGGTCATCGGAATGATAGAGGGCAAGCACTGGTCGGGGATCATCACCTACCGCGAAGAACGCGTACGGATCATCTCGATTCGGCGATCTCGTAAGGAGGAGCGGGAGATCTATGAAAGCTAGGGATCTGGACAAGAAATTCGATGCCGGCAAGGACATCACAAAGCACCTTGATCTATCCAAGGCGCGTCAATGTGGACTTTCCGGTGTGGATGATCAACTCGCTAGACAAGGAGGCCAAGCGACTGGGTGTGCCCAGGCAATCCTTGATCAAGATACTGATCGCTCGTCACCTTGACAAGACCAAAGTCTGACTACGAACCAGTAAGCTTCAAAGGTCTGCAAGTGGCAGCGCGGTTACCCCCGGGACAATGGGGAGGCGAATGTCACCGGGGTGAACCACATAGCCGGGCAAGGCTCGCTCTCCTAAGTCCTCTCGCAGGGTAACGATTCCTTTCGCCATTGCTGGGCGTGGGGTAGCGGAGAGCTTGACTTCGATCGGAACGATGTGCCCGTCCGTTTCTACAAGTATGTCCACCTCTGTTCCAGTTGCTGTGCGCCAGAAGTAGACCCGCGGCTCCTCACCGCGGTTAAGGTAGGTCTTGACGATCTCTGTCAGCACGGCCGTCTCAAAGATCGCTCCTCCCATCGGACCGGAAGCAGCGTGCGCGGGATCTCTGAGTCCGGCAAGATAGCAGAGCATGCCGACGTCGGTAAAGTAGAGCTTCGGGCTCTTTACCAGGCGTTTCCCGATGTTGGCGAAGTACGGGCGGAGGATTATCACCTGGTACGTGGCCTCAAGGATCGACAGCCACGCTTTCGCGGTGTTGACCGCCACTCCGATGTCACGAGAGACCTCAGTCAAGTTGAGTAGCCCACCGCTTCTCGCCGCGATCACCCGCAGGAAGCTCTGAAACGTAGTAAGATCTCCCACCTGGCGGAGCGAGCGCACGTCCCGCTCCAGGTAAGTCTGAATGTAGCTTGCGTACCACAGCGTACTATCCTTTGTGCGATCAGCGATCAGTTCAGGGTAGCTTCCACGAATGAATCCCTCCCATAGTTTGTCGTACGCTGATTCCCGGTGCAGAGGACGTTTCTCCTCTGACTCCCATGGAAACGGCGTGCGTGGGGTGCCGAGCATCTCCCGTTGAGAAAGAGGAAGAAGGCGCAGCACCGCTGCCCGGCCGGCGAGTGATTCCGTAACTCGTTCCATGAGAAGCAGGTTCTGTGATCCAGTGAGCAGGTATTGTCCGGATTTGGTGCGATCGGCGTCGACGCGTTCCTTGATGTATGGGAGGAGATCCGGTGCGTATTGTATCTCATCCATGATGCATGGCGGAGGATACATCGCCAGGAAACCGCGTGGATCTTCTATTGCCGCTGCCCGGATGTCAGGTGGCTCAAGCGATACATAGGCGTAGTCTTTGCCAAACAGATGTTTGAGAAGCGTCGTCTTACCGGACTGGCGCGGCCCGGTGACGATGACAACGGGAAACTCCCGCACCGCCCGTCTCAATACCGGCTCCAGAGATCTCTTAATGTACTTTCTTGTCATGCGCCACCTCTTGCCGTGCAATTATGCATTCCAAATGCAAAATTGCAAGGAAGGAAATACGTGTACCGACTCAATGAGTCATACTCCTTGCAGCGAGACGATCAGCATCCTAGACTACCGGATGCAGCGCAAGGACTTCGCAAGACCATAGGGAACTTGCTGTTGTCGCATCAGGAGACCAACGAATGGACAAGCCGGGTATCCGGAGGTGCCTCGCTTTGATATATCCTTCAGCTTGACTACAATGCTAACCATGAATGATGTGGGAGAGAATCGCCGCTGTTTGTATCAAACAATAGTTGATGAACAACATTGGTATCTTAATCGACTACAGGGGAGGGTTCCCCTCTACACTGGCCTCCTAACGACGTTGATTGGAGGCAGTGTTGTCGCGTTCCTCAAGTCTCCTCAGTGCATCAACTTTGTGCTAGTGTTTGTCGGGGGGCTGCTTGTTTCTCTGACCGCACGCTTGGCGATACGCGGCACGCACAGTGCATATCGCGGCTTCACTCGATGCATATCGACGCTAACCAAGATCGAGCATGATCTCGGCTTTGATCAGTCACGAGGTACCGCGGGCGAAGCGAATCATGGTAATTGGTTTGAGTCAGAGCCATATCTTGCTAACAGGCACCTGCGCAATCGCAAGGGGAATAGGGAGTCTATGCCATATGAGTCCTCAGAGGAGTATGAGGAGGCAATGCAGAAGAACTGTAAGAGCATCTTGGGTATCACAAATGTCATCTTCAAGGCCGCACTGATTATCGGTATCGTGCTCATGCTGACGGGGATTGTCTTTCTGATTTTGACTCTGTAAAATGCCCATAAAGTTCAATCCATCTTTGAGTTAGTCTAGAACACTTTGTCCCTCTCTTCATAGAAGGTTATCCAGAACAGAAGCCGTCTTCTGCTGCTATTCCTCTGCAAGGTCAATATAGCGGGACTGTGGAACCAGATCTTTGCTTTTGGCATTTTGCCCCCTACTCCACGGCCTGCCGACAGTGGCGCGGTATCAAATCGTCACTACTGCTGCGCCATCTTCTGTTCCAACTCCTCCCACCGCGTGTACAATTCTTCGACTTCCTGCTGCGCGGCGCGATGCGCCTCGTAAGTGGAGTGCAGCTTCTCGTGATCGGCGGCTACGGCCGGATCGTTGAGTTCCTTCTGCAGTCGTGCCAATTCTTCTTCGGCGGCGAAGATCCGCTCCTCCATCTCCCCCCATTCCTGTTTCTCGTGGTAGGTGAGTCCTACTCGTCTTGGTCGAACCGTCTGTTGACGCTTTGATTCCCGCTTGGCGGAAGCAGGCTGCTGCTCAGCGAGGCGCGCCTCGGTATGATGCGTCTCGGCCTCCTGCCATTGGACAACGCTGCCGTAGTTGCCCCAACGACCGTCACCGTGCAGCCCGATTAGATCGGTGCAGACGCGGTCGAGCATATGGCGATCGTGCGTGATCAGGACAACGGCTCCGGGAAACTCGATCAGCGCACGCTCGAGGACCTCGATCGATGGGATATCCAGGTCGTTCGTCGGTTCGTCGAGCATCAGGACATCGGTCGGCTCCCGCAGCATCATCGCCATCAGCACGCGTGCCTGTTCCCCGCCGGAGAGCTCCCCCACCGGAGTTTCCAGCTGATCAGCGCGGAACCCAAACCGCTTCGCCCACGCGATGATGTGCGAACTGCGGCCTAGATAGAAGACGGTGTCACCGTGTGGAGCCAGTGCCCACCGCAGGCGCTCTGTAGGATTAAGCTGTTCCCGCTGCTGGTCGAACCGAGCAATGCGAAGATCGACAGCGTGCTTCACCAGTCCGGTGTCAGGCTGAATCGTCTCGGCAAGAGTGCGCAAGAGCGTCGTCTTCCCGCTGGCGTTGTTGCCCACGATCCCCAGCCGAATTCCACGGCTGACGTGAGCATCGAGATCGCGGAAGAGCAGCCGTCCTCCCAGCGTCTTCTCGATTCCTTTAGCGATGATCAGATCATGCGTCCGCCGTCCGCTGGCGTTGAAGTCAATCTCGATCTCGCCGCCTCCGTGGTGGCGTCGTCGCACCTCGGATAGCCGTTCGATCTTGTCATGCGCCTCATCAACGCGGTAGGAGGCTTTGCTGCTCCGTGCCTTTGGGCCGTGCCGCAACCATTCAACCTCTCGCCGTACCTCGTTGGCGAGTGCGCGGCGCTCTTCGTTCTCCAACTGCAAGAACGCCTCCCGCTTCTCCAGGAAGTCGCTGTACCGGCCATTGACGCTGAAGAAACCATCGCGGTAACGGGGATTGATCTCTACGATTCGGTCGGTGACTCGTTCCAGGAAGTAGCGATCATGAGTGGTGAGGATGAAGGCGAGTTTTGTTCTACCGAGGAAGCGCTCCAACCAGTCGATCCCCTCGAGATCCAGGTGGTTGGTTGGCTCGTCCATCAACAGCAGATCGGGCTCCTGCACTAATTGACACCCGATAGCAAGCCGTTTGCGCCATCCACCGGAGAGACTATCTACGCGAGTGCCACCATCCTCGAAGCCGAGACGACGCAGCATCTTCCGTGCGCGCGTCGGACGCTCGTAATCCTCCATCGGGAAAGTATCGAGCGCGGAGAGAAGAGCACCCTCCACCGTTAGCTCTGAGGGGAACACATCAACCTGGGGAAGGTAGGCGATGCGCGCTTCCTTGGCGCGATCCACCGAGCCGGAATCGGCAAGTTCGATGCCGGCAAGGATTTGCAACAGCGTCGTCTTGCCCGCTCCGTTGGGGCCGATCAGTCCCACACGCTCATCGGAGTGGAAAGTCAGCGACAGTCGCTCAAATAGATCGTGTGATGCATATGTCTTGCACAGATCACGTACCGCAAGAATGGCCATCTTCCTTCTCCCTTGTCACAGCCGTTCGAAGCACACCAAAGTGCGCCGGCTCACCCCTATATCGTACGCGATCGACATCAATCTTGCCCGGCGACCGCAGTCATCGATTTTAATCGAGTCTTGATGAGCAGCGGGCAAGCGATGGAGGCGTTGTAGCCTGGAGAAATCCTAAGAATGAAGGTCTGACCAAAGAATTTTCAAGCGATGGCCCGCCATGGCTTTTGCCACGACGGGCCACTCTCTCTACTGGATGTACTGGAGCTTCATCTCCAGGATATCGACGATCTGCCGAAGCGTAGCTAGTTGTCTGTCGGCCAACTGTTGCGTCAATAGAGGATGGTCGACGCCGAACCGCTCCCCTTGCTGCAGCGACTGTTCACCGCGCTGTCCAGAGGGGCGCTGGAGCTCTTGGTTCATCGTGCCGAATCGCTCCATCGCCTTCTCACGCAGCTCAGGGTGATCGGCGAGGAACTCGCGCATCCAGTTCGTCATCGGGTCTTGCGCCTCGCCTTCAAACCGGTTCTCTAACCGTGGCAGGAGTTCCCCACGGGTTTGCGGATTGATCCCTTCGCTCGGTTCCTGCATCCCGGTTCTCATAGCCTGTTCGTGCGGGGTTCGTCCCTGCATCCGCGTGGAGAGCGCTCCCTCTCGCATCGGCATGAGGCTCTCACGGAGGATCTCTCCCTGCTCAATCGTGAGGATTCCCTTGATTTCATCGAGAACCCCTTGTGCGCTCTCTTGCAGTGATGTGGCTTTCTCATTCACCTGTTCCCGGAACGCCGCGAGTAACGCGTCGAGCTCGTCCGCGCTCCCGTTGAATTCCAACATCTCTTGGGTGAACGCGTCGCGGTCCGCCTTGAGCATGTCTACCTTACTGAGCACACCTGAGAGGATGTCGCGAATCTCCTGCATCTGCGTCGGCGTTAGCTCCATCCGATTGATCGTGATGAGGAGCGGCAGATTTTCCGTCCCGCTTCTACTCCCTTCTGTGGAAGCCTCAATCTGCGCGCTTGCCGGGATTATCGCCAGCAGCCCTGCGATGAGTGCCAACAACAGTGTGAACCTAACCTTTTTCATAATGAACCTCCTTAATCTATTGATGAGAGATTATCCCGTGCACGTGAAGGAATTGGTGCCAAGGTGTGGCAGTTTTGTGAAGAAGAGGTGAAGCGAGACTGCTTTGCTAGGTTGCAGCACTTTCTTGAATCGCCTGCTCGGAACAGCGCGGAACCGAAAAACGATCAATGTAACAAAAGTCACTCTCGATGACGACAAAGGTCCCGTTCGTATCCTTTTCCGGTCCTTGTCAAGAGAAGATCCCTTTTTTATCCTCTTTGAAGCATGAGGGAACGAGTCGGGAGAGAAGCGGTTCTTGTTGTGAGCGTGGTGCTCTTCGTCGCGATCGGATTCCTCTGCCAAGGATCGGTCACGGTGAGCGTCCTCTCCGCGGAGAAGGAGGTTGCCCCTGGAGAGTTCGTGACGCACGTCTTTTCGATCATTAACAACGAAACTCTTCCCGAGGTCTACGAACTCGAATTCGATCCCCCAGTCGGATGGGGAATCCTCGGCGCGTTGTCGAGCATGGATCTCGATCCGGGGGAAGAGGGGACCCTATTTGTCACGGTGACTGTCCCGCCTGGAACGCTCGCCGGGGCCTATTCTCTCACCCTGCATGTCCGTTCGACGAGTACTCCCTCAGAAGAGAGGTCCGCGAGCGCGAGCACGCGGGTCAAGCCGATCAACGAGGTGGAGATCCTTCTCCCTGCGAGCCAGAGCGGCGTCCCCGGAGAGACACTCTCATACGAGGTCGGCCTGGTCAACCGTGGAAACGCCCAAGATACCTTCGAGTTCGTTACAAGCTCCGCACAGCAGTTCCCGATCAATCTCTCCTCGGAGCTCGTTGTTCTCACACCACAGGAGAGGGTAACGATAACGGTTACCTTGCAGGTTCCGACGGATGCCCGCCCCGGGAGAGATGTCGTCACGGTCACGGCAACTTCCACCCTCTATCACGGAGTGAGCGATGAGGAGACCCTATTCACAACGATTCTTCCTCCTCCTCCGCAGGCGGTGGGGGGATCACTGATGGAGGAGCTACCGGTTCGCCTCCGCCTTTCCATCGGCCAGAATGTCTTCACCGAAGATTTCACCAGCAATCTCACCTTCTCGGTTTCGGGGGGAGTGCTCGATGGCTACTTCTCGTCGTCTCTACGGCTCTCTCCCATCTTCGGCCCCGATCCCCTGGAGGTCGGATCGTTCTCGGTCCTCTACCGTCGTACCCCAGCGACCTACACGATCGGAGACACTTCGAAGAGGCTGACCGACCTCCTTAGCCTCTACTGCCGGGGAGGGAAGGTAGAGATCGATGCCGAGACCTACCGATTCGCTTTCCTCGGTGGCGAAAGAAGCGATGAGCTGCGCGCCGGCGGGAGACTCCTTTTGGGGCCTACAGAAGCGAACCTAGGGATTGCCTATCTTGGTTACCGGAGTGAGGCCAGCGAACAGACGGTGTGGAGTCTGAGTGCGGCATGTGTGCCATTCGAGGATTGGTCGATGCGGGTCGAGGGAGCACTGGGACTCGAGGATGAGAAGACGAGTCAAGCCTTCTTCGCCGCGACGAGGATCGATAGCCCTACTTACTTCCTGAACGCGGAGGTATTCAGCGTGGGGACCTACTTTCCTGGATCGCGCCGCGACCAGGCCGGTATCGCCCTCTCTCAACGGCTTCGCCATGCTGACTTCTCGTTCGGCGCGTCCCTTCGTCACAATTGGGATAACATCATCGGCGATCCACTCGCCACAACCACAATCACCGATGACCTGGGGGTCAACCTCTCTGCTACACCGCTCGAGGACGGCCCGACCCTCACCTCTACCGTCGAATTCACCTGGGAGAGAAATACCGACCTGACAATTACAGATGAGATCGACCGGCTGCTCTCCGTTGCAATGAGCCAGACCCACGGAGTTTTCCCGTACTCCTTCTCCGCCAAGGTGAACGACCAGATCGACCACGTCACTGCCACTGCCTTTCGCACCCTCACCTTTAGCGAGGGTATAGGCCTCTCCATTGACGATATCGACCTATTCCTCAGGCTGACGCACGAGAAGCGAACCGATCTTACGACCGGGGAGATGCTCTTCGGGGGAACGGACTTGTCGCTTCGCTTCAGTTCCAGTGGATCGCTCCACTCCGCGACGATCGTCTTCGGAAATGATGAGGACGACTTCGATCTTTCCCTCTCTGTCAATGTTGAGATCCTCGGTAGCCTTGACCTTCAGTTGACCGGAAAATTCGGCTGGGACCGCGCGGATGCTACGGACGCCACCTTCCGCTGGGGGACGACCTTCAAATGGAACTTTGACCTTCCGATTCCGTTCCTCGTCACCAAAGGGCGGATCACCGGGCGTGTCTTCGTCGATGAGGATGGGGATGGCACGTTCAGTGAGGGGGATCGTGGGCTTGGTGGGGTGATCGTCGAAACCGGGAGGACCAAAGTCTCGACCGCCGCGGATGGCACGTTCCGTTTTCCACCTTTCGCTCCGGGGGAGTATTCGCTCGACCTTTCCCACCTTCCGCTCGGAGCCGAGCTTCCCTCACCGGCTCGTATCGTGCTTCACGCCGGACAGACTGCACAAGCCAACCTCGCACTCATCCCCGTCCTGATCGTATCAGGAACCCTGTTCAACGACGCGAACAAGGATGGAGCGTTTGACAGCAAAGAAGGAGGGTTCTCGCAGGTGCGGATCGCCCTCACCGACCCACACGGAGAATCGAACGGAGCGTACACAGATCTCCATGGCGAGTTCACCTTTACCAACGTCCTTCCCGGCTCCTACACCGTCGCCGTAGATCCGGCGACCCTCCCTGAACGATTCACCTTCACCACGCCAGAGATAATCGCCATCGAGGTCACCAGCGAGAATCTCCCTTCCATCCTTATCGGGGGGTACATCAAGCCGAAGCAGGTTGTGATCACGTTCCAACCGCCAACCGCCGACTTTATCTACACCCCGGAGAACCCAAGAGTAGGGGAACTAGTTCTATTTGACGGATCCGACTCCTTCGATTTCGATGGGGAAGTCATCTCGTACGAATGGGACTTTGATGACGATGGGAAGACGGATGCCACCGGCGTAACCGCCCATACCAATTTTGCCACAGCCGGCCCGCACGCCGTTACCCTCACCATCGCCGATGACACAGGAAACACCGATGCGATCACTTATACCATCGATGTAAAGTAACGTTGAGGGTCAGGCACCTCTTCTTGCACTGTATCTCGTGGCCGATTCACACACCCTTTCCAGAGACAGTTCTTACAACGCTCCCGTGGTTGAAATCATGCATCTCCATCCCTAGAATGATCACCGCATATTCGGAGGGGTGGGTGAGCGGTCTAAGCCGCCAGTTTGGAGAACTGGTGTACCTTTTGGGGTACCGCGGGTTCGAATCCCGCCCCCTCCGCCAACGCCTGTGCTAGGTGGGGGGTTAGCGGTCCCCTCTATCCACAACCCGCTACAGTGGAGCCGAAGGGTTCCCCGAGGGGGAAGGCGGGAGGGTCTGCCTTGGATAAGCGGTGATGAGGGTCGAGCCCTCTGCGGCGCATGCTTGTGAACCCCGTCAGACCCGGAAGGGAGCAGCGGTAAGCAGGCCTCTGCGGGTGTTAGAGGATTCCTTGGCCTGAGCTGGCTGTCTACAGAAGCGCCTTTTACCTTCTTTCGACGGGACCACGCACAGGCGGATAATTGAGTGATTGAACTAGCGAGAGATTGGGTCATTTATTCTTCCGACCATTCAATCTCCCGCTCTCGCAATCTCTCCCTTTCTCGTAAGCGAGAGGGGGCCTGCGTTGTGGCATGCTTCCTGTTAAGAGGAGGTGACGATGCGTACGTTTCTGTGCATTCCAATCGACCGTTCTCTCAAGGCGAAGCTCGACGAGCTTTCGCAACAGGCGCGGCAGCGAATACCGGTGCGTGCATCCTGGGTGAGACCGGAGAACTTCCACGTAACGGTCCGCTTCCTGGGAGAGATCGATCCGATGTCGACGATCGACCTGGAACAGTCTTGCGAAGCGGTCACGCGGGATATGACACCGTTCGACCTATCGATCGATCGCGTGGGAGCGTTTCCCACTCCCTCTCGACCGCGTGTCCTCTGGGTCGGTGGGGAGGCTCCTTCCTCTTTTCGCGATCTCCTTTCCTCTCTCGACCGTGAACTCACAGCACTCGGATTTCCTAGCGGCCGCCCGGAGACGATCGCCCATATCACCCTTGCTCGAATCAAGGGGAGGACCGACCCTGAAATCGCGCAGACGATTCGATCCCTCGTTGATCTCCCCGACTGGATGCTTCGCGCCGACCGGCTTGTCCTCATGGAGAGTCGGTTGACGGCGCAGGGAGCGATCTACACGCCGCTCTTCACCCTTCCTCTTGGTGGGGGGAGGACCGATGCCGTTTGAGTACCTCGATCACACGGCGGACATAGGCATACGCGGGATCGGAAAGACGGTGGAGGAGGCGTTCTGCGAGGCGGCACGCGCGATCTTCAACCTGATGGTCGATCTGGAGGAGATCGTCCCGGAGGAAGCGGTCCACGTCACGGTAGAAGCGCGGCAGCTTGACCTCCTCCTCGTCGAGTGGTTATCAACCCTCCTGGTGAAGAAGGACCTCGAAGGCCTTCTCTTATCGCGCTTTCACGTGGAACTTCGAGAGATGGAGAATGGCTTCTCCCTCCGTGGGATGGGGTGGGGCGAACCATTGGATCTGAAGCGACACCAGCCGAAGACCGAAGTGAAGGGCGTGACCTACGCTGGGCTTCGCGTTCAGAAAGAGGATGAGCGATGGCTCGCGCAGTGTGTAGTAGATATCTGAAGGAGGAACCATGAACGAGACACTTCAACTAGAGCAGGTAGCCTCCTCGGAGTGGATCCTCCAAAAGCGCGGTGAGATGCGTGTCCCCGGGAGGATCATCGCCGACGAAGAGACGATCGCACAGCTAAAGCAGGATCTTGAGGAGAAGAAGGAGTGGAACGCGCTTGAGCAGGTGCAAAACGTCGCCTGCCTTCCAGGGATCGTCTCCGCTGCCCTTGCCTTACCGGATGTCCACCCTGGCTACGGGTTCCCGATCGGTGGGGTGGCTGCGTTCGACATCGAAGAGGGGGTCGTGGTCGTCGGGGGAGTCGGATTCGACATCAACTGCGGGGTACGCCTCCTCTCCACACCGGTCGCCAAGGAGGAGATCGCCCCACTCCTCCAGAAGCTTGCAGATGACCTCTACCGCACCGTTCCCGCCGGCCTCGGCTCGGAGGGGAAACTCCGCCTCAACGTGAAAGAGATCGACCATCTCCTGCAAGAGGGGGCGCGCAACGTCGTCGAACGTGGGTACGGGTTGGAGAGGGATCTCCTGTTTATCGAAGAGGAGGGCCGGATCACTGGTGCCGACCCGACCACGGTCAGCCTCCTCGCCAAGCAGCGCCAGTTTAAGCAGGTGGGGACCCTTGGCGCGGGTAACCACTACCTGGAGGTACAGACAGTCGAACGAATCTTCGATCAGGAGGTGGCCGCGATCTACGGCCTCGCGGAGGGGAAGGTGGTCGTCTCCATCCACACCGGATCGCGCGCCCTTGGCCACCAGATAGGCCAGGATTACCTGAAAGAGATGGAACGCGCGAGTGAGCGCTACCGGATCCCGATCCGCGAGAGGGAACTCGTCTGCGCCCCAGTCACAAGCCCCGAGGGGAGGCGCTACCTGAGCGCGGTCGCGTGCGGGTCAAATTGTGCGTTCGCCAATCGACAGGTGCTCGCCCACCTAGTCCGAACCTCGTTTAACCGCATCCTTGGCCTCACCGTCGAGGCGATACACACCGTATACGACATCGGACACAACAACGTCAAGTTCGAACGTCACCGCGTAGGCGGAGAGGAACGAACGCTCCTCGTCCACCGCAAAGGATCGACACGTGCGTTCGGGCCAGGGCGCGAGGAGTCGCCCACTCCCTACCGCGCTGTCGGTCACCCGATCCTGGTTGGAGGAACGATGGGAACAGCCTCTTACGTCATGTGTGGGACACCACTGGGGATGGAGAAGACATTCGGAAGCGGCATTCACGGGGCAGGGCGAGCCTTATCGCGCAAGAAAGCAGCCAAGAAGTTCTGGGGGAAGGACGTCGAGACATCGATGGCCGATGCGGGGATCATCCTCAGGGCACACAGCGTACGTGGGATCGCTGAGGAGGCCCCAGGGGCGTACAAGGACGTGGAACGTGTCGTGCAGGCGGCCATAGATGCAGGGATCACCCGACCGGTGGCGCGGTTGCGCCCACTCCTCGTGCTCAAGGGCTAAGCTGAAGTTCCTGGCCTCAAAGTGACAGAAGTTTAGTTGAGATGGGGGGTTGAGTGATAATCGTAGTACAGCGTTCTGTCTACACCACGATGGTGTCGAGTAACTCCAGTGCCCGCTTCTGCTTGGC
>Ga0307428_1000542_pt1 | contig 23325 bp, 23 predicted proteins | sample SalMarWE160240MG_FD_202161 | JGI IMG/M metagenome (GOLD analysis project Ga0307428, IMG submission 202161) | Salt marsh sediment microbial communities from the Plum Island Ecosystem LTER, Massachusetts, United States - WE1603-240 | ecosystem: Environmental > Aquatic > Marine > Intertidal zone >...
AGCATGTAATCTCTTTGTCCTTTTCAAAGTTATATTCGATATTACAAGATACAAAAAATTTAATCTACTAGTATTTTTCAATAATCAGTCAAAATTAAAAAATAGATACTCTCATAATTATATTTGTTAAATTTTCCAGACTAATAGAAATAAATAAACTTTTTATTTTTCAGGATTTATATTTTGTTTAACTAAAAGTCTTTTAAATAATTTAAGATAATCTCCTGGTTTTTTCCCTTTTCTAAAAATTGCCAAAAAAGCTCTAATCAATATGCCTATCAAATGAAATATTCTGGCTAATAATACCTGCAAATTACTATGATACAACATCCGAATATTCTTTAAGTCGTTAGTAATGGAATGATATAACATCTCTGTTAAGTTTTTCTCAGTGCTTTTGCTATGCAAGTGAATAATGCTTTCATCAGTCAATACTCCGATATCATATCCTGCTTTGCGTACCCTATAACAGAATTCCACATCTTCCCCATACATGAAATATTTTTCTTTAAGCAGGTCTACCTTATCCAGAATTTCCTTCCGTGTCATCAAGCATGCTCCGCAGACAAAATCGACTTTTTTAAAATGATTATCTCCTTGTTTACTTTTACCAAGCCTCTTCCATGTCTTTGCAAAAAGAATTTGACTTTTAAATATTCCCCAAACCGATGGAAAGCTTTCCCCATAACTTTGCAATGTTCCATCAGGATATAATAATTTGCATCCTAAGATACCGACCTGTGGTTTTTTTTTCATATACTCTATCATCCTGTCAAAAAAATAGTTATTTGTAACTACTGTATCGTTATTTAATAATAGAATATAATTCCCTCCGGCTATTTTAATAGCCTGATTATTGGCCCTGGCAAAACCTAAGTTTTCATCATTCTCTATTAGTATTACATCAGAAAATTCATTTTTGATTAACTCAGCGCTACCGTCTTCTGAGTGATTATCAACCACTATTATCTCGAAATAATCATAACTTTGTGTATTATATATTGATCTTAAGCAATCACGCAAAATATTTTTATTATTCCAATTGACAATAATAATGGTAAGAATTATCCTCTGACTGCTTTTCTTTTTCTCTACTGTTGGATTATCTTTAAATATCATATTTAATTACTTTCTTATTTTTAAGCTAGTTTATTCTAAATATTTGCTATTTTTTTTAATTTGCTATCTAAAAAATAATACCTTCTATTGACTTATTCTATTCTGACCATGCGTTATTATTCTTATCATATCTGATGCAATTCTATTCCATGAATAGTAATCCTGATAACTTTTAGACATTCTTTCAACGTCGGATTTCATCTTATTATCTTCAATAGTTCTAATAATTAACTCTGCTAATTCATCGATACTGTCACTATTTAGTAAATATCCGTTAACACCGGGTATTATTATTTCCGGCATTGCCTGGATATTTCTGCCTATACAGGGAATGCCATGACTCAAAGATTCTACAAAAACAATCCCAAATCCTTCGAAATAGGAGGGCATGCAAAAAACATCTGCCGTCATATAATATTTTCTTAGTGTTTCCCAAGAGGCATCACCTAAAAATATTATACCTTTAGGAATTTTTTCTCTCAGAGGCCACAATTCAGGACCGGCAATGACTAATTTTAAGTTTGAAGAATAATTTTTCCTTAAAAGTTTAAAAGCTTTAACTACCAAGCTACCACCCTTTCGAAAAAAATGTCTTCCAACAAAAAAGATAATTTTATCCTTATTGTTCCCTGGTTTAACGGGAAGATGCTCAGTAATCGGTTTTACATTTATTCCCGCATGCATTACATGTACTTTCTCCGGAAAAAGACCTGTATTTCTTATTAAGCTATCTGCCAACCATCTGCTCATGGTAAACACTCCGGCACATTTTTCATATACTTTCATTTGCCATTCTTTCCTCTTATAAAGGTCTTGCAAGTTAAATAATTCCCAGCCGGGTACATAGCCATTGTTTTCTTGAAAATATTTAATGATTAAATCTAAACTTAAGTCCTGATATAGATAAAAGGGAATATCTTCTGTTATACCTATATCTCCCATTTCAATTATAGCGTCTAAGTCTTGAATTGTTTTTACTTTATTTATTAAATTTCCTTCTAATGTTCTTAAGTATGTTGTTGAGAATTTATATTTGCTCTTCACCCTTCCCTGACAATATTTTACATTTAGCAGCTTATTAAAAAATAATTTAGTACTTCTATCAGATACACCTAAATCATAAAGTTCAATGCTATCTATTTTCTCCAATGACGTAAACAACGAGCGGGGAATATGTGACCAGGTTCTCTTACGGTTTTTTAACCAAATGCACGCAAATCCGATATTCAACCTTCTTGCCCCCCCTTGCCATCAAAATACTCTATTCCTTATCAGAACCACTTCTCTTTAATCTTAATATGTTTTGCTTCTTTTTATCAATTTTTGATTAAAACAATTGCCTTTTATTTTTTGATATATATTATTTGCTATTGAATAAGGTAAATAATTCTTGTTTCCTACTTTCTATAAAATAGTTTTAAATTGCTATACCATTTCTTAATTTTTCTATAAGATTGATAAAATACATCCAAAAAATTATAAATAATTCCTTCTCTACCAGGTAAAATAAGTATCAACGTAAATAAATTAGCCCAATAGAATGGATTATATTTTATTGCCCGATAAACACTTTGCTTTGCTTTCTCTCTTTCTCCAATATATGAATAACTTTTACTAATATTTAATAAAATTCTATTCTTTATTTTAGATGATATTTCATCACCATATTTTTGCAAAAAATAACTTCTAATTCTAATATCATCTTTTTTCCATTCAATTTTATCTGAAAATATACTATTTTTTCCATGAATTCTATACATTGTTAAAGGTTCAGGGATAAAACAAAATTTATATTCTTTAGCTAAATCTACATAAAATTTATAGTCATTAAGATATTTTAAATTTTCATCAAATTTGATATTTTTAAGATTCTCTCTTTTACAAATAAGACTTTGTCCACAAATATAGTTATTTTTTAATAATTCCTCAAAAATATTACCGCTTTTCTTTCTATTTAGGGCACTATGCATCTGAGTAAACAATTCTCCAGTAAAATTGCCTTGTGCATCAATTATTGCTCCTTCAGACCAGACTAACAAATCTTCATCTTTTTTAAGAATCTCAATTTGTTTTTCAAGTTTTTCTTTAATCCAGACATCATCTGATGAAAAAAAAGAAATATATTTACCTTTAGCCTTTTCTATGCATTCATTTACAGTTTTTGCAATGCCCCTGTTTTTTTCATGAAAAAAAGACCGTATTTTAATATTATTTTTATCAAATGACTGAATTATTTTTGATGAATTGTCCTCAGAAGCATCATCAATAATTACTAATTCAAAATCATCACAAGTTTGCTTTAAAACGCTTTCAATTGCTTTTAAAATAAATTTCTCATGATTATAAGAAGGCATTATAACGCTAATTAAAGGCACTTTAGTCACCTCGCTATTTTTAATCAATAGTGCTACTCACAAAATTCGTAGACATTCGTTAATAATTGTTATAAAAGGTCAAACTTTAGGTCACCAGAAATTCACACTGTAGTAGTGGAAGCGATTAGAAATTATCGAAGAGGGTTTATCTTATTTTCTAGCCGACTTTCATATTATCTATACCATTTATTTTTTTGTTAACCAGTTTTGAGATTGTTAAAACCTTTTATACTTTTTGTAATTTTTTCAATTATTTCTTTTTCTAATCCAATCCATAAAGGTAAACTTAAAATTTCATTAGCTATTTTTTCTGCAATAGGGAAATCACTTTTTTTATAGTCTAAATCTTCATAGGCTTCTTGCAAATGAATTGGTATTGGGTAGTGAATCGAAGTTTCTACTCCTTGGGAATTTAGGTATTTTTGTAATTCGTCTCTTTTTTTACTTCTTACAACAAATAAATACCATGCCGGGTTAGCCCATTCTGGTATATATGGTAATATTAAATTACTATTTTGTAATTTATCAAAATATATTTTAGCTATCTTTTTTCTTTCATAATTAAATTCATCTAAATGCCTTAATTTAACCCTTAGAATAGCAGCTTGCATTTCGTCTAATCTAGAATTATACCCTTTATATTTATTATAATAATGCTTTTCTGAACCATAATTTCTAAGAGCTTTTACTTTTCCGGCCAAATTTTTATCATCGGTAGTAATCGCTCCCGCATCTCCTATTGCTCCTAAATTTTTCGTTGGATAAAAACTGAAACCGGATGCATTACTTAAAGTACCACATTTTCTTCCTTTATAAGTAGCCCCATGTGCTTGTGCCGAATCTTCTATTACTTTCAAATTATATTTTTTTGCAATTTTATTAATGTTATCCATGTCACAAGATTGTCCATATAAATGAACTGGTATAATCGCTTTAGTTCTCTTAGTTATTTTTTCTTCAATTAAATCAGGATCAATATTATAGGTTAGCTTATTAGGTTCTACAAAAACTGGAATAGCCCCAGCATAACTTACTGCCAAAGCCGTCGCAATATAAGTATTTGACGGAAGTATAATCTCATCATCTTTGCCAATACCATAGGCTCTTAAAATAAGATGTAAAGCTTCCAATCCATTACCTACCCCTATACAATATTTAGCTCCAATATAATTGGCAAATTCTATTTCAAAATTTTCTACTTCTTTGCCTAATATATACCTGTTACTATCTATGACCCTATTAGCTGCATCTTTTAATTCTTGATTTATCTTGTTAGTAACAAAGGAAAAATTATTAAATTTAATCAATTGTTTATCCTACCATCCCTCAATATTTCTCAATACATTCCTGAAATTCTTTATAATTTCTAATATAATCTATTTCATCATAATAATCAGATGCAATTACCATGATAATAGTATTTTTACTGATTTTTTTCATAGTAAGCCATATTTTTGCTTCAATTATTACTCCCTCATTAGGTTTATTAAGATAGACTTCTTCTTTTTCATTACCATTATCCAATTCTAAAGTAAAACTTCCATTAAGGCAAAAAATTACTTGTTGTAATGTTTTATGAGCATGTCCGCCTCTTATAACAGTCAAATCTTTAATATCATAAATATAAAAAATTCTTTTAATATTAAATGGAATATGCGTATTACTTTCCATAAAAGATAATTTACCTTTTAGTAAATTATCTTTTATTGGCAATTTTATATATTTAATTAGCAATTTCTTAAACCTCATTATTTAAGCTTTCTTAACAACTTTGCTGGGATTCCTACGTGAACTTCATAATCTCCTATATCATTTCTTGCTACCGCACCAGCTCCAACAACAGAACAAGTTCCAATGTTCACCTTTTCTATTACAGTTGCATTTAGGCAAACATCAGATGCTTCACCTATTGTAATCACCGAGCCCACTACAGAACCTGGCGAAATATGGCATAACTTGCCTATATTGGTATTATGACAGATTACTGAATTAGCCAGCACTAATGTAGAATCTCCAATTATAGTCGCAGTTCCTACATAACAATTTGGCATTATCACCACACCCGGTTTTAATATAGAATTATAAGCTACAAATGATGAAGGATGAACTATTGTTAATAACTTTTCCCTTGGTATCTTAAGTTTATTAAACAATTTAATTCGTATATCTCCATGACCAATAGGATGTATTGCAAAAATAAAATAATATCCTTTTTCAATAAATTTATTAACATCAATAGTTTTCCCCATCACTGGGTATTTGTTTATAATTGTACCAATTTCAATTTCATCATTTAAAAATCCACAAAATATCAAGTCTTTATATCCAAAATTATCATGCATACCTTTTATGCAAGCAGCAATTATGCCACCATTACCTTCTCCTCCAAGAATTAAAATTTTCTTAATCATTTTTTACTCACCCTATTGTGTTCCCTCCAAATAATGTTTTCCTACAATTTTATCAATAAAACCTATTCTTACACCGGCTTTCTTCATTCTTCTCCATATGTTCCAATCAGCAGGCTCTTCATATTTCCAGGAATTGATATCATACTTAAAGAATTTTAATCTTGAATACTATAATACTGAAAGATGTCAAATTTCTCCACAATTTAATGGTTACGAACATACCTTTACCTTATCTCATTTTATAATTTTTCTTTATCCAATGCTTATATTCTCCACTTTTTACTCTCTCTACCCATTCCGGATTATTCATATACCATTTGATGGTCATTTCCAATCCTTCTTCAACATCGACTTCCTGTTTCCAGCCCAACTCCTGTTTAATCTTATTGCAATTGATAGCATATCTTCGATCGTGCCCGGGCCTGTCTTTAACAAAAGTAATCAGCTTCTTGTAATAATCCTTATACCTACCGCGCAATTGTCCTATCTTCTCACAAAGAAAATGAACCAGTCTTATATTTTCCCATTCATTGTCTCCGCCAATATTGTAAGTCTCTCCTATTTTTCCTTGATTCAATATCTTCCAGATTGCCGAACAGTGGTCTTCTACATATAACCAATCCCTGACATTTTTTCCATCGCTGTAAACAGGTAAAACCTTTTCATCCAGGATATTTAGTATCATTAAAGGAACCAGTTTTTCGGGAAATTGGTAGGGACCATAATTGTTAGAGCAATTAGAAATCGTAGCAGGCAAACCATAGGTCTTATTATATGATCTTACTAAATGGTCAGAGGAGGCTTTAGAGGCAGAATAAGGACTATTAGGTTGATAAGCAGTGCTTTCCAGGAAATATTTTTTTTCTTCTGCGGAACCATAAACTTCGTCGGTACTGATATGATGAAATAGTTTCTCTTCTTTCCCTTCCTCTCTCCAGCATTTACGGGCAACATCCAATACATTAAAAGTTCCCATCACATTAGTCTGTAAAAATTCCTTGGGACCAAAGATAGACCTATCTACATGTGACTCTGCAGCAAAATTAACTACCGTATCTATATTGTATTTCTCAAAAATCTTTTTGATTTTATCAAAATCACAAATATCTGCCTTCTCAAAAAAATATCTCTCCCCACCATATTTATCATCTATCTCTACTAAATTATCTAAATTTCCGGCATAAGTCAGCTTGTCTACATTAATAATCTTCCCACTAAAATCAGTTTTATTAAAAATATAATGAATAAAGTTTGAGCCGATAAATCCTGCTCCACCGGTCACTAAAATATTTTTTAATTTTCTTTTCATTTATCCAACCTGCTTTCCAAATATTTCCTATTTCCTTTCAAAGATACTAAAAAATCTTCTAATGCCTCATCCCAATTTCTAATTTTCAGATTAAACTCCCTCTTCATCTTCTCTTTAGATAAAACCGAATATCTCGGCCTCATAGCTCTTGCAGGATACTCCTCAGTCTTGATAGGTTGTATCTCTACTTTTTTATTACTCTCAATCAAACCTAATCTTTTAGCTTTTTTATAAATAGTCCGGGCAAATTCATACCAGCTAATCACTCCTTCATTAGTAAAATGATATATGCCAAATTTATCAGAACAACTTTCAATTATCTTTAAAATAGTATCAGCTAAATCAGCAGTATAAGTTGGAGAGCCCCACTGGTCTTCTACTACCTTTACCAAATCTCTTTCCTTAAATAATCTTAACATAGCATAAACAAAATTGTTCCCCTTTAATCCATAGAGCCAGGCTGTACGGATGATAAAATAATTTTCTAATATGTTTTTTATCTCTCCTTCACCAGCTAATTTGCTTTTACCATATATATTTATAGGATTAGTCTTATCATCTTCTCTATAAGCATCAGTACTCCCCTCTTGCCGACCATCGAAGACATAGTCAGTAGAGATATGAATTAATCTAATCTGTCTCTTTACCGAAAATAAGGCAATATTTCTAACCCCATCTTTGTTTAACTTATAGGCCTCATCTATTTCTTCTTCTGCCTTATCTACTTTAGTATATCCTGCACAATTGATTACCCATTTTATCTTCCTATCTTTTCTAAATTTCTCCAGCGCTTTATAATCACTAATATCGATTTCCTTATCACTTGCCCAATAAACAAGCCCTAGCTCTTTTAATAATCTTTCTACCTCGCTACCTAACATTCCATTATTTCCAATTAACCATATCATTTACTATCTATCCTCTTTGATAAAATCTAAATAAAACTCATCCTCTTTATCTTCGTGTCTTATCTCATCGACTTTCTCTTTCTTGTCCCAACCCTGATACAATTTATCCGGATAATTGATAACCATTCCCATCTCATCTTTAGCTATATTCTTGTAACCATGCACTACCCTTGGAGGAACAACCAAACTAATAGGATTACCTTTTCCCCCTTTTAATTCCCTACAATTTCCATAAGTAGAGCTTTCCTTTCGATTATCCCAAAGCTTTATTTTAAAATTCCCCGGACCCATAAAGCAGAATATGTCTGTCTGCTCTTGATGTTCATGAGGACCTCGGGCTATTCCAGGTTTAGTATAAGATATATAACTCATCACTGGTCTAAGATTATTCGGAAGATTATCAATTCTAAAAGTCTCTACTAAACAACCCCTTGTATCGGAAAACTTCTCTAATTTTATTATAATAACTCCTTCAATTTCTCCTTGCGTAAAATGCATTTCCATCACCTTCGCTTTATCGCTTTTTGCTATCTCTTAATAATCCTTCTAAATATTTTCTATAATCATTTTTAGGTCTTTTATCAATTATATTTTCTAACTGCCTACTATCAATATATCCCATCCTAAAAGCCACTTCTTCTATACAACCAATCTTTAATCCCTGCCTTCTTTCTATAGTGGCAATGTAATTTGAGGCATCAATCAAACTATCCGGGGTACCGGTATCCAACCAGGCATAACCTCTGCCTAGAATCTCTACCTTTAATTGCCCTTTTCTTAAATAAGCTAAATTCACATCAGTGATTTCTAACTCCCCTCTCGCTGAAGGTTTCAGATTCCTGGCAATATCAATAACTTCATTATCATAGAAATATAAACCGGGAACGGCATAATTGGATTTAGGAATCTTCGGTTTTTCTTCTATGCTTATCACTTCATTGTTTTCATTAAATTCCACTATCCCGTATCTTTGCGGATCAGAGACCCAATAGCCAAAGATATAGGCTCCATTTTTAAGATTAGCCATCTTCTGCAAGGTTATCGAGAGACTATGGCCATAAAAAATATTATCTCCCAATATCAGAGAAACCGAATCTTCACCGATAAATTCCTCTCCAATAACCAAAGCCTGGGCAATCCCTTTCGGTTTAAGCTGTTCTTTATAACAAATAGCTAGACCAATTTCTTTTCCATTATCAAAAAGATGCTTAAAATTTGGTAAATCCCGGGGAGTGGATATAATTAGTATCTCTTTAATGCCTGCCAGCATTAAAACAGATAAAGGATAATAAATCATCGGCTTATCATAAACCGGGATCAACTGTTTACTCATGACTTTAGTCAGGGGATTGAGCCTGCTTCCCGAACCACCGGCTAATACAATTCCTTTCATTTTCAGTTCTCCTTTTTAGAAATAATTCATAATTAATGTTCAAAGAAATATTTCTTAAATGCAAAATAGATATTTTGTTTTAAATATTAATTAATTCTTTTATTACCACTTAATTTTTTAATGGCAAAGGAATTGAAATCCGTATTCAGGAAAATAATTCACTATCTTTTGGCTTAAATCTGAGATCATCCGCCATAACAGATTCGGCTTAAATTTAATTAACCCTCTTTCTCCCCTAAGTTTTTTCCAGCCATTAATACCATAAATTTTAAATCCTAAATTCTTTAGTTCTTCAACCTGCCATCCGGTTTTATGTTCCTGAAGATTATTATCATCATAAACATCCTGATTTAAATAACCATTCGGTGTGGTGAGAATAATTTGTTTTCTTGCCCATTTCTCTGCTTTTTTAATTAATTGATAACCCTCTTCTTTAGTTAAATGTTCCAGGATTTCCAGAAAGATGACCGCAATCACTTAGACAGCCTCTTTTTCTTTCTTCAAAATTTCTTCCCTCTTCACTCATTCCGGCAACACCGGCAATCCCAAGATGATTGAGTTTATTCAAAAGTGCTTCAACATTTTCCAGCCATGAATTATCTTCCAATTCAATATCCTGATGGATAAACATAATATATTTTCCCTTGGCTTTTTTCCCACCAAAGTTTAATGCCTCTGCTGCTGATTTATATTTTTTCTGAGTGTTATCTATCAAAATCAATTCATGTTCAGCTTTTTGGTCTTTTAGGCTTTCTAATAATATTTAACGTTTTTTCGTTGTTATATACCACAACAATTGAGATCATATTTGATTCCCTAAAATAAATTATTCTCTCTTACTTTTTCCCCACTCCCTCATAAACAAAGCCTAATTCTTTTACTTTTTCCGGTTCATATCATTTTCTTAAATCAAGCAAGGTGGGAGTTTTGAGTATTTTTTTTATTTCATTCTTCTTGTCTGAGCGTAATTCATCAGCAGCTATAAAAAGCTGCTTCGGTTTAGCTTACCTTATTGCATTAGATACTTTCTGGATAGTATCCGGCCGATTAAAGATAAAAAATAAGACCGGTGTTGTTAAGGGAGAAAGAGGTACAAATTTATCTTTCATTGTTTTAATAACCTCTCAAAATAATCAATGGTTTTTTTAATCCCTTCTTCAAAAGGAATTTTTGGTTCCCACTTCAATTCTTTCTTGGCCAATTCAATATTTGGCTGCCTTTGTTTTGGATCATCCTCGGGAAGAGATTTATAAATAATTTTTGATTTTGAATTAGTTAGTTTAATTATCTTTTTTGTAAGTTGTAAAATACTAAATTCTGTAGGATTTCCCAGATTCACCGGGCCAACAAAATCTTCTCTCCCATTCATCATTTTGATAATTCCTTCCACCAAATCATCAACGTAGCAAAAACTTCTTGTCTGGCTTCCATCTCCATATATGGTAATATCTTTATTTCTCAAAGATTGGACAATAAAATTACTAATCACCCTCCCATCATCAGGCTGCATTTTAGGTCCGTAAGTATTAAAGATTCTTACTACTTTAATCTTTATTTTCAATTGCCTGTAATAATCAAAAAATAATGTCTCTGCACACCTTTTTCCTTCATCATAACAGGCTCTTGGACCAATTGGATTTACATTTCCCCTATAACTTTCTGTTTGGGGATGCACTTCCGGATCTCCGTATACCTCACTGGTAGAGGCCTGCAAAACTTTAATCTTTAACCTCTTGGCAAGACCTAACATATTAATTGCTCCCATTACGGATGTCTTGGTAGTTTGTACCGGGTCAAAGCTGTAATAAACAGGGCTGGCCGGGCAAGCTAAATTATAAATTTCATCTACTTCTACATATAAAGGAAAAGTTATATCATGACGGATTATCTCAAAATATGGATTATCTAAAAGATGGATTATATTTTGCTTGTTTCCGGTAAAAAAATTGTCTACACAAATTACTTCATTACCTTTATTTAGAAGTTCTTCACAAAGGTGAGAACCGATAAAACCAGCTCCACCGGTTACAAGGATTCTTTTTTTCATAAAACCAACTCCCTAAAAATATTTTTTAAAAATCACTATTGTAATCTATCTTTAATTCTTCTTATAAAATCAATTATTTTCTTGGGCAATAATTTCTTTGCTATTCTTTTTAATATGTTAATAAAATTTCTATCAATGGGGATATATTTTCTCCACGGTATTTTTTTTAAATATTTATAATACTCATTTTTAAATGGATGTTCGTTCATATAATGCCAAGGCTTTGAAGATGTTGTGTAATGTATAATTGATGGATTTATTATCGCCTCCATGAATTCTCCCTTATTATAATTAGTATCATTTATATCAATTTCAAACATAATTGTCTGTTGATTCCATTTTGGAGATAATTCTTTCCATCTGTCATGCAATATTGCATTTAAAGCATCTTGGTCCCATAAAATTATTTTATCTAAATTATTTTCAATAAATTTTAATACCTGGCTACTAATGTTATATTGTCTCCATTTTTCTAAATTTATCAACACATAACACCAGAATTAAAATATTTTGAATTGGCTGGCATTTTTAAACTTATTTGTCTATTAAATTTTGGTGCTTCAACTGCCGCGATAAAATGTTCTGAAATATCAATTTCCCAAAGTCTCGAAATATCCTTTTTAAAAATCAAATCACAGTCTAAAAATATCACCTTTTTTATAGAATTATCTAATAGTTCGGGAATTGATATTCTATAATAAGTTGAATGATTAACATGGTGACCAATTTTAAAATTTTGATAAATTTTTTTATCAATTTTCAAAAATGTTATTAGTATATTAAATTCCTTTCCGATACCTTCAATCTTTAATTTATTTCCCGGAGATATCCCTCCATCAATAATACTAACCTCTAACTTTTCATCACTTAAATGATTTTTAAAGAGAGAATATAACATTACACCTAGATGTTGAGAATAGTTATCATCAGATACCGAAACTACTTTAATCTTTTTTATTAATTTTGCTTTTTCCCTAAAATCATAAGTTGTAATCATCGCTCTACCTTTAGTTTTTTTATTAATATACCTATTCCAATATTTTCTTAATTTTAAAAAGTTTTAATGAATTTTAAATAAACGGAGAGGTAAAATTGTTTTCAGAAACATCTTTAAAGATAATTTTTTTAAATAAAATAATAAGCCCAGTAATTGATTTATTGAATATGAAATTAGCGTAGCCCATGCAGCACCAATCATCCCATATTTCTTAATTAATATAATATTTAACATTATGTTAATAGGCATGGAAATAATGTGTGAACATATAATTACTTTTTGCTGGTTTTCTGTAATTATCCATTTACTCCAAGCACAACCAAAAAATACAAATACTCCTGCCCAGATATATATTTTCAATACACCTGCAGCATATTGATATTGATTGCCAAATAATATTCTTACAATATTATTGGCTAAAAGAGTCATAGGGAGCACTATTCCAATTGATAGCCACACCATTAAGTCATATAATTTTTGAAGTCTTTCATAATAAAGTTCTTCGCTTATTTTTTTTGCATTAATAATAGCCGGAAATAGCGAATTTGTTATTATTACAGGGATAAAATACCATACTTCAGACAATCTAACCGCTACTGCATAATTTACCAACAGCTTCTGCATCCAACATGTTTTTAATCATTACCTGGTCTATTCTCATATAAATTGATATTGCTATGCCTGATAATATTAAAGGCCAGGAATCTTTTAATAGATTTTTTGCTAAACCAAAATCTAAACTCCAATTAAATAAGCTTGACTTTTGTTTTATATACATCACAACAAGTCCTGAAGCTAAAATTACACTTTGGAGTAAGTTTACTATCGCAAAATATATGAGACTCATATCAAAATAAATTAACACTAATTTTATCGCAGCACACATAATTGATGTAAATATTTGAGCGTAAACAGTATACTTTGATAACACCTTTGCTTGAAAGTAAAAATTAACCACATTAAATGATTGAAAAATTGTCCCAATAGCAACAATATAAATGAGTAAGTTTGTAAAATTATCATTACTAGTAAATCTTACCGCAACAGAAATAATTACAATTACTAAAAAAGAACCAATAATTTTAAGAACAAAACTTGTTCCTAATAATTTATCTCTTTTATTCTCATCTTTCACTAATTCCCTGACAACAATACTATCCAGCCCCAAAGAAGTAATGGCAGCAAAAAGTCCAACAAAACTTAGCGCATAGCTATATAATCCGAAATTAGCCGGACCTAAATAACGCGCAACATAAACACCTACAAAAAAACTTACTGCCATCCCGATAATTCTTTCAAAGAATAGCCAGCCCGTATTTATAGAATATTTTTTAAATCCGGGAGATAAGTTTAGTTCATTCATTTTATCTTTTATTATTTGTTTAATTTTCAATATCTAATATCCATTCTTTAATCCAATTTACAGTAATGAATTATTTTTATCTTATTTAAAGGGAGTACTTTTTTAGTATTTTCCATTGCCAGGGGGTCAAAGCATTTTATATTAGCTCCTTCTTCAAGTAATATTTTAAGGATATCATCTGTATTCTGCTTAAAGATAAAACCTAAGATACCAATTTGTTTTCCTTTTAACTCACCCACTAAGTGCCTTATTTTTTCTACCAATAGCTCTTTTTGTCTTTTGTTGGCTAAAACAACGGCATTTAAGCTTTTAAATTCATAGCCGAAATTTTCGGTAATACTACACTGGTTCTCCAAGCTATTCCTATCCACCGCCCACAATTACGCCCACTTCCTGTATTTTCCTTGACCAGCAGTTTAATAGACTTATCTTTCAAATGTGTAATTATATAACCCCTCACATTAAATTATTCTTTTAAGTTTGGGTATTCTGCTTATCGTATAAACTACAACAAATGAAACTATTAACACTATGAAAAATTTAACCAATATATCTATTATTGTAATTTCAGTCATTCCATTTTTAAACTCTATATAATTAATAAGCTCGAGTACTCCGACATAGGTTAAATATATCCCAAAAGTATATTTTGAAAAATTAGATAAAATATTTTTATTGATTGAAATTTGATTAAACCATAGATATATCGATATAGAACCTAATATAATAAACGGAGATAGGCGATGATAGAAATATAAATTATTATTAAATTTTATAATTGTAAAATAGGTCAATATTGCTGTTGAAGTGCAAGATAAAAAGTAGACAGACATTAAAAAGTAGTTATTAATTGGTTTAATCTTTGGTAAACTATAACCTAAAATAAAATAACCCAAATAGGGGATAAACCATAATATAAATGGTCCATCACTTCCAAGATAATTATTCCAGATATTTAAAACTAATCCAAATAAGAGTAAAATAAATCCGACTTTATTTATTTGTTCTATACTGACCTTGTAACATAATTTATTAATTATAGGAGTTACCAGATACAAACCAACTATCATAAATAGATACCACATATGATAAAATGGTTTTCCCAAAATAATATTATAAAAAATTAGTTTAATATTAATATCCCATTCATTTTTAATAATATATTTTCCTATTGGATAATAAATAGAATAAAAAATACTCCAGAAAACAATTGGTATAAAAATGCGGCGTATTCTTTTTTCATAAAATTCTAATATCGAATCATGTCGCCCTAATAAAAAATGTCCACTTATTAATATAAATATTGTAACACCAATCCTTGAAAAAGAAACAAGTATATTTCCAATCCAAAAATCAATATCCAATTTTTCAAACCCATGGGTAACATAATGAGTTGAAACATGTATCGTAATTATCAAAAGCATGGCAATACTTCTTAAAGTATCCATTTTGTAATTTCTTTCCATAATGTTTCCTTAAAATAAAATATAAGTTTCTAAACACAAAAATATACAGGAGAGATGCCTTTCCTGTAAAATCAGGAATTTATCCGTTATTGAGAAGCTATCCTTATTAACAAACAAATAAAGATAAATCCTTTCTTATCCTTACACTACACTTGTTCCCCACACTATTACCATCCGCTATTATCATTCTCTGTATTCTCTTTGCTATTGAATTCACTATTCAATAACGACTATCCCAGCATTCCTCTATTCGGTTTATAGGTTGGCACAATCTCGTGTAATTTTCTCACGATTCCTTCATCATCTAAATCCTTTGCCAGCACTTCCAATTCAGCAATATCTTTTTCTAATTTATCCCCCTTCACATCTTCGGTCTGAGCTATAAATATTTTTTCATGTCCACTTTCTCCCGGCACTCTGTTTCGCTCCTTCTCAGTCATTAATTCTTCAAATAGTTTTTCACCGGGTCTTATGCCGGTAAATTTTATCTTAATATCTTCATCGGGGGCAAAACCTGATAGCTTAATTAAGTTCCGAGCCAGATCTACTATTTTTAAAGGTTCTCCCATTTCCAAAATAAATACTTCCTCCCCAATGCCTAATCCTCCGGCCTGTATTACCAGCTGACTTGCCTCTGAAATAGTCATGAAATATCTCTTCATTTCATTATCGGTTACGGTAACCGGTCCGCCTTCAGCAATCTGTTTTTTAAATATTGGCACTATACTCCCATTGCTTGCCAGAACATTTCCAAAACGTACGGCAACAAAATTCGTCTTGCTCTTTCTACCATACATTTTTATTATCATTTCGGCTACCTGCTTACTTGCTCCCATAACACTGGTAGGATTAATGGCTTTATCAGTTGAAATCATTACAAAATTGTTTACAGCATATTTATCTGCCAATTCTACTAAATTTTTTGTTCCAATGATATTATTACTGACTGCTTCATCCGGATGATATTCCATCATGGGAACATGTTTATGGGCTGCCGCATGAAAAACAACTTCCGGTTGAAAATTTTTAAATACTTTCTCCATTTTTTCTCTATTTCTAATATCCGCTATGATGCTATGAATCTTCAATTTAGGATATTTTTTTCTAATCTCCCTCTCTATATAAAAAAGACCATTTTCGTTATGGTCTAATATTATCAATTCATTAGGGGAAAATTTGCAAACCTGCATACTTAATTCTTTCCCGATAGAACCGGCTCCTCCGGTGACCATGATTTTCTTTCCCTTTATATATCCGGATATTTTTTTAATATTTAAATTGATAGATTCCCGATTTAACAAATCCTCCATTTTTACATCTCTAATTCGCGAAACACTGACTTCATCACCCAGCAATTCATACAATCCCGGCATAATTTTTATTTTGATATTTTTTCTATTTATCTTATTTATAATCCTTCTGATCTCACTGCCTTTTGCTGAAGGAATCGTAATCACTACCATACCCACCTTTTCCTTATCAATAATCTGGTTAATCTTTTCAATGGGGCCCAATACTTTTTTATTGTGAATTATCTTTCCAATCTTTGCAGTATCATCATCAACAAAGCCAACCAATACCCCTAAATCTTTTCTTTTATCAATCTCCCGGCAGACAATATTTCCCGCATCTCCTGCCCCTACAATTAATATTCGTTCACCCCTCCTTTTAAAAGGTGTTCTTTTTTCCCAGTATAATCTCCATAATAGCTTATTTCCTCCAATGAGAGAAATACCAATAAACCAGGTTAAGGCCTGAACCGTCCTGGGAAAAGAAATTTCTCTTACGATATTAAAATACATTACACAAGCTACCACTGCACAGGTTATGGTTAAAATAACCATAACCAGACTATTGATACTGGTATAAATCCACATTCTATTATATAAATTGAAAATTAGAGAAAAAATTAAATAAAGAAGAGTAAGATAAATAAAGGTGGCTTTGTATGTATAGAGATATTCCACCCAATCCATTCCAAATCTCAATATCACCGAAAGGATAAAGGCAATATTTATTGACAATAAATCTAAACAAATCCAAAAAATATTTCCAAACTTTTTTTTCAATTTTTTTTACCTCTATTACTAAAAAATATTGATATTGCTTGGCAAATTAAGAAAATGACAAAATTGATTTTTTCAATCTTTCTACTACATACTCTATCTGTTCTTCTTTTAAATTATTAAAAAAGGGCAAAGCAATCGTCCTTCCTGATACATCTTCAGTGATTGGAAAATCACCTTCCTGAAAACCAAACATTTTCTTATAAAAAGGTTGCAAATGTATGGGAGTAAAATAGGGTTTACATTGAACTCCTTCCTGATTAAGATATTCAATTACACTACCCCGATTAATATCTTTATCTAATCGAATAACATACACAAACCAGCTCATCTTGGTGGTGTAGGGAGAAATATATGGAATCTTAACCTCTTCAATTTCAGCTAATTTTTGATTATACATTTCAGCAACTTTGGATCTCTTCTCTAAAATATCCTCTATTCTATCCATTTGAGAACATCCCAAAGCAGAACTCAACTCATCCATCCGAAAATTATATCCTAATCTTTCATGGTCTAACCATTCTCCACTCTCACCTCTACCCTGACTCCGCATACTCCTCGTCAACCTCGCTAAACCTTTATTATCTGTTACTATAATTCCGCCTTCTCCCGTAGTTATTTGTTTGTTAGGATAAAAAGCAAAAACTCCCGCTTCACCAAATGAACCGCATTTTCTCCCTTTATATTCAGCACCTAAAGCTTCAGCTGAATCTTCAATTAATCTTAAATTATACTTTTTAGTAATTTCTTTAAATCTATCCAAATCTGCTGGCTGTCCAAAGGCATCAACTACAATTATTGCTTTCACTTGACTTAATTCTTCCTGGCTCATTTTCTTAAGCTGCTCTTCTGTTTTATCCGGATCTAAATTCAAGGTCTTTTCATCAATATCAACAAATAACGGTTCTGCCTTTTCAAATAAAATACAATTACTGGAAGAGATAAAGGAAAAAGGGGTAGTAAGCACTTTATCACCCTCTTTGATATCCAAACCTCGAATAATTAAATGAAGGGCACTTGTACCGCTATTGACAGCTACTGCAAATTTCACTCCCGTGTATTCGCTCATTTTCTTCTCGAATTCCACTACTTTGGGCCCAATACTTAAAAATCTGGTGTTCATCACGCCAATAACAGCTTTAATATCTTTTTCTATAATATCCGGACTGGATAAAGGTACTTTCATAATCTTATCCTCTCCCTTATAAAAATCCTTTAATTTATACAAACGATGATTAACTACTATTTTAGTTTAATACAAATTATAAAAAAATGTTTATATATTTCTAAATACTATATCTATAAATTGGAAAATATTTTATTTCTTTTAAATCAACAGATGGATAAATATTTAAGAGATATTTTTTAAATTCTGATTCAAGTAATTTATATTTTTCAATATTATGAATTTTCCTCCCTACATAAAAATCCTTTATGCCTTTTTTAGAAAATGAATGTTTATATTTAAAAATCCCATCCTCAGGGGAATACCCACCTCCCAATAAATAATATTTTATATTTTTTTCTTTTGCCCATATTATAAGCTTATGCTTAAGTAGATTGTTAGGTCTAAGTGGAAAGTATTCAGATAAAGTACCCCCAAGAAAAGAATATATAATGTCTTTATCGTAAACCGCCAATTCAACTGAAATTATTTTATTATTTTTTTTAGAAATAAATAATACAAAATTATTATTAAATGAAGTGCGAATAAATTCAAAAAGTTTTTTCGGAAAAAAATAATATTTCTTTGCATTACTCTTTTTCGTAGTTTTATAATAAATTTCTAAAAATTCATCAAGAAATTCAAATTTTTCATCTGCTACTACTTCTATATTATTTCTCATGGCTTTTTTAATATTCTTACGATTGTTTCTTTTGTAATTTTCCCAAAGTTCTTCTTCGGATAGGGATAGATCTACATAAATCACAGAATTCATTTTTTCAATCTCTAATCTATTAGTAAAGATTACATGATTTTCCATTAGAGGGTGAAATCGGATAAATTCTGATATAATCTTATTATCTTTACAAAAAATTGAAAATTCTTTTATAAATTCTTCTATAAGCAAATTATTATTATTTTTATTGTAAGATTTTAATAGAGGACCTCCATAACCATAAGGAGTGGTTATATCATAAAAAGTTTCAGTAATTTTCATTTGTTGAAAAAATTTAAGGTTATTTATATTTCTAATAAGAAATGGATATAAAACTATTCCGTACTCACATTTATAAAAAAATATTTTTGCTATTCCATCACCATTTAGTTCCCATAACATTGAATATTCTGGGAAATATAAAATATTATTAATATTATTCTTATCCAATATTTCCTTGCAATATTTTTTGTCTAATTTACAGTCCAAAATTTCATACATAAATACGAAGCTACTTTCTATATTATTTTTTTACGATAAAACGATCTTAAATAAATAAAAATAATTATTCCTATTTTTTATAAAACTCTTTAACTTTTCTTGCTATTATTTCCATATCTTCTTTAGAATATCTTTGGTCGCAAGGAATTGTAATTATTTTTTTAGAAAGAGAATAGGAATAATCAAATTTTTTTGGAATTTCTTCTGGAAACAACCAATGAATCGGACAATATATATTACTATTTATTAAATACTCTCGTAGGGCATCTCTTTTTGTGGCAATTATCGGAAAACCTATGGGACATATTCCCTCTTTTAAATTATTAGATAGAATTTCAATTTCATCTAAATTTTCAAAAGAAGATAATAAACATTCAAAATTCATTCTTCTTCTAGAAATTATATTATTAAAATCAACAGCGTTTAAAATTGTTTTTGAAATATTAGACATAGCATTAAACCTTATTGTTAAATTTGCTAATTCTTCCGCTTCATTATGTATTTTTCTAAATGAATCTTTTTTATTGATTATTTTATTAAGATAATAACTTTTTAGAATCGCATATTTTAATCGTAAACGAACAAAATCATAAAAGGATTCTTTTACTATTAAATTTTTATCAAATAAATCACTATTTGAAATTGCAATCCCACCATCAGGTATTGCAAACCACTTTCTTAGGCTAATAATTGAATAATCAGATATTTTACTAGAAAAAATATGATTGTTTAAAAAAGAATGAGTTAAATCATCTATAATAATAACATCGTTATCTTTCAATTTTCTGAGAAATTCGACCACTTTATTATTATGTAATAAATTAAAATAATTCATAGTAAATACTAAATCATTTTTTTCTATTCTTCTTGATAAATAATTTACATCTAATTGCAAATTTTCTTTAAGATTATAAAACTCATAATTCAAATTTAATTCTCTAAAAGGTTGTATAATTGTTTCACATAAATAAGAAGGCAACCAACATTTGCTAAGTTGCTTTTTATTTATGATATTTGATAAAATATATTTTATTGCTGTTCTACCATTACTCAGATATGCAATATCTACTATATTTTCACAAAATATTTTTTCTTGAAAAACTTTTTGTGTTGAAAGGTTAAAAACCTTTAATAATTCCTCAATTGGAATATCAAATTCGCTTCCAATTTCCCTATTCAAATTTATATTTACCCCCAATATTTTGTTTTTTTAATCAAATCAGTATATTCTTCTTTTAATATTCCAACAAGTATTCTATCGAAATACCTATTACTTCTAAATGCATGCTCTCTTCGAATTCCCTCTTTTTTCCACCCACATCTTTCTAAATATAAACCTATGGAAGGTTTATTATAGTCGATTATATCGCTATCTAAACGCTTTAAGTTTAATTCTTCAAAAGTATATCTCATTAGAGACATTACAGAATCTGTTCCAAAACCTTTATGCCTAAATTTTTTATTATTTAATAAAATTAACCCTGTATATGCATTTCTATTTTTCCAGTCAATATTCCATAAACCAGTCATACCTATTGATTCATGACTAGATTTTTCTTCAATTATTAACCTAATTGTGGAATTATTTCTACTAAATTTTTCAAACCATAACTTTTGATCTCTCATAGATAGAGGAAAAGACCATCCGCCTATATATTTTTCAATTTCTGGATCATTATGGATATCTCGAAGAAATTTTAAATCTTCTTCCTCGATAGACCTTAATATAACTTTATTTCCGAAAATGTTCATTTTATACTCCTCTGTTTTATTTTTTTATTATTACTCTTATAATTAATGTATATCAATCGCTTTCTACTATTTTATCTTTTCTCCCTTTCTCTGCATACATTCCTTCGCCCTTCATAACAACATAGACTGTTGATATAAGTATCTTCATATCTAACCAAATAGACCAGTTTTTAATATACCATAAATCTAATTCTATCCTTTTATCCCACGTTAAGCTATTTCTTCCATTTATTAATGCCCATCCGGTAATTCCGGGCTTAACTGACAATCTTTCTTTTTGAATATTATCATATTTTTTAATTTGATAGGGTAAAGTAGGACGGGGACCAACTAAACTCATATCTCCCTTTAAAACATTAATTAACTGTACTAATTCGTCAAATCCTGTTCTTCTTATAAATTTCCCCACTTTAGTTATACGAGGATCATCTTTACTAAAAATAATACTTTTATTTGCTTTATCTGCCCCTTGTACCATCGTCCTCAACTTATAAGCCCGAAAAATTCTTCCATCTTTCCCGGCTCTCTCCTGGACAAAAAACACTGGACCCTTAGAATCCAGCTTAATAAATATCCCGATTATAGCAAAGATAGGTAACAACACAATTAAAGCTATCCCACTTGCCAACATATCAAATATTCGTTTTAAAATAAGGGAAAAATATTTTTTATTAATTTTTAAAAACCTCCATCGGTGATATCAAAAAATATTAATTTAATCTTTGAGATATTATAATATTTTTTCTAATTTTTCTGCTAATATTTTTGTATTATGATATTTTTCTACGTAAGCCCTCCCGTTAGCTCCTAAATTTTTTCGTTCTTCTTCTGACATTTGTTCAATTTGTAAAATCCCTTTAGCAAGAGTTTCTGGATTTCCTGGCTCAACCATTAAACCAGCGTTAGCATCTTGGACAATTTTATTTGTAGTTTTCGTAGACATAATAATTGGTTTAGCGCTAGCCAAATAATCAAAAATTTTATTTGGACTAATTCCATATTTAAATACATCAATACGGGCAAAACAATGAAGTAATAAATCTGCATATCGAAGCAAATCAGGTATTTGTTCTTTGGGAATTGAAGAAAAGAAATGTATGTTTTTTAAATTATATTTTTTTGCATTATGCTGTAGCTTATCTTTCTCTGCTCCATTGCCTATCAAAAAAAATTGCACTTTATTATAATTTTTTTGAAGAACTGACGCGGCTTTTATAACAACATTCAATCCATTAGCTGGACCATGAGCGCCTGTATATATTACTTTAAACTTATTTTTATTTTTTCTTAAAAATTGAACTAAATTAGAATCAGGATCAAGTTGTTTTGGGTTGTTAAATTGTTCTAAGTTTACCCCATTTGGAATCCATACAATTTTTTCACTAGGGATACCTTTACTTTCAATATATTTTTTTGCGTTGGGCAATAAAGTAATTATTTTATCTGCTCTTTTATACATAAACTTTTCCCATATATACATTAACTTAGCTATAAAACCATTCGCTTTTATTACTCCCATATCTATTGGTGTTTGAGGCCATAAATCTCTTACTTCAAAAATAAATTTTGCTTTAAATTTTTTTGATAATAACCATGCTGCAATTACTGCAAATGGATGCACAGAAGAGCCGATAATAACCTCTGGTTTAGAAAAATTATAAGCTACAGTTAATATTTTAAATAAATAAGAAAGCATATTTAAAACACGCCTGTAATTATTTTTTTTATAAGGAGTCGT
>Ga0307428_1000543_pt1 | contig 23274 bp, 35 predicted proteins | sample SalMarWE160240MG_FD_202161 | JGI IMG/M metagenome (GOLD analysis project Ga0307428, IMG submission 202161) | Salt marsh sediment microbial communities from the Plum Island Ecosystem LTER, Massachusetts, United States - WE1603-240 | ecosystem: Environmental > Aquatic > Marine > Intertidal zone >...
TCTGCGGCTCCCAGCTCTCCGAGCGGCTGTCCTGCTCCGTCCACTACCCCGCCTACGGCAAGCGCCTGTTCGAGTGTCGGTGCGGTGTCCTGTTTCCGGCCTACGTGGTGCAGGCGGCGGTGGATACAGGGGACTGGGAAGCGGTGCTGAAACTGCACGAGGACGGGGAGCGGTTTGACCAGCAGATGTTCTAGGAGGTAATTCCGATGACTACTAACAATAGCGGCAAGGTATCGCTGTCCCCTCGAACGATGGTGGACAGTGTCTCCGAGTGGTCGCTCCATCGGGTCGTAGACTATCTCAGGAAGAAGGAGAAGGACGGTGAAAAGCCTGCGTCTTCGTTCATAAGCTGCCGGTTCTACATACGGTCTCTGGCCGAGGCTCTGGACTATATCAAGAAGCCTCTGGGCGGCCTATCCCGCAGTCAGGTTTGCCGTTGCCTGTCGTACCATAGCATCGCGCTCGTTCGGGAGGACAAGACGCTGTCGCAGATTGTAAACGCTCGGGATGAGTTGCTCAAAAGATGCTTAAATGCCGGAGACGACGACACAATGGCTATAATGAACACTCCCAGTCCGTACGCCCCTGTCTTGGTTCGGGAGAGACGCCTCAATATCCCGGTTTATGCCGAATGGGTCACATCCGATATCGAGGAGTACGCTGACGCCTGTGGCGTGTGGCGTTGGCAACTTATCCAGATTTACCTGATTAAGTCCCTGTTGGGAGATGGGGAGGTGGTTGAGGAGTTGTCAGGATTGGCAAACCAGTGGGGTCGGGAGATTAGTTGCTGGGATACTTGGATGGCCTATCGGCTCGGTGAACTGCATGGTTTACTAATTAAGACGGGTGGCATTTGACGGTGCCGCTGGGTTTTCGTTTGGTTGTTTTTGAAACCTTTATAGTATATAAATATACTATAAAGGGGGTAGGTTGATGTACTGATGTACGCCTTCTAGGCGTGGTGATGTACTAATGTACGCGTCCTAGTATATATAGAAATAGAAAGTAGGGAGTAGTAGATGGTAGATAATAGAGGGAGTACCCAGTGTCCTAGAAGTCCGACGGGGGCGCATCACTGGATGATAACCGAACCAGATGGGACGACCAGCGAGGGGGTGTGTCGGTACTGCGGTGTTGCTAGGATGTTCTGGAACTCCGTTAATATTCGCCCGATGGCGAACAGCAAAACCAAAGTTCATGTGAAGGAGATAAACTGATGTTGCCGGATATCGGGATTAAACCGTACTACTCCGACAAGTGGAGAGCTATATATCATGGGGATTGTCGAGAGATACTGACTCTGTTGCCCGATGGGTGCGTTGACTTGGTTCTTTGTGACTTACCTTATGGTGTAACTGCTCGAAATGAGTGGGATAAGGTTATCCCCATGACGTTCCTGTGGGAAGTTTGGCAAAGGGTGTGCCAGCAACGGGGTGTTGTTGCGTTGACTGCTATACAGCCGTTCTCGTCTTTTTTGGTGATGAGTAACGCTGGTAAGTTCAAGTACGAGTGGATATGGGAGAAGCAACAGGGTACGGGCTTCCTCAACGCAAAGAAACAGCCACTCCGTAACCACGAGTCTGTTCTGGTGTTCTACAACGGGGGTCAACCGACTTATAACCCTCAGTTTACGAAAGGTAAGGCATATAAGCAGAAGTCGGGCAGAGGGAGCCTGAATTATCGTGAGCAGGTTAGCGTCACTACTGACAATAAGGGTGTTCGTTATCCTTTGTCGGTGCAATGTTTTCCCTATGATGGTGGCAAGTTGCACCCCACCCAGAAACCTGAAGCTATGTTCTCTTATCTGGTCAAAACGTACACGAACGACAATGACTTTGTGCTGGACAACTGTCTTGGTTCTGGCACGACTGCTCTAGTTGCCGGTCAACTTAACCGCTACTGCATCGGAATCGAAATCTCCGAGGAGTACTGCGAGATAGCTGCTAACCGTTGCGCTGCCGACACTGTAGAGCGAATCAAGAAGGGGGAGTATTAACCATGTCTCTACCCCCACCATCCACCCTGCTCGGCTCCGGTTCTTGGGATTTTTGGTATCTTGGACAGGAGGATTCGTTCAAAAAATCTATGGACTGGTATAATTCTTCGGCTCGGTTCCTTGGCCTGTCTTGCCCAACAGGCAGTGGTAAGAGTCTTCTGGCGCTGCTCCTCTCCCGGTTCTCCGACACCCGAACCGTCATACTCACGGCGACCAAGGGTCTCCAGAGACAGTACTTCGTGGCCGCTCAACCCATCGGCGGGGTACTGGCACAGGGACAAAACAACTTCACCTGTTCTCTCGTCCCCAGCCTGCGTGCTGATGAAGGGCCGTGCCATGACGGGATGGCCTGCAATGTCAAGGAGTCCTGCCCGTACCGTGTCCAGCTCGCCCGGGCTCTCCGTTCCAACCTCGTTATCACCAACTACGCCTACTGGCTGGCGCAGACCAATTTCTCGACGGGCTTGGGGGACGTTGGTCTGCTTATCTGCGACGAAAGCCATCTCGCTTTTTCCTCGATGGAGGGGTATCTAACCATATTCCTCTCCAAGCTGGACATAGAACCTACCGGCATCCACTTCCCGCTGGACGCTACCCGCTGGGGTACGTGGCGTACCTGGGCGACAGCGTCTCTCCCCGTGGTGCAGGAGAACCTGAACCGTATCGAGGCGGACGTTCGCTCCCACCGTTCCCAGAACCTGCCCGTACCGAGCCATGTCTCCCGAGCCTACCGCACCGCCAAGTCCGTGTCCGCCAAGCTCTCCCGCCTCTCCTCGGTCGGCGAGGACTGGGTTATCCAGAAGACCAAGCACGGTTATCGGTTCGTCCCCAAGTGGGTGTCCAACTACGCCGACCACCTCTTCCAGAAAGTCCCCAAGGTGGTGCTGATGTCGGCTATCCTCTCCCACCGCACCGCCGACTATATCGGTGTACCGTCCAACGGCGACCGATCATGGGTGGAGACGCCCTCGCACTTCCCGCCGGAGAACACTCCTATATGGCACGTCCCGACTGCCCGAATCAACTACCGCACCGACGACTTCGGGTCAACCATCTGGGTGTCCCGTATCGACCAGATCATCCAGCGCCGGATGGACCGCAAGGGGATAGTGTTTACTGTGTCCTACGACCGCGCCAGGATGTTGCTGAGTCGCTCTCGGTTCAAGAACATCATGTACTCTCACAGCACCTCGGACGTGTATCAGGTGGTAGAGAAGTTCAAGAGCCTGAAACCTCCGGCGGTGTTGGTGTCTCCTACCGTCACGACCGGCTGGGACTTTCCGGGACTGGATTATATCGTGGTCGGAAAGATACCCTACCCCGATACCAGAGACGTTGTGACGCAGGCCAGACACGAGGACGACAAGGACTGGACGAGCTACATGGCGATGGAAACGCTGGTGCAGGAGTGCGGGCGCGGAACCCGGTCGGCGGCGGACAGGTGCGAAGTGCTTGTGGTGGACGATTCTTGGAAGTGGTTCTATCCTAAGTTTCGGGGTTTTGCTCCTCGCTGGTTCCAAGAGCGTGTGAGAGGGAGCTTAGAAACCGTCCCTGATGTTCTGGTGTAGGACTTGACAATGTTACCTGTTTGTGTTACACTTCTAGGTAATGTTAGTTTTTGGAGGATTTAATGAAAATCAGGATTGACCAGATTATTCCCGACCCAGATCAACCGAGAAAGACCTTCGACCAAGAGAAGGTTGTTGAGTTGAGCGGAAGCCTTGATACGTTAGGGCTTATCCAGCCGATAACTATTCGTCCTCATAATGGGAAGTATATGATTATCGTTGGTGAGAGACGGTTCAGGGCTGCTCAGTTGGACGGGCGGGATGAAATAGAGTGTGTTGTTAGGGAAGATGTGGATGATAAAAAGGCGAGGGAGATGCAATTCGCCGAGAATTACCACGTTCAGGCATTGCCTCCAATGGAGCAGTTTCGTGCGTGGCATAAGCACATGACTGAGCACAATATTTCCAGAGCCGACTTTGCTCGGATAACGAACATCAAGCGGGCAACGATTGACGAGGCTGTTACTATATTGACAGGCTTGGATGAAAATCTCACCGGTGAGATTTTGTCCGGTAAGTTGTCGGTGCGTGCCGCCCGAGAAATAGCTCATATCGGTGACATTAAACGCCAGCAGGAAGTGGCTAAGCCGATTATACGTGGTGACGTTTCTGGGGAGCGTGCTCAGGAAGTAATACTCCAAGCTAAGGCACAGCCAGAGCGACCAATAGAGAGTATAATCGCCCATGTTCAGGAACGGGACTTGTCTAAGTACAGGAAGGTCATACAGGACGAGAAGAAGCAGCAACGTCAAGCCGTGAGGGTAGCAGAAGTCAAGTCTTCTAGCCCAGATTGTCGTGTCTTGCTCGGTGACGTGTCTGACTGGGGGGCTATCGGTCTGGAGTCAGGTTCGGTGGATGCTATTATCACTGACCCACCATACAATAAGGACTTTCTGCCTACCTTTGAGCATTTATCCTTGTTCTCTGCTTTTGTGCTTAAAGACGGTGGTTCGTTGTTCGCTATGGTCGGGCAGAGTTATTTGCCTGATGTCTTTCGTTTGCTGTCCTCTGCGTTGGATTATCACTGGACTTTAGCCTATCTTACTCCTGGTGGCCAGTCTCCTCAGTTGTGGGATAGGAAGGTCAACTCGTTCTGGAAGACTGTTCTGTGGTTCGTGAAAGGCGAGTATGACGGTAAATGGCTTGGTGATGTGGTCAAGTCCGAGGTCAATGATAATGACAAGGACTTCCACGAGTGGGGGCAGTCAGAGAGCGGTATGGCAGACCTTATAAAGCGGACTACCGAGGAAGGTGACTTAATACTTGACCCATTCGTGGGCGGTGGCACTACAGGCAGAATAGCGTTGGACTTGAAGCGGAAGTTTATCGGGATAGACAATGACCCTGAAGCGGTCAGGTTGACTAAACAACGGCTTGGAGTGGTTGATTGACATTTATAGTCGGTGACAGGTACGAGAACAATATTGGAAAGTATCGGGTTCTCATTATCACTGGAGACCTGATGACCGTTCAGTATGAGGACGGTCATCAGCAAATGCTGTCTGTTAAGCTACAGGAGCAGATACTCACGAATCGGCGGACTAGATTGGCTAATCCTCCTACTTCGATTAGTGATGGTAGGAAAGCAGTGCGGTCGTATAAGTGGGTTGACGGCAGAGCTTACCAGACGATGGGGTTTCTCTCGAAGCGAGTAATTCGCATTGGTGCTAACCTTACTACAGACAAGGCTCAAAACTTTAGAGAGGAGTATCAGTTTATTAAGGGTGTTCCCTTGACCGATGACCGCGATGCTGTGAGTTTTCTACGGGAGGGTGCTAACCAGTGGGGCAATCAGGGGGTCATTCGCTTCAGGGCAAAGGATACGGAGTTGTCCTTGTTGTCCTTCTCACGGAAAGGGAATACACCTTATGCATCTGACGAGCATTGGGAGATAAAGGATATGGGTTTCCTGTTCTTCCTGCTTGAACACGGATTTGAGTTAGGTAGCAACCAAGACGAGGGTGCTATTCTGGTAAGGATACCTTCGTCTCAGCGTTTGTTTTTTGATAAGGGAGTGGAATATGGTCTACGTTCATAAGTGTCTCCGCTGTGGTTATGAGTGGGCATCCCGTAATCCCCATCCCACTCGGTGTGCCAAGTGTAAGACACCCTACTGGGATAAGGAGAGGAGGAGCAGTGAGCAGAAGAGCGACTGAGAAAGAGAAAGCGAAGATGAGAGCCGAGTATGCTGCTGACCCTGAGAAGTACAAAGCTAAGTCAGCTCAGTACCGGGTTGACAATCCTGACAAGGTTAAAGCTGCGTCTATCCGTTATCGTCAGAAGAACCGCACTCGTATTACTGCCAAAGCACGTATGCGTAATGACAGATTGCACAGGGAGACTATCTTGGCCTATGGTGGGAAGTGTGCTATTTGTGGTGAAGTAGTGACAGAGTTTCTTTGTCTTGACCACGTCAATGGAGATGGGGCTGAGGATCGCCGGAAAGGCTTGATGGGCAATAAACTCTATAGGCATCTTAAAGAACAGGGCTGGCCGAAGGGCAGGTTGCGGGTTCTCTGCTATAACTGCAACTTTGGGTTAGCTTTGCATCGAGCTATGTCTGTTCCTCAGCCAGTACGCCAACGACGCTACACGCGGGGAGTAAAAGCAGAGGTAATTGCTGCTTACGGGGGGGAGTGCGTTTGTTGTGGAGAGACCAACCCTCTCTTCTTGTCTATTGATCACATTAATGGAGGTGGTCAAGCGGAGAGGAGAAAGTACGGTAGGGGAAGAGTCTTTTACCAGTATCTCAAGTCCTTGGGTTACCCGAAGGACAAGTACCGCTTGCTCTGTCATAATTGTAACGCCTCCTTCGGACACTACGGATACTGCCCGCACAGGGGACTGCGATAATGGTTTATGTACAAATATGCGAGTTTTGCGCCGGCTTGGTTCAGAGAACGCTATCGGGGAAGTCTGGAAGTAGTGCCGGAGCCGTTAGTTTGATTACCCTATTGACAAACCCCCCAACCCGTGATACAATAAAGTATGTCCGTCGTGACACGCACAACCACCACCACTACCACGACAGTCACGGCAATAAATAGGAAGGAGGTAGGCGAGTGTACCACGTAGAGCTTGACATCAGTCAGGCTCAGAAGAAGCAGCTCAAACAAGCTGCGCTGGACGAGGGTCAGACAGTAAAAGCATACGTCACCGCTCTCGTCTTGGTCGACTTATCGAAAAAACAAAAGAAGGAGGATAACACAAGTTAATGGTTTCAATAAAACCAAGTGAAATGGTCGAAGGGGGAGCAGTCCCCGTTGACCGCAACCTGACCTGGAAGGAGTGCCGGTTCAACCTGTTCGAGTATAAGACCAAAGCCGGTGAGGTGGTCGCCACAACCTGCGCTCTCCGCATCAATTACGTCGATGACGACGGGCAGGATTTCGAGCAGCAATACTCCGTGTCCGACCCTGAGCGGTTCATCCCGTCGCAGGACGGCAAGACCCTCGTAGCTGTCGGCTCCGCCGAGGTGCTGTCCAAGTCCTCGAACTTCTACGTCTTGATGAACGCCCTCGTCAACGCCGGCTTCCCGGAGAACCGTCTGGAAGATGACGTGTCTACTCTTGACGGTCTCATCACCTACAACATCGGTATGCCGATGCCCAAGAGGGCTGGACTGGCGTCTGCGGTTCCCACCGAGGGTGCTCGTGAGCGTATCCTATCCGTACCCTCCCAAGTTATCAAACTTCCGTGGGAGAAGGGCAAAGGCAAGGCGGCTCCCGCCAAGGCCAAAGCACCCGCTGAAGACGAGGAGACCAGCGAGGATGTCAACGAAGCGGCTCTGGCGTTCGTCACCGAAGCCGTCGAGGAAATCGGCACGATCACCCGCCAGCAGCTGGCTACCCGGCTCTTCAAGAAGGAAGCCAAGAACCCGAACAAGGACGCCATCGCAACCCTGCTGTTCAAGCCTGAGTTCCAGGCTACCCTGCTCGCCAACGGTTTCACCGTGGACGGCGAGGATGTAGGCAAGGCGGAATAGCAACCTACAACTGAATATTGACAACTGAATATAGCAAGCAGAAACTGGGGCGAGGACAGCGACCAGCCCCAGTCCCCCGGTCAGAGCCGGGGCTGATGAAGCTCAAAAGGAGATTAGATGGTTGAGATAAAGATAGACCCTGAGTTCCAGTCCCTTGTCCCGCCAATGGCTGAGGACGAGAAGCGAGAGTTGGAAGCCAGTCTGTTGTCTGAGGGAAACCGAGACCCTATTGTGGTCTGGGAAGGACAAGGAATACTGGTTGATGGTCACTCCCGATACGAGATTTGTAATCGGTTGGGGGTAGAGTTGAAACCGCCGCTGGAGATGGAGTTCGATGATAGGGATGAGGTCAAGGTCTGGATACTTCGCAACCAGTTGGGGCGGCGCAATCTCAACCCGTTCGTGCGGACATCACTGACGTTGAAGTTGGAGGAGTTGATAAGACCGAAGGCGAAGGAGAATTTGGTAACTTCTACGGGCGGGTTAAAGCCTCGGCCCTTGCAGAAATCTGCAAAGGCCGAGCCAGTTGATGTCCGGAAGGAAGTCGCTAAAATTGCTGGTGTCTCCCACGATACGGTCGCTAAGGTCAAGGTTATTGAACAGAAGGCTACTCCTGAGCAGCGGGAGAAGTTAGTCAAGGGTGATGAGAGTATCAATGCCGTCTACAAGGAAGTGAAGCGACAGGAGAAGCGAGAAAAGCGGGAGGAGCAACGCAGACAACTTGTGGCTGAAGCATCAAGTAGACCTGCCACAGACGACTCTGGCATTCTGGTTGGTGATTTGTCCTTACTGGATGCCAAGCTGGACGATGATTCGGTTGACCTGTTTTTTACTGACCCTCCCTACAAGGGGGATGACGACAGCGTGGCACTATATGGCAGGTTAGCAGATTTAGCACAAGCAAAGTTGAAGCCTGGTGGTCTATGCCTTGCTTATACCCCCCACGCCCACTTGTCTGATATTATAAAAGCGATGGTTACTAAAGACCGTCTGTCGTTCTGTTGGGTCTTTGCTGTCGAACAGATGGGAGGGGAGGCCAGAATCTGGAAATACAATTTCTGGGTGAAGTGGAAGCCTATCTTGGTTCTGACCAAGGCGCCACCTGTGAAGCGTTTGACTGATACTTGGGTGATGGATAGCATCCGGGGTGAAGGTGAGGATAAGCGTTTTCACGACTGGGGGCAAGATGTCCGAGAAGCAGCTTACTGGATTGAAGCTCTCACTCCGACAGGAGGATTGGTCGTTGACCCCTTTTGCGGTGGAGGGACAGTGCCCTTCGCTGTAAGGCTGTGTGGGGACGGGCTTCACTGTATTGCTTGCGACAAGGACGAGGCTTCCGTCCTGCTTACAAGAGCCAGACTGGAGGCTGTTAGTGGCGAGAGTTGATACCTTGAATCCAAGACACGAGGTGTATATCAAGCATCTTACTGAAGAATTACGGTCTGAGGGGTATGCCGTAGACTCTTGGGGGTATGAGGCTGTTCTCCCCGATATTAAAATGTCGGGAGTCGGTTTTGACTTCAGCCTCTCGGCTCTACAGATGCGGTCTAGTTTTGACTTGGTCGTGAGAGACTCTCGGACTGGGTTTATCTGCCATATTGACGGTAAGACAACGCCTTTTAGAGACGACACAGGTAATGTTGCTGTGGAAGTGTGGCCAATGCTCTTTGGTCGAAAGCACCGAGTACCTCGGTTGGTAGTATTTGAGGATATTGCCTCTTGGGGGCTGTGGTTGGATAGTCTTGACCCGAGCTGGTTCTCCCGATACCGGATGCCGGACAGGTGGGACGCCAGCCAGCAACGTCGCTTCCACGAGATGATTTGTGATTTGGGAGATGATTTGCCTCAACCTCACAGTAAGATTACTTGGTGGAACAGTGTCTGGGCGAGTGGTGACCCTTACTATTTGTGGCCTGTCGTGAAAGTTGTTGAGGCTGGCAAGCCTTACCTTGTGGCTATCCAAGAGAGGAGCACTGAGTTTGGGGAGGGAGAGTCAAAGTGAACACCGACCAGTTCTGGAACAGAGCCTCCGACATATTCAACCTCCACCACGACAAGCACCGCCGTGCTGTCCTCACCGACGAGGAGAAGCGGGAGACGGTCACAGACTTCTTGGTGGACGTGGAGTCTCTGGCTTACGAGTGGTATAACCGGGACGACAAGGAAGGAGGATAAATGGCTATTGCAGATGCCAATTCGGAAAACCAGCCCCTGACGTCCAGCGACCTCATGGCCGTAGACGCTGGCAGGGAGTTCATCCTGATAGCAGGAAAGGACGGGGTAGGCAAGACCAGTGCCCTAGTATCCATCGCCATGGTGGTGAACGGTAAGGTTGACCCCTCGGAGATAGAGAGTTGCCTCTCACTTATCAACCCGAGCGCAACAGTCTACGTCCTTGACACCGAACACAAGTTTGCCAGCGTTTTCCGCCAGTTTGGCCGTAGCGCTCCCGACAATATCGTCTACTACTACTGTCAGACTATGGACGGACTCCTGTCGGCGTTTGAGCGTGTTCAGCGGGATATCAAGCCGGGTGACTGGATAATGCCGGAGAGTATGGCACGCATCTGGGAGCACTCCCAAGACCTTGCGTACCGTGAAGTATCCGGTATGTCCAAGTCGGAGTATCTGGCGAAGCGTAGAGAAGAAGGGTCAGTGGCTGGCAAGAAAGGGCCGATACCCCAACCGGACAACTTCTGGAATATTGCTAAAACGGCACATGATGGCGAGTTCCTGCAGGTGCTGGTGGCCCGAGATGACATCAACGTGGCCATGACCACGATACTGAACAGGCCGCCGAGAGAGGCACCCAACCGTAAAGAGAACATTGACCGCAAGGAGATGCGTCTGGAGTTCGGTATTGATTCAGGTCTTGGTGGTACTCCGACTCTTCCTTATCAACCCGAGACTCTGGTGTTGCTTGACCGTGTCCGAGGTTCGGTGCGAGCGACCGTGTTGCGGGACAACAACTCGGTGCTGGATGACGGCAGGGTAGAGTTCTGGGTGCCGGGTAAAAAGTCCTTTGGTCCCGAGTGGATGAATAATTGCCGATTTGAGGGGGAAGATGAGTAATTTCGATATGCTTCTGGGGATGGTACATGACTAGGAAGACCAGTACCGACCTGCGCAAGGGTAACGGATGGGGCAACGGTCTTGTGGAGTGGGAAGAGGACGGCACTGTCTACATTTCTGTCGTGTTCTCTTGGCACTTGGACAAGGCACTTCTGCGGTATGTGGAGTTGCTGTCCCAAGGGAAGAGCGTCCGTATTGGCGGGCCAGCGGCTCGGTATGCGGGTGTATCAGATGACTCCTGCTCTGGTGCGCTAGTCCGTCATAACCCCGATGCTTGCATAACATCGTACGGGTGTCCCAACAAGTGTGGGTTCTGCATAAACCGGGATGTTGACTTGGTCGAACTGGACGATTATAAGTTGAGACGGGTTGTCTGTGACGATAACCTCACGGCCACGTCACGAAAGCACTTTGATGGAGTGGTAGACGGTCTCAAGAGGTTCTCTGGCGTGGACATAAATCAGGGCATCAGCGCATCTATCATCACCGACCATCAGGCGTCCCGCCTTGCTGAGCTGGATATGAGCTGTGTTCGCGTGGCTTGGGACAGCATTGAGTACGAGTCTAAGTTCATGCGGGGGTGGGACACTTTGAGACGTGCTGGTTTTCCTCGCTCTAAGATATCGGTGTATGTTCTCATCGGGTATGAGGATACCCCCGAGGATGCTCTGTACCGCTTGGAGATGGTTCGTCGGCTGGGTGGAGTCCCTTTCCCGATGCGGTATCAACCTCTCAAGACGAAGAAGCGCAACGACTATGTCGGCGAGAACTGGACGCACAAGGAGTTGGTTCGATATTGCCGCTACTGGTCTAACCTAAGAGTAACCAACAGGATACCGTTCTCCGAGTTTCGCTACGAGACGGGGAGTGGTGCGAAGTGACGATTTACACGAGCTGTCTCCCCAACGACCAAGACATGATACAGGCACTTGGCTCCATCGCCCGCCCTCTCCCTATCGCCACAGGTGACGCCTGCTTCTCCGGTATCGGCGACAACGACTCCACCATCCTCGTCTGCGTCGAGCGCAAGAAGATAGGCGACCTCTGCCGGTGTATCCTCGACGGTCGCTACCTGCACCAGCTCCAGATAGCCAAGGAGAACGGTGCCGACGTGTTCGCCCTCATCGTCGAGGGTGTTATCCGCCCCAGTCCCGAGGACGGTCTCCTTGAAGTCCCGGTCTGGGGAATAAACCCCAAGACGATGCGACGGTGCCAGATGTGGGAGCCGGTCAAACCGACCACTACCTACTCCCGCTTCGATCAGTACCTGACCGAGCTGGACTACCTCGCCGGGGTTATCGTCAAGCGTTCCCGCGATGTCCAGGAGACGGCTTCGATAATCAAGGCACTCTGGGACAACTTCCAGACCCCGCCGGACAAGCACAACTCCCTGCGTCAGGTATTCAGCCCGCCGAACACGAAGGTTGAACTGGTGCGACCCAGCCTGTTGCGTCGTGTGGTCAAGGAGCTGGACGGTCTTGGCTGGGAGCGGTCGAGGGCTGTAGCCGACCACTTCAAGTCGGTGCAGGAGATGGCCAACGCCGATGTCGCTGAGTGGGTGAAGATAGAGGGGATAGGGAAGAAGACCGCCGAGAAGGTGGTCAAAGCTGTACGAGGGTGGCAGTAAATAATGGTAAATATCCCTTTTTATGATGAATATTTTACTCCTCCAGAAGATGAGAGGGGAAAAAGTGAGGTAGCTAATGGATAAACCACCATTATTAACAGACGATGAGGTAAAAGAGGACTTATCAAAATATGACATACCATGGGTATTTATTGATGAGGATAAAATACCTGCTATCGTTGAACAAATGGGTAATATTATTGCTGTTACTAGGCTAGTCCAGCGTGATGCCGACTACGAGAATATGGAACAGCAGTACTTAAAGGAGATAGAGGGGATATTTGAGTATATAGAAGAAATGTTCCCCGAGTTAAAAGAATCTTATTGGGAAAACAGAAGATGGATTCAATTTAAGAAGGAGCAATTAAATCCAAATACCTAGAAAGGAAGGGAGAATGATGATAGTTTTTCATGGAACCAATAAATATGCTGCTGTTATAATCGCAAGGGATGGCTTTATGGCAGGGACTCATTTTGCCAGACATCTTGAAGATGCGCTTGAGTTTGGTGGTTCTTGGGTATTTATGGTTGATATTGATGATAGAAAAACTGCTTGGCAATTTGTAAGTAATGAATATATACCAGTTTCATGGATAAAAAGATTGACTCAATATAGACCTATAGTAAGAATAGGCACACAGCCACACCTCACCAGAAAGATTGATAGTAGAACAGAAAGTAGAAATCTAATCGGCGTACCTTTACTCAAAGGAGGGAGTGATGAATAAACAAGAGATAATAGAATGGCTGGCAAGTATAACAAGGGATAGGTTCAAACAACCATCTGAAGCATCAGGTCTCAACTGGGATGAAAACTTTAACTATCTTTTAGCCGAAGATATCTACAACGGCCTCAAAGGGAAAGGGATGAGACCACTGGATGAAGACCAGAGCTTGCCCGATGTGCGTCATGGAAGTGAAGTTAACCTTGCCGAGGGTATATATGATGGACTAATGCGGAAAGCAGAAATGCGGGCCCAGCAAGACATGATAGATAACAACTGGCGCAAGGTAAAGGAGGAATAAGATGTACTGCCTGTACTGTGGGGATTGTTGTCGTAGGATGTCACCGATTAGTCAGCCAGAACCGTGCAAATATCTAATAGAGGACGGTAGTTTTGTTTTCTGTAGTATCTATAGAAATAGACCTGCTGAGTGTTCTAACCATGAATACCCCAGTAGGTTTTGTCCGATAGGTCTTGAGGTATTAGGTCTTAATCCTGAAAGAGACACTACTAAAATCAGAGAGAGAATAGACGAAGGGTGGAACTTAATCAAACAAAGGGAGGTCAGCCATGAATGAGGTAAAGGAGGAATAAGATGGGGGCAAGACCACTAAAGAACTGGTGTAGAGGATATGAGAAGCCTACGAAAAAGGGGGTTGATATCTGTGCTAATTACACAGTTGTTAATCTGAAACCTCACTGTTTAATAGGTTTCAAGGCAGGATTGTGGTGTCATATACCAAGAGAGGAGGACAGCCATGAGTGACTATGAAGAACTAAAGGAAAAGGTGGCTAAAGAAATTCATAGATACCATTGGGAGATAAATAAGAGAAAAGTTGCTGATGTCTTTATGAAGCCCGAAGATATCAATGCCTTATTAGACAAACAAACTGATACGATTCTCTCCCTAGAATCCGGTAATCTACGGATAGCTGTGGTGGAGAAGGAAAGCGAATCACCAGAATCATATATCACGGAACATTGGTGTGAAGAACTCAATAAACTAGAACCAAAGATTTATAGTGAGTCTAACATGGAAAAATGGAAGAACCTCAAGAACTGGCAGGATAAATACGCCTGGGCATTAACTGGCTATCATATGTGCGAACGAGACAAGGAAAAATCTGGTTGGGTCAAGGAATATAAGGAGGTAAAGTGATATACTGTTTAAGAGAAGGGGGAGAAACACAATGAAACATCTAAGGTTCAAGATGCCCAAGCGGGTATGGGTGCCCGCACTGGTGGCGGTACTGGCTCTTGTCGTGGTCTGCGGTGGGGTGCTGGCTGCTGTCCAGTTGACTCTCCACGGTAGCGTTGCTGTTGTGTCAGAGGGGGGCGGTGGGGGTACTCAAATACCCACCTATACTCTGTCGGTCTACGATGTGGCGGAGGAGGGAACCCCGTTAACTGGCGCAAGCACCTTGTTCGACCTCGGCGACATCCATGTAGGTTACCAAGAATCTCGGACAGTCTACTTGCATAACACAGGAACTGGCGACATTGATGTCACAGTCACAGTGGTCGGGTTAGAACCCGTCACAGGGTCATTTGCAGGTGAGGGGACGTACACTGTCCTGACTACTGATGACCGCATACCTGTGACATTGACTTTTACAGCCAGTAGCACAGTCGCTCCAGCAGATGCGTTTGATGTGACCTTTGACGTGACCCCGTATACTCCGTAGAACTTGCTGACAGCAAACTAAACTAGAGGAGAACCGAGATATGGATACAGTCGTAACAATCCCGGTCTGGGGGGTCGTTTTGTCCGTCCTAACTGGAGGTCTGATAGGCATGGTCATCGTCCTAGTATCTCTCGTTGTGATGAACCGCACCACGATGGTGGACACGCCGGAGTTCGTCAAGGGTATGGAGGATACCACCTCCAAGCTACGGGACGTCGCCGAGCAGTACCAGAAGCTGAACAACAAGCAGGGGGGAGCGAAAGCCGAGGCTCCCCCCAAGCCGGCGACCAAGACCGCCAAGAAGCCGTCCCGTCCTGCCAAGGAACTGGAACCAGAGCCCTCCGTAGACTACTCCGGCGTGTCCATCCAGCCACTCACCCGGAAGCAATACCTTATCCTTGCCAGCCGAGCCGACGGCTACGAAGCGTACTCTCTCCACGAAGCCGCCGACCTGTTGGGGGTCACCAACGATGCTGTCCAGTCCTGGATATCCAAGAAGATGCTGGTGGGCTCCAAGTTGAACGGGGAGCAGTGGGTAAGCGCCAAGTCCCTACTGGCTGTGGTCACTGCTCAGGGTGCCGTGGAAGACGGCGGCGATAGCGAGGAGTACGCGGAGTAGCCTGTAGGACTTTCGTACTGTTTTCCAAAAATGGGGAAAAATTGTCTCTCTACCCCCTTGACAAACGGGTGAAATGTGTGGTAAAGTGGAGTAGGTAAGATGATAAGGGAGGTAGATTGAGATGAATCAACTTACTGGAGAGAACCAGATTACTAGAGTCAGGGACGTTGTTGATGACGTAATGGATGAAGTGGGGGAGAGTTGCGTTGCGCTTGTGCGTGAGGTCTACTGGGATGGGAGGAAGGAGCGTGATGCCTTGGAAGGACGTTTTGACGCAGGAGATGGCTGGGTGGAGATGACCGAAGAGTTTGAAAGGCTAGACCGAGAACTTGATGACGCTCTGCTGCTTCGGTATAGGCGGGTAGATGGAGGTGTGTTTTGGGAGGTACTGCAAGTGGGATTGGTTTTGCAAGATGTCGTCCCCATATGTGACAATGGGGAACCGATTCCAATTAGTTACTCCCTCCAGAGTGACATTCTGGACGCAATTGAGGAGGTCTTTGAGGCAGAAGAGGACTTTTTTGGGAAGGAGTGGAAAAATGAAAATTTTACTTAACGAGCATGGAAATGAACAACTGGAGCTGAGGGGTTGGGAGTGTGGTGTTGGGCTACTTGAAGTGGTGATCAGACAAGATGGTAGGGAGGCTACGTCTGCTGTCTCCTTGGACGATTTGAAGCACATTATTGCCTTGTTTGAGAGCGAGTTGGATTACGAGCAGGAGCCGCCTAGTGCCCAACCGACGCAAAGACGGAGGTAAATTGAGATGATTACGACGAAGCAAGAGTACACGGAGAACTGTCTGGCGATAGGTCTACGCAACGCTATGATAACCGTAGTATTGATGAGCAAGAAGGCTGAAGGGAATCAGAATCAGGAGGAGGTAAGTTGAGATGAAGAAGTTGCTGATTTTGGGCATACTTGCTGTTGTCACACTAGTCACTGGTTGTCAGAGTCTAGGCACTTCAGCCGAGGTTCAACATACGAGCGTCGCCATGCCAACCTACCCGCAGACTACGACTCCTAGCCAGACCGCTATCGTTATAGGTACCACGGAAGTTACTGATGCGATGCCTATGTACTCTGTTGCAGATGTTGAGTACGTCTTGTTCCTTTGGGGCAATATTGTTCCGTTTGCCCCGCACACCTACTTGGACTCTATTGATTTTAGTGTCAGGCTCTCTTTAGGTCTTGGAGCGTACTGGGAACAGGAGGGTGTTCTATCAGGTGACGCCTTTATTGCCGCCACGGATGATCCCACCGTTATGGAGGCTTTGGAGACTTTAGAACTAATCAAGGACGGGAAAGTGACTTTCACTGTTGAGAGTGGGAAGACGACTATCACGGTTCCTAACGTGTCTCCCAGAGCACAAACATTGAGTCTAGATGACTTTGTTGCCGAGATTGTGGCGGAAAGGCAGAGACTTACTGATTGGGAACAAAGCAAGCTGGTATTGTTGCCTCAAGAATCCCAAGACAGTTACTGGGTTGCGAAAGAGTCTGGCGACTCAAGGGATTGGGCTCGTTTCAACCGAGCAGTGTTGAAGTATAACAGAGAGACTAATGACCAGATACGACTTTGGGAGTTGGATACTCTCCCTAATCTTCCTGTAGGTATTCAAGACGCATACAGTATTGCGTCCGCGTCAGGGGACTGGTCTGTTCTTCAAGGGATACTGGAGGAGGCAACTGATGCCTAACCGACGCAAAGACGACCGCAACACGAGGATAATCCGGCTCTACGCCAACGGCGAGGGGATGCTCCAGAAGGAGATAGCCCTGATGTTCGGGATGAAGGAGAGTGCTGTCTCTATGGTGCTGTTCCGTGACCGGAAGCGACGGGTGGAGTGGGAAAAGAAAGTACAACGATGGGAGCAGGAGAAGGAGGAACAATTATGACAACAGATGTTGAGTCCATCAGAGAGTATCTTGACAGAAATAACGAACCCTGCCTCACCCCCGATGAGTTAGATCACGTCGCTATGTGTATGTCCCATATCCGCAGATGGTATTACGAAGGGTATCCGCTCGGAGGTTTTCTGAGAGCTATCGTGAACAACGACCTTCTGGAGGCGTGTTTCCGAGCCGATGATGTGAATATCAGAGCTTTGAAACTGTATGCTTACTTTCTTACTTGGGAAATGCCCGGTGATTGGCGTCAGAGGGCGAAGGAGGAACAATCGTGAACTTCTACAACGTACGCAACACTGCAACAGGAGACATATACCGTATCTGGGCGCCCTCTGGGGGGTCGGCGATTACCATGACCTGTCGGCTCAAGGGATGGGATACCGACCAGTGCGAAGCCAGAGAAGACATCTGGGAGGAGGGTTAACATAATGGCTGAATACACAGGTTTTCAAGCAATACTCAACGAGGCACTGGGGGAGTACAAGGATGCCGGGTTCAGGCTCACCGAGCCGGACGACCACACTCTGCTCCTGTTCTATCATGACAAGCTGGTCGTCCCGTTCAGTTCGACAGGGGCTACGTTCGACGGTATCCGCCGGGCTTGCCAGACGTTCTTGGACAGGATACAGGAGAAAGAGTACAACGACCTGAGTCGGGAGTCCTAGATGTCTCCCTACTACAACCGACAACCAGCCGTACTGCCGTCCCCCGACACTCTCCCGTTCCCCGGCAACCTCATCCGGCAGTGTACCGACTGCCCCCTTGTCAGGTCTTGTACAGCCCCCGTCCCCGGCGAAGGGTCGTTCCCTGCCGAGGTCATGTTCGTGGGAGAGGCGCCGGGTCGTAACGAGGACGAACAAGGAAGGCCGTTTGTAGGCCAAGCCGGCCAGTACTTGGACTCCCTCCTGTTCTCAATCTCCGTCCCGAGGGAGGACGTGTACATCTCCAATATCGCCCATTGTCGGCCACCGGGCAACCGAGACCCCAAGCCCACCGAGATTAAAGCCTGCGCGAAGTGGCTCAACCTTGAACTTGAGGTCGTCCAGCCCCGCATCGTAGTGGCGCTGGGAGCGTTCGCCATATCCCACTTCCTCGGCGCAGGAGCCGGAACCGTCGAGCATCTCCACGGTCGTCCCGTCGAAGTGGACGGTCGTATTATCCTCCCAGCCTATCATCCAGCCGCAGCCCTCCGTAACACGAACCTCATACGGATGTGCCAAGAGGACTTCCAGGTACTCCGTGGCCTCATCCGGGGCGATTCTCCCGCCGACTACCACGTCCAAGACGAGTATCCCGACCCGGACTACCGGATGGCCGATGCGTCCGAGGGCGGCGTCGGTATGTTGAAGGCACTCGCCGAGACGACAGGACACTACGCTGTCGATACCGAGGTCTGCGCGGGTAAGTTATGGAGTATGCAGGTGAGTACCCGTCCCGGTACAGCGTGGTTCGTGCGTCTACCTGATGACTTGCAGGGGAGAGTTGACCTCACCGACTGGAACTCGACGGCACTCATACACAACTACCTCTTTGATATTCAATATATCAACGTCAGGGACGACAGGTTCGTAGATTCTATGGTTTGCTCCTACCTCCTCGGGCTCCCACAAGGATTGAAAGAGCTTGCCAGCCGTCTATGTGGTATCAAGATGGTCAACTACCGTGAGATAGTCCGCCCCGGTCAACTGGAACTGTCTCTCGACTACCTTGACAAGGTCGGCGAGCAGGAGTGGCCTGACCCGCCCGAAGTGGAAGAGACCAAGTGGGACAATAAGCAAGGCAAGATAGGGACTCGGGTCAAGCACCCGTGGCACATCTCCCGCAAGGTGGCCAAGATACTGGGGGATATGGACACGAACCCCGAGACCGACCCGTTCGACCGCTGGCGACAGATACCGGCAGTGGAGAGGGCAGTAGTTGAGAATGTGCTTGGTCCTATGCCGGAGTCGTCTCTCAAAGATATCCCTCTCGACAAGGCGGTACAATACGCCGCCCGTGACGCTGATGCAGATTTACGGGTCTACCTGAAACTCCGCAAGATGATAGACGACCTCGACCTCAACTTCGTCCTCCGCATGGACACGAACATCCTCCCGATGGTTCACTCCATGATGCAGAACGGCATGGCGATAGACCTTGAACACGTCCGCAACCTGTCCGAGGACTATGACGCCCGCATGAGAGCCAAGGCGACCGAGCTGGCCAGCATCGTCGGTCACCCGTTCAACCCGAGCAGTTCCCAGCAGGTCGCCGCCGTGGTATATGACGAACTCGGCTTCAAGCCGACCAAGCGCACCGAGACTGGGCTGATATCCACCGACGATCAGGAACTGAAGAAGATCAGCCACCCTGTCATCAAGGGGATATTGCAGTACCGAAGTCTTAATAAAAACAAAGGGACGTACGCCGACAACCTGTTGACCAACAACACCCCCGATGCCAGCGGTACTCCGCGGATACACACGACGCTGACCACGACCCGCACCGAGACGGGCAGGCTGAGTTCCAAGAAGAGCGATGACGGCGAGGGTATGGCTCTACAGAATATCCCGACGAGGAATAAGGAGGCCAAGGCAATCAAGAACGCTTTTGTCGCTCCCGATGGGTGGGTGCTGGCCGAAGGGGATTTGGGACAGATAGAGCTGTGTACCCAAGCTCACATCGCACGATGTAAAGGACTGGTAGAGTTATTCAACGCAGGTCGTGACCCTCACACCGAGTCAGCTGCGCGTCTCTTCGGGGTGTCGCTTGAGGATGCTGCTTTAACCAAGTACCGTTACCCTGTCAAGAGGGCGGCTTACGGTGTCATATACCTTATGGGAGCCGAGGGATTGTCTGCTCAGATTGCCGAGTACGTCGCAGACCTCGAACTGGACGGTGAGCCTGTTGACGTTGAACCGTGGGATGTACCGACCTGCGAGAAGTTCATTGAAGACTATTACAACCTCTACCCCGAGATAAGGGATTACCAGATGGAGCAACTTGCTCACGCTAGACGGTATGGTTACGTCCGTGACCCGATATCTGGTCGTATCCGCTATATTCCCGAGGTGTCTTGTCCTGTGAAATCAGTCCAAGAGGCAGGTGCTAGAATGGCTGCCAATATGCCCGTGACGTCTTCGGCGCAAACCATCATAAAACTGGCGATGGCGGAATTGTGGCGGGAACTCCCCAAAACGGAGTGGTCAGTAACCAGAGCATTGATGCAAGTCCATGACAGTCTGGTGTTTGAACTACCCGACGACGACGAGTTCGTGCGAGGGTGTCTGGGATACGTCCATGACGTGATGTGCGGAGTGGTCAAGCTACTCGTTCCTGTCAAGGCGGATTTCAAAGTGGGGAAGCGGTGGGGTGAGTTAGAAAAGCTCGACTTGACAAAGTGAGTAATCAAGTGTATAATGTCTGGCAAGTAGAACTATACAGGAGGCCAGACGATGGCGAAATCAAAGAGAACACGAAGCAAGTCCAGAGCGAAGACTACAACCAAGCGCAAGAGGACAACTAAGCGCACCAGTCGCCGCCGGAACACTGGGGGCGTCGTCACCCTGCTCTAGCAGTCTATTAAACTATTCCACGTAGAACGGAGGACAAGGCTATGACCGAGAAAAAGAACCCCAAGTGTCCCGAGTGCCGGAGTACCCGCACCATGAAGATAGGGACGTACCCTACCCGTCACGGACCGGAGCAGAGGTATGCCTGCTGGAACTGCGGACGTCGCTTTTGCGAGTCCACGGTCAAGCGGTCGCCGGCGAGAGGGAAAAAGGGAGGGAAGAAATAAAGATGAACAAGAAGGCAGCGCAACGAGAGGCAGCTAACCTCCGCAGGTCGCTGAAAAAGGTACACGGCGACAAACTGACTGTCAATGTCAAGGAAATCACTCCGGGCAACTGGGGTGTCCGCTTCTCCCCCAAAGGTACAAGAGATAAGTTCAAGGTGGAGAGGTAATTCGATGACTCTAACCAAAGCAGAAAAACGCAAGCTCCAGAGCCTCAACCGTCGAGCCGTGAAACTGGAGAAGGATGCCCGGAAGCTAGCTTACGATACGAGCAGGGAGCTTGTCAGGCAGATGAAGAAGTCCTGAGTTAAAGGAGGAGACTGAGATGGCTAAGTTCGGAGTTGGGACAAAGGTGTGGCTAAACGGATACAAGGGTACTGTGACACGTGTTGTTCCTTGGAGTAAAGGTCTACGGGAAGTGCGACTGCCTAGTGGTCTCGCTTGTGTCGGAGTTTCTGACCTCAAGTATTACAAAGGCCAAGACAAAACTGCGAAAAGGGGGTAGCCAAGATGCCGACCAAGTCAATGTTCCGACCAGCCAAGAACACCTACCTGAGCCGTATCGTCTCCCTGGAATCCCCGTCGGCGGCACGCAGTTCGGTACGGCAACTCAAGTCGGAGTTCTCCGGCGCCAAGACCCGAACCAAGAAGCTCCGTATCGCCCGGGCGACCATGCTGGCGGCTAACCGAGCCAACGCCAGCAGGCAGAGGGAGAGCCTGTCCCGGCGTGAGCGTGGAGAGTTCCGCAGGATTTACGAGACCTATCGCCCAGCCGCTGTCGGGATGTACAGGAGGCTCGGATAGCTGGAGGTAATAACGTGATACGAAGAATAACCATCCTGTCCCTAGTACTCATCGCTGTCCTGCTTATCGCAACCCCCGTACTCGCCTACCTCTACCGTGCGCAGGTAAGTATCACCGAGAGCAACGGGACGGATTATGATATGCTCGGGGTGGTCTGGGACCAAAATAACGACTACCTCGCCGATAACGGATATATGGACGCCGACGCCCTCGACACCAGAGTGCAGAGCTTGGGGGGAACCGACTATCCGTGGCTGGTCGGTGACGACAAGACCCTGACGGCGACCACCATAGACGGCAACGGTCAGGTCAATCTCTACTTCGTCACAGGGGAGACCCCCGCTACCGATATGGATATCGTGCCGGGTTACGAAGGATACGTCACGATATCGGACGCCGCCGCTCTTGAGCTGGGAAACAACTTCAAGCTGGAACTGGCCGGGTATATCGACACTGACAACGCAGTGGATTTGGTCTCAAAATCATCCTCGGCCTCTTTGTACACCGACGGGGCGGGTAATCTGGTCGGTGGGATAGACCCGACCATCCCGGTAGAGCAGGAGGACACCAGTGGCCATCACACGATGGTCAACACTAGTACCGTGCGTTCTGGTCAGAGGATTGACGATTTGCCAGCAGGAACATATACCAAAGTGAGCTTCTACCTGACGGACAACGGGGCGGCGAATGGGCTGTGCTACGCCAGATTGCGAAGAGTGAGCGATGACGGTATAATCGGCACTTTCGGGGAGCTTGACGCTACTACCATATCCGGTGGGGGGGCCTACACCTGGTATGACTTTGACACTACTCCGGTGGTGAACCCGTCGGAGCAGGACGTGTACGTGTCCTTTGAGTACGCCAACAACGCCAGTATATTCTTCTCTTACAAGTCGCCGGACTGTATATTCGGTAAGGACTTCTCGTACACGGTCGCCGGCGGGTATACGGAACATGGCAACATAGACTCCACCTATAAGCTCTACGGTACACCGCGGTGGGGTGCCGAAGTATCGACCGCCCTGACGACCGGGGACTATAAGGTAGAGTTCTACGCCGACGGTTCCGACCTCTACCTTGAGGTTGACGACTCCGTGGAGGACACGACAGGGCTTGGGGGTGCCAGTGCCCCGGACAACGCCAACGACTGGGTGCTGGACTGTGACCCTTACTGGGAATACTACGAACACACCGTCTCCGGTACGCTGATTGTAGACTACGACCCCGAAGCGATAGTGCGAGGTCTGGTCTACGATACCGGAACCGTCACGGTCACTAACGGGGATGCTACCGTCGAGGGAGTTGGTGGGGCGACGTGGACGGACGATATGGCTGGCGGTATCTTCGTATCGGCAGACGGGTTGTACTATGTTATCGACTCGATAACAGACTCCGACACCCTTGAACTGACGGCTGTCTACGCCGGAGGTACGCTGGGAGGTCAGGACTACGATATGTACGGCAGACTTCCCGACTTGGAGGGGGTAGCGCAGGACGGCGCGATAACG
>Ga0307428_1000546_pt1 | contig 23196 bp, 26 predicted proteins | sample SalMarWE160240MG_FD_202161 | JGI IMG/M metagenome (GOLD analysis project Ga0307428, IMG submission 202161) | Salt marsh sediment microbial communities from the Plum Island Ecosystem LTER, Massachusetts, United States - WE1603-240 | ecosystem: Environmental > Aquatic > Marine > Intertidal zone >...
AAATACTTTGATAGCCGAGATAATGTTGTTTCCGGTTGGTTAGATAAGCACTTTAAAAGTGGAAATATTCCAGATAATACTATTATAAAATAGCAAATTAGATAAAATAGTTCACTTTGGTAAACATCGAGTTTATACTTCTGTTGACCCAACATAGATAACATACCTTCTATAACATTTCTTGAATGATCTATACCAATTGTACTAAGAAGTTCAAAATCTAATTAATCCAAAAATAAAAGTGAAATCAGGAGGAATATAAGTATTATTTTTGGCAGGTAAGATGATGAAGATTAAAGAGTAAACTATTGAAAAATTGGAGGAAGGAGCTGGGAGAAGGAGCTGGAGGAAGATATGGATATAGAGATCATAGGAACCGAATCTTTGGGAGTGAGAGGTCTTTGTTGTTTTGTAAGAACAGGCAGTAAGAGGATACTGTTTGACCCGGTGGAAATGGTAAACTAAAATGCACCTAAGGTGGAAAATAAAAATGCACCTTTAAAGAGAAGAATTTCTTGTCCGGTTTGTTGAGACTTAATGAATCATCATTTCAAATAGAAAGATAAAGGCATGATAAGTAAAAATAATTATATAACAATTAACCACAGTGTTCAGGTGAAGAATACCGTTAAAAAAAGCCGTTTCTATTCCTCTGTGAAAGAGATGGAAAAAGAGGAAGAGATCAGAGAATTTTTGAAAGAATTGAAAGAACAATTTCCGGATGCCAGCCATCATTGCTGGGCTTATAAAATCGGTATCAATGAGCGGAAAATAAAGCAATATTCCGATGCAGGTGAACCGGCTAATTCCGCCGGATTGCCCATTTTGCAGGCTATTGAGCGGGAGGGGTTAACCAATGTGATGGTAATCGTAACCCGTTATTTCGGAGGTGTCAAGCTGGGTATTGGGGGATTAATTCGGGCTTACCGGGAATCGGCCCTGCAAGGATTAAAATCTGCCGGCAGAATGGAGAAATTTTCGTTGAGGGAATTTATTATCCGGGAGATAAATCATAAGGAGCTGGGGCCGATTGTTCAAGCTGTTAAGAGCAGGGAAGGTCGGATCGCTAATATCAGTTATAATGGAAAGATTACTGTTAATGCGTATTTACCTGATTCCCTGCAGGATTGGTTAAACGATATAGTTAAAAATATCTCTCATGGTATGGTGACTGTTAAAATCGGGCAGGTAAAGTGGTATAAAAAAAGTTAGTTTTATTCAAAAGTTTATATGAATATTTGGTAATAAAGACACATCCCATTTTCTTATTCTGGTGATTATGAAATATATTAAAAATAGGTAATCAAGGGGGGAAAGATAATGGAGGAAACAATAAAAGAACTGACTCTATTACTGATATATCTTACATCATGGAAAGAAGATGCCGGTCTTACAAAAGTTCAAAGGAGCTGGAAAGGTTATCCTTTTGACACCCTGGATGAATTAAAAGAGAAAGGATATATTGATGGAAATAAACGCGCAAAATCAGTATATCTAACAGAAGAAGGGTTAGGTAAGGCAAAAGAGCTTATGAAAAAATATATTGGGAAGGAAGAATAAAAGAGTTCGGGTGTATACTTTCAAGCAGTAGAGATTTTTCCTTTATGGAAGGTTTTAATCTGGAGATAATACTGGTAAGGATAAAGACTATAATGGATGGAGCTGAATATTGTGATTTCCGATATGTGAGGAAAGTGTGACAGGGGACAGATGCTGCAGGAAATAACCCGGCAACTTTTAGTGGACAATTTAGGGGGTCTGAGGAGTTTCTTAACCAGATGGTTGAGATTTTAGGGAAAGCTGAACCATAGAAAAAATAGGTTGTGTATTCCTATTTGGATTAGTTGACTTTTTTATTAGAAGATGATAATGTTAGGCATAGAGATTGTTAGAAACAACCGCATATAAAATTATTAGCGGAGTTTATTAACAATATAAGGAATTTAATAATGAATAAACAAAAGTATGAAGAGATAAAAAAAATATTTAAAAATAATAAAGGTTATGCCCGAACAAAGGATATTATAGATGCAAGAATTCACACTTCATATTTATATCAACTGACAGATGAAAATATTATTCACAAGATAAAACCTGGGTTATACTATTGGAATGATTATAAGATTGATATACAAAAAGAATTAATAGAAGTTACCAAGATTGTTCCAAAGGGTGTTATATGTTTACTTTCTGCTTTATCTTATTATGAAGTAACTACATATAATCCTTGGGAATATTACATTGCTATTCATCGGGATGATTTTAAACCATCTATCCCTGATTATCCACCAATTAAAGTGTTCTATTTTGCCGAAAAACAGTACAGGACAGGGATTAAGGAAATTAATATTCAGGGAAATATTATAAAAATATATGACCTGGAAAAAACAATTTGTGATTGCATTAGATATAGAAATAAGATTGGAATCGATATAGTTAAGGAAGCTCTTAATGAATATATAAAAAAGAAAGAAAAAAATATTAATAAACTTATAGAGTATGCTAAGATTACAGGTGTTTATTCAATTGCTAAAAAGTATTTTGAGGTTTTACTATAACAAAAGAGCTAAAAAATATAGAGGCCTCTGTAAAGGGAAGACTATACAATCTTGCTAAAAAAGAAAAGTAAAATTTTGATTTTGTTTTACTGTTATTTATGCAAGAGAGATTGTTATTCAGATTGTCTATATCCAAATATAATCGGAAATTTATTTTAAAAGGAGGGCTATTAATTTTATCTGCAACTAATTTTAAAACCAGACCCACAAGAGATATAGATTTTTTAGCCCAGAATGTAAATAATGATAGCGAAAATGTTAAGAAAATTTTTCAGGAGATATGTAAAATTGAAGTTAAGGATGGAGTTGTTTTAGATTCGGAATCCATTACAGTAAAAAAAATTATTGAAGCTGGTGATTATGAGGGAATAAGGATTAAACTTAATTCTTATTTAGGTAATTCAAGAAAATTAATTCAATTAGATATCGGTTTTGGAGATATTATTGTACCCAATTCAATAGTGTTGGATTATCCAGTGTTACTGGATTTTGATATTCCTAAAATAAATGTGTATTCATTCGAGTCTGTAATTGCTGAAAAATTTGAAGCTATGCTTAGGATATCTCTTACAACCAGTAGAATGAAGGACTTTTACGATATCTATCTATTGTCTGATATCAAATCTTTTAATGGGAAAGTATTACAAAAAGCAATTTTATCAACTTTACAGAGAAGAGAAACCCCTTTAGAGAAAAAGCATGTACTTTTTTCCGAGGAATTTGTGGAGGATGATAGCAGAATAAGGATGTGGAATGGTTTTATTAGGAAGATTGGTAAGGAATTGATAGATTTTGATATTGTAATGGGTAGAATAAAAACTTTTTTACTTCCAATATATGAAAAGATTTTAAAGAGGGAAGAGTTTTTTGAAAAGTGGGATAATAAGAAAGGAAGATGGATCAAGTCTGTTCAAAGGTAAAACCTTATTAATAATAAAGATTTAATTCCAGGAAAAATAATAGAAATAATAGAATACACTTCCAAAACAAAGAGAGTCAATGTTGATTTTGCTCTTTCTCTATTTGCCAAAGAAAAGGATAAAGCCATTGAAAAATTTAAAAGGTTCAACTATGAATCTAATAACGATCAATGTCTTTAAGTCACCGAGAAAAGGAAAACCCTATCTGATAAAAAAATAAGGCAGTTAGTGTTAAAAAAATTTGATATAGACGTAGCCTCATTTCATAATGTGCCATCACAAACTCAAATTGAAGTTTTGAGATATTTAAAGAAACTGGATGGAAGCTCATTAAGACAGTTATCTAGATTGACAGGGTTGACTGTCAATAAGATCTTTAGAGCTTGAAACGAAGAACCGTCCCTTGTTTTCCGTCAAATAATATTGATGGAGGTTAAAAATGAAAAAATTAAGGATATTGTTATTTTTTATTACTCTTTTTATTTTAATTCATAGTATTAATGCTTTTGTTATGAGCGAAACGAAATTTAACTTATATACATACAATTCTGCTACCGGGCAACTACTCCAGATTGACCCACAAACAGGTCAGGCAGTTATCATGCATAATTTAAGTGAAAAAAACTCTTTCGCTGATTTATCCAGTTTTTCTAATTCAGGTTCTTTGATTACTGTTGGACTTAAATCTCCGGAAACTCAGCTTTATCAAATCAATCTCTTAACTGGTGAGATTGATCTTATTGGTGATACCGGCTTGAATTTTGTAGAAGGCTTGGAATACATCTCTCCAACCGGACAATTATTTGCGGGTGGACGCAAACTCCCCCATCACACCAATGATTCGTATCTGTTTATCGAAATAAATCCATTCGATGGAAGTATCATTAAACAGCAAAAAACCAACATTGGAGATATTGATAGCCTGGCATATAATCCTGTCAGTGGTGAACTATGGGCTGTCGATAGCCAGCCTAATCGATACGCCCGTCTCTGGACAGTTAATCCGGAAACCGGGCAGGGGACTTTGAGAAAAAATTATTCAAGAAAAGAATTAATGGGATATAGTGGGCTTATCGGAATTAGTTTTAGTGCTGATGGTCATGCTTACGGACTTTTACATAAAGGAACCAAGGCTCCTATAAAAGAGTATCGCTTAATCAAAATAGATATGAATGATTTTTCCTTTGAGCTGCTACCGGCTGAAAACTTAGGGCAGACAGACACGATGCTGCTAACTAATATTACCAGTGATTATTCTGAGGGTACTGATGAATATTATAGAAGACTAACTGATGAAGAAATTCTTAGTCTTCTCCCGGAAGCAGATGGGGATATGGTACCTTTCCCGGGAAATCGAGGTGCCTGTGGAGCCGGTATGCCATCTACGGCAACGGATCAGCCTGATAAAGCAATAAAAGTTTTAGATCCCAATAATCCTGATTATTGTTATTTGGTGATGTATAAAGGTATAAAGAGAGCAGGCACTCATATTGGCTGTCGGTTTCATGATGCATGTTTTGATATATGCAAGAGCAAAAAGGGGGAGTCCTATGCAGATGCTGAGTATCTAGGTCCATGTCATAATGCATGTAGTGTTACCGTCTTAAAGCTATTTCCAGTTGCCGATGGTGCAAGTTGGATGGATGGTGGTGGTCCTTATAGCGAATATCTACTTTATTATGAAAAGTGTAAGGTTTTAGGCCCGCTTAATTCTGATACAACTACAAATGATCTAATAAATATGGACAGTATAGAACCCAATACTGAAATCTGTGACTATAAATCCTATCCCAATCATTATCACTTTCAGGTTTTGAAAGAAATAATCATGAAACATATTACTTTATCAGGGCAGAATATTTGCCAGAGGTAAATTTTATCAGGTTAAGACGAAATGATAGCGGTTCATTCCCAGATTGGTATTGTGAAAAAGTTAAGATATATAGGGAAAAATGGAATTCTTTTGAAAAAGAGGAAGAACTTACCGAGATTGCGGTAAAAAAATGGATAGGTACCAAGAGCAAAAAAATTGATGCAAAATAAAGGAAGAAAATATTAAAATATTATGAAAGGAAAAAATGTAAAGGGGTAAGGTCTAAATATTTGACATAGAGGTCTGTTATGTCAAATGTTTAGACCTTACCCCTAGAATGGCATGCTCATTAATTTTAGGACTTTAATGAATGTATCCTTAACAATAGGGGAGGTTTGAATATTATGAGGATAAATAAAAATATTTTAAAAATAAAAGCAGTCGTGTTGCTATCAATATTTGTAATCGGAATTATTTTTGCAAGTGGATTGGCACAGGAATCAGAAGAAAAGTCTACGACAGAAGTAACTACTACAACAACCACCACCATAAAAGTAGAATTGACAGCACGAGAAGCATTAAGTATTGTTGAGATACTGGTAAGGGACTGGGCATCAGATGCAGTCCTGGTTGACTTAACCAATTTCCGGGGGACCTCATTGTCGGACGGACGAGCAGTTAGATGGAAACTGGAGTTCAATTCAGAAAGCGTGAAAAAAGAGTTGGAAGTCCACGTAAGCAGGGGAAAAATACTTCAAAAAATGGAAGAGAAATATAAAAAACGGGATGTCATTACCGGAGAATGGATTGATACGCCAAAGGTAATGGATGTTGCTCTTAAGTACTTTGATGATGAGAGGCCGATAAAAAACTATTGGCTTGGGATAGGCAATAATGAGGGGACCATCATCTGGTATGTCAAGTGCGCCTACGATGAAGGCGTACCGACCTGGGTTCATGTAAATGCCTTGACAGGAGAGTTTATTAAAACTAGTGAGGGTTATTAGATTTGATTTAATTTAAATAAGGGCAGGTTCCATTTTTTTTAATTTTAAAAGGAACGGGGGACGGCCTGACGTTTCGTTTGTTATATTTATATAAACAGGAGCATGTGTTATTTTGGAAAGGTCAAAGTTAGAATCCAAAGTCTTCCACCCTAAAACCTGTACGAAGGAGAGAATTTATTGATAGGTTTAATGCAATATCCAGAAAAGATAATAGATTTTTACTATTTTTCCGGGACAGGGAATACTCTTCTGATTGTAAAAGAAATGGTTAAATTATTTAAGGAAAACAATTTTGATGCAAGATATTATAGAATAGAGCAGGCGGATCCCATCAATATAGATACTAATCATATTATTGGGTTAGGATTTCCTGTTGCAGCACAAGGTACCTATCCTTTTGTATGGCAGTTCATAAAAAATCTGCCTTATGCTGATTCTACTCCTTTATTTATGATAGACACCATGCTAATGTACTCAGGTGGAGTTCTCGGTCCGGTAAGAGGAATTATAAGAAAAAAAGGATATATCCCTATTGGTGCTAAAGAGTTCATAATGCCAAGCAATGTTTTCATAAGGAAAGGGATGAATGATAAAAAAAGAGCAAAAATTAACAAGGCACTCCTTAAAGCAACCGAATTTGCAAGAAGACTAATAGATGGAAAAACAAGCTGGTTTGATTTGCCAATTTATTCAGATTTAATGGCATTAATTTCACAAAGTAACCGTAATTGGAAATTTTTTAAGTCATTGACTCCCATTAGGGTAGATAAGAGTAAATGTAATTCATGCGGATTATGTGAAAAACTTTGTCCGGTAAATAATATCAAATTAATGAAATATCCAGAATTTCTAAATAATTGCATTCTTTGTATGAGATGTTTTGCTTATTGCCCGAAAGAAGCGATAAGTTTTAAGAATTATAGAAGTGCTCGTTATCGTGCAGCAGAAGTGGATGAATTTCTAATATGAGGTTTGTGCAAGTCCATTGCAGAAAGAATAATAATGAAAATAAATGGGGTTAGCTTGTTCACATTTGACATATCGTAATAATTCTCCGATTCACCATTTCTTATGCCGGAAAAAATTACTAATAAAGGAATGTACCAGAAAAGAACTGTAAAATTATAGAAAGATATCAATATGATATCGAAAAATAAAAGCTTTTATAATTTCTATTTTCTAAAATCATGAAACCTGACCCAGAAATAAGCGAAGGGTTGTAATAGGAGGAAATCATGACTATCTATTCTCATTCCCGCCTGGAAACCTTTAAGAACTGTCCCTTAAAATACAAGTTTAACTATATCGATAAGATAAAAAGAGAAGAAGAGGGTATTGAGGCTTTTTTAGGTTCCCGCTTTCATGAAGTAATGGAAAAAATTTATAAAGAACTTCCTTTCAGGAAATACAGTTTTTACTGAACCCTTGGGCTAATCCAAGGCTGATCTCTTCACGTTCATTAATACTTAACTGATAACAATGGGTCATATGCAACTCCTTTCTTTTGGCATATTATACCAAAGTTAAGTGTTGCATTTGTAACTTGAACCCAAGCACATCCCATTTTTTTAGATAATTAATATTTTACTTTTAAAATAGATAAATAGAGAAGGTATGCCAAGTCAATAATTTGGTAATTTTTTCTAACTTTTTGCAAGAAGTCTGATAATTAAGCACTCCAATATCGATAAAAATGAGCGTATGTGTTACCAAGATTTTAAATTAAAATTGAAAGAGGGTATTATTATGTCTGAAAAATATAGAGACTTTCTTAAAAGCAGTATCTGGAAAACGATTGATTTTTCAACCACAGACCAGAGCAGAGGCATCAAACCACCACCGGCAGAAAAGCCTTGCAATCCTGAAGATAGAAGAATAAAACTTATTAAACCGGGAGATTGGAAATCAATTTCCGAAGTAAGTGTTGAGGCTGCGATTGTCCAAAGGAAATCGAGAAGGTCTTACACTGCTGAGGCAATAAAACTCGAAGAACTTTCTTTTCTTATATGGGCAACCCAGGGTCTTCGAGGAAAAAAGTCTGCAGTTAGAAATTACAGAACCGTGCCTTCGGCCGGATGCAGACATGCCCTGGAAACTTATATTGCAGTTTTTAGGGTGGAGGGAATTCCCAAGGCGATTTATCGTTATTTGCCGATGAGTCATCAATTGGTTGAAGTGGTTAAGCACCAAGACCTTGAGGGTTTACTAACCCGGGCTGCTCTTGGTCAATCGTTTGCCGGTAAAAGCGCAGTGACTTTCATTTGGACCACTATACCGGCACGCATGGAATGGCGATACAGCAGAACATCTTATAAAGTGATAGCCCTGGATACCGGCCATGTTTGTCAAAACCTCTACCTGGCGTGTGAAGCAATCGGTGCCGGGACTTGTGCCATTGCCGCTTATGATCAAGAATTTGCAGATAAGATTCTTGGAATTGACGGTGTTGAGGAATTTACAATTTATATAGCACCCGTTGGGAAAGTTTAATAAAAGATCTAATAAATAAAATAAAGAGGACAGGTGTACCAGGTAAATAATCCGGTTACTTTTAGCGTAAGAGCGCCAAGAAAGCTCTATATTTCTTACAGGGTGAAAGTCCCTGTTGGGTAAGGTCTAGCCAACCACCCATACCGAGTTTTGTATTAAAATGGTCTGTCGGGGTCTTGGCATATGGCAGGTCTGTAGAGAGATATAGGGAACTTGGGAGACTCTATAAGCTCCTTAACAAAAGGTAAGTCTACCCGATGAAAAGAGAGGGTGATTGATGCAAACCTCCCTGCAGGGAATAGCAAAGAAGGCAATACTAATTTGTCTTTTACGGAAGCGAGTATTTCTGAAGAGCCCAGTGCGGTAGTTCCGCACGCTGGGATCTGTGCGGAGGCAGTCAGGTAACTGGCTGTCCTACCGTGACAACCTATAGGGACTGAGGAGTTTCTTAACCAGATGGTTGAGGCTTTAGATATTATTATAGATAGACGTCCTAAAGAAAGACCTTGTAAAAAGGGAAGCTAATCCATAGAAAAAATAGGGTGTTCCCCTTTTGAAATTATTTATTCTAAAAAAACAAAATCTAAAAGGAGATTGTCTTGGTTAAGCTCAATAACCCGCAAAATATGAAAGAAGTTATTGTCTCATGGAGTGGAGGCAAAGATAGCTGTTTGGCTTGTTATAAAGCAATGGGTAAAGGCTACCAAATAGGATTTCTTTTAAATTTAATTTCGAAAGAATACCAAAGATGTTGTTTTCATGGCATTCGGAAAGAATTGATTAATTTACAAGCAAACCTGATTGGTGTTCCTTTGTTTCAAAAAGAAGTTAGCATAAATATGGAGCTTTATGAAAAGGAGTTTAAAGGGGCAGTAATCTACTTGAAAACAAAAGGAGCCAAAGGTATGGTTTTTGGAGATATTTATTTAACAGAGCATAAAAATTGGGTGGGAAGAGTTTGTCGAGATTTAAAAATAAAGATGATAGAACCTTTGTGGCAAACACCGCCAGAGAAAATTATTGAAGAATTTATCTGTTTAGGTTTCAAAGCAGTGGTAGTTAGTGCTAAGGCAGAGTTGTTTGGTAAAGATTTTATTGGTCGAGAAGTAGATCAACAACTTTTAGAAGAGCTTAAAAAAAGAAATATTTGTCCTTGCGGCGAAAATGGTGAATTTCACACTTTTGTCATTGGTGGTCCTATATTTAAAAAGGGAGAGATAGAAATAATCAAAAGTCGCGTGATTTTAAAAGAAGGTTTTTGGCCACATTGGTTTTTAGACATTCAAGATTATCGGTCAATTCCGCGGAATAAATGGAATAAATAGGGCCACATAACATTTTCTTAGATAATTAATATTTTACTTTTGAACACAAGGTGTCCCCATTTTGAATTATAGTGTTAGCTTGTAAGATTTATTTAAAAGAATTAAATATTATTTGTCAGTAATAAAAATTTGACCTCGATAGATCTTTTCACAAAAGCAAGAGGTATCAATGAAAAAATCAATTGAATTTGATAGCAATAACCATAAAATACAGGGTAAGTTCTACCATGCTGAAGGAGAGCCTCCTTTTCCTACTGTGCTGCTATTATCTGGTTTTCCAGGGAATGAGGATGATGTGCTAGGACTCAGCCAGAAAATGATACAGCATGGTATCAACATGCTGACTTTCAATTATCGTGGAATCTATAAGAGCGAAGGGATTTTCAGTTTACAGAATACATACGAAGATATTCAGGCTGCAAGTACAAATAAGGAGAAAAAAGGGTCAGGTCTCAACATTTGACATAACTTCTTTCTGGGATTGGAATTAATGTAACAGTGGACCTTCTTTTTTGAAAAAAAGCAGGATTTTTAAAAGTTGTGTTGTATATCTAATATACAATGTGCGAAATATTTTATATTCTATAAATTGATAAAATTAAATACTGTAACCTGTATGAAGGTAACAGGAGAGACTATTTCTTTTATTTTTAAAAGAAGAGGAGCCGAAGAGGCAAGATACTAAATGTATCTAAACTTTCAGGCAAAAGGACTGTTACCGAACAGAACTCTGGAGAGCTTTATACAAAGAAGCACCGACGGAGTAATTCCTAATCTCAAGGTGAACCCTTACAGAGTTTACTTTGAAGAACTATTTCTAAATTCTTTAGGAAGAATCTTTCAGGTAAAAGGACAGAGTAAGAGAGTAATATCATTATTTTTTTGCTTTGTCTTTTTTGTTTATAAAACATTTTAGAAAAGCCTAGAGAATAATAGTTTGATCTTTAGGATTAGAAATGTTAAATGTTGAGACCTGCCCCCTTTTATTTCCGGATATAAGAGGAAAAGGAAAAAATCGTTGATTTTAGAATAACATTAGAGGAGGAATTCTTTTGACTGAAGACAAGAAAATACTCTTGATTGAAAAAGAAATAAAAGTTGCTACCTATGATATTGATTTTGCCGGTATTGTCAGTAATATCAGTTATATTCGATGGTTGGAAGATTTACGTTTGGCCTGGTTGGAAAAATATTTTTCCCTGGGTAAACAGGTTGAGGCTGGTTTTGCCCCGATATTACTGGAAACTAGAATTGAATACCATCATGCCATCCGTATGTTTGACCACCCAACAGGTTTGATGTGGGTTGGCCGCTTTCATTCCCATAAATGGCGGATAAAGGCTGAAATTAGAGTAAAGGATAAAGTCATGGCGATTGCAGAACAGAAAGGTGTTTTTGTAGATCGGAAAAAGTGGAAACCCATTCGAATTCCTGAAAATTTAAAACAGCTTTATTTGAGAGAAAAGGGGAATGGAAATTAATCAGCAAAGATATACGACAATATAAAGAAAATAGATACTGTCTTGAAAGTCAACCCCCAACTCTCCCTAAAACGATATTTAATTTTTTAATCCATTTTCCGTTTACCCCGGAACATATAAATCATATAGACTCAAGTCTTACAATATGACAAAATAGATAGCAGAATATATTGGCGTGAATATACTACAGTGAGTATAGCTATTAAAAAAATCGAGAGGTAAGATAAAAAGTGATATTACAAGATCTGACCCCATTATTACTTGAAGTATTTTATACAAAAAAGAAGGATTTTCTAAAATAAATGTAGTATATAGCAAAAAGAATGATTTCTAATTTCTTTAGGAAGAATCATTCAGGTGAAAGGACAGAGTAAGAAAGCCATACCCGTACTAGTTCAACACGGTTTCGAAGCAAGTACCGATCTTGGCCTATCTTCACCTGCGGGAGTCTCGATTGTGTACGCTCACGTCACCTAACAACTCGCTGGAGCCGACCTGGCCAGAGCACAGTTAGGTCTTGCGCGATACTAGTCTTGCGCTGGCCAGGCGGCTCAGCTTCGATCTGCTGCTGTATACATCATATGGCAAGGCTGACTGGACTTCCTTGCTTAACAGCCTCAAAACAAAGGGAAAGCTCGTGGTCGTTGGCTTCTCGGATGTTCCAGTGACGTTCGATCCGCTCGAGCTTGTCGTGCATCAGCTGTCGATCACCGGCTCATTAATCGGTAGCCGAGCAACCATGCGGGAGATGCTCTCGTTTGCACAGGGCCATGGCATCGAACCCAAGGTCCAGCAAATACCTATGGAACAAGTGAACGAGGCGATCCGAAGAGTCAAGGAGAAAGAGGCACGCTACCGAATCGTTCTTGTTCGTGACACGAACAACGCGCGAGCCTAGGTGAGCCAACCCATCCGGACGCTGCCTAACAACTCGCTGATGCTGACCCGACGAGCTGGGCCTTGATTGGAGCTTGCATGGCCTGCCGGCGTGCCGTAGAGTGGGGAAAGTCTGCCCGCTTCCGCCGGGCAGCATAGCTCGAGGCCGTTAGGCGAGGAGATGAAATATTATGAGAATCACCTACACAAGTGAGATATTAAAACCATCAGAATTTGTGTTTCCTTGGTTGGCAGAACCTGAAAAAGCCATGCAATGGCAAAAGAATGTGAAAGAGGGAAAAATCATTATCAACAGACCTGAAGTTATTGGGACTACCTTCAAAGAGGTGATCGAGGAGGATGGAAATAGTCTTGAAATGTATGGTGTTATCACCAAATATATTAAGAATCAGATAATCGAATTTCATTTAGAAAGCAAAATACACAAGTTGCTCGTGGCTTACTCTGTTGAAGAGCTCAATAAAACTACAAAATTAGAAATCGATGCAAAAATAAATTGGAAATTTCCCATGAATCTTTTGAGCATATTTATTGGAAAAAAGATGAAAAAGGGAATCACTGAGCAAATGGAATCTGAAGTTCTGGAATTGAAGAGAATCTGCGAAACCGAATAAGATGTGAGAACATCGTCTAATAAAGAATTTGAAGTCTGCTCTCAACAAGCTGACCCTTTTATCTTCCAAAAAAGAAGAATAAAGAGGGTCAGGTCTTGCAATATAAAAAAATAGATAGCAGAATATATTGGCATGAATATAGTGCAGTGAGCAGGAAGATTAAAAAAATTTAAGCGGGAAGAAAAAAAGTGATATTGCAAGACAGTATCTGACCCCATGATCACACGATCATATTATATCAAAAAAGTTAAAAAAAATAATTATAAGGGCTTTATCATATGAGACATTTTATACTAATTCTTTCCTGGGTTATTGGATGGTTATTGTTAAGAAAGATAAGATTTTTAAAGGCAAAAAATCTTCAAAATAAAAAAGTTCGTATCTCGGTTATCATACCGGCAATGAATGAGGAACACAATATAGGCAAAATATTAAATACTTTAAAAACTCAAAATTACACACCGCACGAAATCATTGTAGTCAATGACAATTCCACAGACAAAACTGAATCTGTAGCATCTTCTTATATAGGTATTAAAATTATATCTTTAAAAAAAGAACCACCAGAAGGCTGGATTGGAAAATCCTGGTCGTGTTGGAATGGATATCTTAAATCCACAGGTAATTTGTTACTCTTTCTGGATGCGGATGTTGAACTTTCTAAAGAGGCTTTAGAGAGTCTGCTCACAGAATATATAAAATATGGTGGATTAATTTCTGTTTGGCCATATCAGAGATTTGAGAAATTCTACGAACATCTTATTATGCCTTTTAATTTAATCGCAGTCTCTTCTGTAAATTCTTTTTCTTTTTTTGACAAGCTTAATCCCATTGGGGTTTTTGGACCAGTGATTTTAACCTCAAGGAGCGACTATGAGAAAACTGGCGGGCATCTGGCAGTAAAGAATAATGTTGTTGAGGATTTAGAAATTGGGAAGATTTACTTAAAAAAGGGAATAGGTGTTATCAATTTATTGGGCGGTGAAATAATAAAGTTTCGTATGTATCCAAAAGGATTAAGACAGCTTTTTGAAGGTCTTACTAAAAATATAGCTTCTGGTGCAATTAAAATTGGTATTATAAATTTTTTAGTAATATTTTTATGGTTTGTTGGTATATACTCTTCCTTTTTTTCTTGCCTATCCAAATCAGAGTATTTAATTTATTATCCTCTATATGCATTACAGCTATATATACTAATCAGCAAAACCGGTGATTATAGCTTTTGGGATGTTGTTTTTTATCCTTTACACTTTTTATTTTTCTTAATAGTGTTTATGAGCTCAATTTTTAAAAAATTCATTCTAAGATCTGTTACTTGGAAAGGGAGAAAAATAAATGTATAGCCTTCTGGTAATTTTTTTGCAGTTTCTATCTGGTTCAGTAATGTATTCATACCTCTTAGCAAGACTTATAAATGTTGATCTATGTAAGGTCGGAGATGGGAATCCAGGTTCATTAAATCTCTGGCGAGCCAAAGGGATGAAGTTCGGTATTGTGGCATTGATATTGGATTATTTTAAAGGAACCTTTCCGCTATTTTTGTTTATCATTACCGATGTTGTTAAGGATGAATATTTAATTGCTATTGCTGCCCTTTTTGGCATTTTAGGACATGCTTTTACTCCAATGTTAAAGTTTAATGGAGGGAAAGCAGTTGCCACTACTTTTGGCGCATGGACCGTATTAACAAAATGGGAAGCACCGACAATTCTTGGGATTACATTCACGATCCTTACCCTTTTAAAACCAAAAGGGACAACAGTTGAAGAAGATGCCTTTAGAGTTCTTTTGGGGTTTATTGTATTGTTACCGTATGTTCTTTATAAATCATATAGTGGTCAAGCTCATATTCTCTTATTTTATATAGGTAATCTGTGCATCATTGGATATAAATATTGGCATGATTGGGTTAAATTTTATAAAAAATGTTTTTTGAATAAACATTACCAGAATTTTTAATTTTTTTAAAAGATTAAATAAGAAAATATCTCTTTTTAATATGATATAAAACAGGAACAACACATCCCATTTTCTTAGGCAGTTGATATTTTATTTTAAATTAGTTAAATAGGCAAGGTACATCAGATTAATAATTATGTTGTATAATTAAGATAGTAAAATTTATTCTGTTGTAGAATACAATTAATAAATGAGAAAAAACATTAAGCATATGTTGATAGATTAGTTTGCTAGTGTAAATGGAATAGTTCGCTTATTATGTGACATTCTGAAAAAAAGAAGATAATTATCTAGATAAATAGGAGGAATTTATTGAAAAAAATACTAATCCTACTCATCTTTTTGTTATATTCCGCAACTATTTTTTCTAATCAATTAAATGTAACTATTGAGATTAATGAAGTATTACCCAATCAAGGTAAAATAGTTATAGCTATTTTTAATTCCAAAAATGGATATAAAAAGAAAATTCCTTACAAAGCACTAACGATTGATTCTACTTCCACTACTCTATTGGTAGATGAAGTACTACCAAATGGGGAATATGTTATATCTATGTTTCAGGATAAAAATGGAAATGGAAAACTTGATACTTACTTTTTCGGGATACCTAAAGAGCCAATAGGGATAACTAATTATTTCAAAAAAGGAATCCCTGGAGGATTCAATAAATTAAAAATACAAATTAATGAAGACAAAATGATTATTAAGATTAATATGATACATTTTGGAGGTAAATAACGAGTAATATCTAAGAGAGCCTAAGAGCATCTAAGAGGGTCTATAATTAAAAAAAGCATTTCATAACTATAGAATAATCTGAAGTATTAGGATAGTCAAATAACTTTCTTTATGCAAAAAAACAAGAATATATTAGCGTGAATATTTTACAGGGAATAGAACGATTAAAAAAAATGGCAATGTAATAAGTGATATTGCAAGACCTGACCCTTTTTGCTTTTACTTGTCAGCTATAGCTGGGTCGGATTGGTATGCTGTTTTTATTTTCCAAAAGGAAAAATATCAATGATCAATAAAAATAAAACGCTAGAGCTTAGAATCTTAAAAGCGATTCTAGGAGCGTATATAATTTTAGCTATTGTTATTGCAGGATTAAATTATGGTTATGCTAATCAGGCCAATCCTTCAGTAGCAGCTTTTATCACATGGTTTTGGTCCTTTTATGAAAATTGGATCAAAACACTATTTATCATTATAGGAAGTTTTCTTACACTGAGAATCATTGGGACTTCTCAGCGTTCAACCATGAGAAAAAGAAACCTGATAGGATTTATTGTAGCGGCTTTGGTCGTACATATTGCAGCCCCGATATTTCTTCAGAACAAAGAAATATACTTTTTCACCATGCCTCTACCATGGACGACAACACCTTTACAGTTTTTATATCCTGAATCCTCTATATATCTTAACCAATATCCTATATGGGGGGCTGCAGGAATATCAGCTGCCCTTATATTTTATGTTTGTGCCAGTGTTATTATTATAGGAGGTACCTTGCTGTTTGGCAGACGATGGCAATGCTCGACACTGTGTTTGTTTAACGGATTTGCATCTGAAGTATTTGCACCGGCATTTCCTCTGATTGGGAAAAAGAAAAAAATGACGAAAGGCGCACTTAAAGCTTTTGCAGTATTTCGGTGGGCATTTCTTTCATTATCGCTGTTTTTTACTATTTGGTGGATTCTCTTTTTATTTGGAGCACAGGTTTTCGGCAAATTTCAGCTAATCAGTCAAATTGAAACCTATAAATACCTCAGCGCAGAATTATTAATGATGATGTTTTTCTGGGTAGCTTTTATTGGCAGAGGTTATTGTTACTATTGTCCGCTAGGTACAGTTTTATCTCTACTATCGAAATTAGCCGGGCAAAAAATCGTGACAAATCAATCAGAATGTATCAAGTGCAATCGATGCAATATCGCTTGTCCTATGTCAATTGATATTAAGAGTATGGCTCAAATCGGCAAAGTAGTCACCGACTTGCGTTGCGTTGGTTGTGGTCATTGTGTAGATAGTTGCCCTACAGAAACACTGGGTTATTCTACAAAGTTTTTAGATTGGATTCATAAACATTAGATTAGGAGATGAATAAGTATGTTGACAAAAAGAATGAAAATATGTATTGCTTCAGGAGCTGTTTTGGGCGTGATATGTATTGTTGGAGCCTCGGTAAGGTCAGGTTTTCAGAGTGATGCTTACTTGTTGTTTGCTTTATGGTACAATCGATTGATTATGGGTTTGGTGATTGGATTGGCTGGCGGAAGCCTGGGATGGCCAAAAGTAATTGGTCGAGGTGCCCTTTTTGGTTTAATCGTTTCTTTTGCTTTTTATAGTTCTACAGGCTTTACTGATGTTGTGAGTTTTCTGGCAGGTATCGTATACGGCATTATTATTGAGTACATCGCATTCAAATATGATGATTTAAGATGATTTTATCAATTACAAAAAAGATAATTTTATGATATGCTTATTTGAATAACTATATATTATTAAAAGAGATAAATTTTATTTACCCCTAGAGTCCAGTTAATATAAGTAAAGAGTATGAATTATGAAAAAATCTTTTAAAAAAATAGTTCCAATTGTAAGCATTCTTGTAATTGGTATGTTGCCGATAAGCATATTAGAGCCGGTTTTACCACTTTATCTGATTCATGTCGGTTTTTCATCTAAAGCGACAGGTGTGCTGATTTCGATCTTATGGCTTGGTATGATTATTGGTGAGAGTTCGTGGGGATGGATTGCTGATAAAATAGGGATTAGAATTCCAATATTTTGGGGGACTTTGTTCAGTGGACTAATATTGCTTGGATTTTTATTAGCCAAAGGAACATACATCGTTTCTATTGCAATATTATGCTTGGGACTGTTTCGATCTGCACTCTTTGGACCGATCCGGGGGTACGTAGGAAAGCATGCTCCTATATTAAAAAAGGCTGCATTTATGGGGATAATTACAGTTGTAATTGGTGGCTCTAAAAGCCTCGGAGCTCTGTCAAGTGGATTTATTGCCAGTAGTTTGGGATTTAACTGGGTATTATACACAACGATTGGGATTTATGTTTTAGGTGGTTTGATAGCGGCATTAATGCTTAGGGATTCGAAATATGATGCTCCTAAACTTTCACCAGTGGACAAGGATTCATTCACTAAAGATTGGTTTAAACATCGGCGCATATTTTCCTTATGCTCAATCACAAGCTGTGCATATTTTGGGTTAGGGTTAATTACAACTTTTTTACCGCTTCTCATTACTCAAGTTGCGGGCTTCAGTGTTGCTTCCGTTGGTGTTCTTTTTACCATGAGAGGAATAATTACTATGATATTTGGAGTACCTATGGGAATTTTAGCCGATCGCAAAGGAAAAAAAATGATATTGATAATTGCTCTTGCAACATCAGCGATTAGCATGATAGGAATCACTTTTGCTAACAGCTTCTTAAATTTTTTAGTATTCGTCGTTTTATTTGAAATAGGTTTAGCTACATATAGCCCCGCGGCATTAGCCTTGTTGTCGGATTCTGTACCTGCTGAGCGCCAAGGATCAGCAATGGGGATGTACGGAGGTATATGCGAAAATTCAGGAATTATGGCTGGTGCCTTTTCAGGAGGATTTGTTTGGAATATTTTTGGACCGCGAGCAACCTTTTTGCTGGGAAGCCTGGTATGTATGATAGGGATAATCATGTGTTTATCTTTAAATACTCAAGGAATTATACAGGTCAATAAACATAAGAATTAATTAAATGAATTAGAATAAAATAATAAACTCAAGATAAAAAAGATATTAGTAGATTTTTACTTTATAAAGAAAAAAGGTCAGGTTTTCAAAGGTGACCCCTTAGATGACCTATAAAACAAGGAAGATAAGACCTATGGGAAAATTTCAATCCGTCATTTTTTTAGCGATACTTTTGTTGGCTACATTGGGGGATCTTTTAGTTCCGATTATTATTGGTATTAAATACCCGGGCTATAATCATTTTATAGATACAATCAGCACCCTGGGAACCAATAATAGCCCGGTGAAGAAATTCCAATGTGTCAATATTATTGCCGTGGGGATTTTGTTTATTATATTTTCTGTCGGGCAAGGTTTAGCATTTACTCAGATAAAATGGTGCCATACATTATTTATTTTAGGTATTGTTCTATTCGGGATAGGATCTATTTTAGCTGGCATTTTCCCGGAAGATCCAAAAGGTATAGTAGAAACGGTTTCCGGTAAAATTCATGGTATTACCTCAGGTTTAGGGTTTATTTTTTTAATTCTCAATCCTCTTTGGGCTATTTGGATTGCTGAATTTAAGAACTTGAGACAAGTAAATATAACCTTATTCATTCTCGCCGTTTTAACCTTTATCCTCTTTATAATCTCAGAAAACATAGACAACGGGATTTTAAAATATATAGGATTATTTCAAAGATTAAACTTAGTCATTTTGTATGGACATCTAATTCTTAATTATATATGGATTGTAAAGTGATTTACATATAACTAAGGGATGGTCATCATCCCGATTTATAATCCGTGTGAGTTAATTTCCCTTTCTCAATATTATATCCACCGAAAACCAATTTATCAAAAATATTACTTACTGGTTGTGTGTATGTTATAATAAATAAAATTTACACTTTCAGATTTTTTCTTTTTATACAAAGAAATAGTATAATTAAAATTAAATCGTGAATCTGCACTAAGCGAATAGAAAAATGGGTCAAGTCTCAACATTTGACATAAATAACTTTCAGGTGAGTCGGCTAAGAAATTTATATCAAATGTTAAGACCTGAGCCTGAAGATACTCTATGGAGATGGTCCCAGTGAATAAAAAAATGAACACAGGAAAAATAAGAGCAATCCGAGGAAGTGTTATAGATGCTTATTTCCCGCAATTCCTCCCCGGGATTAATAACCAGTTAAAATCAGGAAAAGCGATTATCGAAGTGACCCTTCATCTGGATGCCACGACGGTGAGAGGTATTGCCCTGACTCCTACCCAAGGATTAAAAAGAGGCGATGAAATCCTCGATATAGAAAAAATAGGGACAGACACCTATTTTAATTGACATCACTTCTGTGAAGACCTATAATCGATATATGCCAAGAATAGCACGAGTCGTTGCAGCGGGCTACCCGCACCATATCACTCAAAGAGGGAATTATCGGCAAAAGATATTTGCTGATGATACCGACCGAAGAAAATATCTTTTACTTCTAAAAGAGGAATGTAAGCGCTATCATTTGATCATATTAGCTTACTGCCTCATGTCAAACCATGTTCATTTTATGGTGATTCCCCAAAGAGAAGATTCCATGGCCAAGGTATTTAAATATACTAATATGAAGTATTCCCAGTATTATAATAACAAAATGAAAGTAAGCGGCCACCTATTCCAGAGCCGCTTCTTCTCCTGTGTCCTGGATGAGCGACAGATGATAGCCTGTGCCCGCTATATAGAAAGAAATCCCGTTCGGGCAAAGATGGTTAAGAAACCATACTTATGGCCCTACTCAAGTGCAAAGATACATTGCGGAATAGATCAAGATGATCCATTGGGGACAAAGCAGCTTTTTGCTTATATTGAGCAAGAACCAAAAGAATGGAAGGAATTCATTGAGATACCTGATAATCCCGATGAAATGAAAGGGATCAGGGAAAAGACCAGAACAGGCCGGCCTCTTGGAACGAATGATTTTGTAGAAAGGCTTGAAGGACAGCTTAAGAGACTTTTTAAGTTAAAGCCGAAAGGAAGACCCAAGAAGAAAGTTGATAAATAGGTGTCTGTCCCTATTTATTACTATTTATTAATTATTCTAATGCTGGCGATAAAGCGGCTTATATAGTGAAGGCAATAAGAGAAAATTGGCAATTTCCGGAAGAATATTTAAGGAAAAAAAGAGAGAATCAGCTAAAAGAAAAAGAGGAAAAAATCAAAAATAATAAAATAAAATTACAAGAAGAGGAAGAAAAAAAGAGGCAGGAAGAGATTAAAGAAATAGAAAAAATCTTCAACTTTCTTGAACCACTACTCCAGGAAGAAATTAAAAAAGAAGCAGAAAACAGACTGCCTGATTTCTGGAAAGAAAAGCTTAATAGGGGAAGGGTTAAAGGAAAACCTTCAAAATTATTTAAGGTGGTCCTGGAGGAAAAGAGGAGAGAAGTTATAAGGGAATGGATTAAGTCCGGAAGGATAGAAGTATGACAAAGAACCGTTGTACCAGCTCAATGATTCGTTAATTTTTTATAACTTTTGTAAAAGAGCTTGATTGCGGTACTATTATTGTGGAAAGAAAAAGGTTGAGAGAAAAGATCTTTAATAATACTAACTTAAAGATTTATTTAAAAGAATTAAATGTATTTGACAAGAATAAAGACCCTGTAAATCTTTAAAACTACCACAAAAATGAATTATATCAATAAATAAATCAAATTAATGTCTAAAATTGTCTATTTTAGGGAATATAAATAATAGAAGTATTTTAAAAAAAAGAATAATAATCTTACAAAAGCATGATAAAGGCAAACTACCCGAAAGGGTAGGACGCAAAGTAATGGATCTAAAGCCTTATTTATTTAAGACCATGACTGCCATACCGCCGGTTTTTTTTTGTTTGCTTCAATAATTAAAAAAGAAAGATTTATCGTTTAACAGAAGAGATATGGAAGTCAAATATTTGCTAATTTATCCAAAATATTTTGTTATTTTTGCTATTTAAAAAAATAAAGATATTTTCAAAAAAGAACGATTTTTCAAATAAGTGTAGTATATGGTTAATGGAAATAATTAGAGTCACATTTTGTGTACTAAAAAAAATAAGAGAAAGGGCTTTATATAAAAATATCAAATTAAATATTGTAACCTGTATGAAGGTAACAGGAGAGACCTTTTCTTTCCATTATAAAAGAAAAGGAGCCGAAGAGGTAAGATACCAAAAGTATTAAAACTTTCAGGCAAAAGGACCGTTACCGGACAGAACTCTGGAGAGCTTTATACAAAAAAGCACCGAAGGGGCAATTCCTAATCTTTAGGAAAATCCATACAAAGTTTACTTTACTAAACTATTTCCTTATTTTTAGGAAGAATTTTTCAGGTAAAAGGACAGAGTAAGAAAGTAATATCATTATTTTCTTACTCTGTCCTTTTTTGTTTAAATAAAAACATTTTAGGAAAGTGAAAATAATAAAATTTTAATTTAGTGGGAATTCCCCATATGTTAAGGTGGGAATGAGAGCAAGTTTCCGGCAAGTTGGGAGAGACGATAATCTGTTAAAGCGAGTTCCATGCCTGTAAAGACGTGGGAGTCTAAGAAATCAACAAAAAAGATATGTATACATGTAGATGGTAATTACGTGATTGATTTATAAAGGCAAAGTAAAAAACTAATCTATGATTAGGAGGTGTCACTTATAGAAATAAAATATTTTTACAGGTAAAATTTTTTAATCCTAGCAAATAAATAATTAAAAGGAGTTTATAATGAAAACATACAGTAAAAGTATTTTTCTTACCATGGTAATTTTGTTTCTATTGATCTTTTTAGCTGGTTGCCTGCCAGGTCTTACTCCAGCCCCTCCCAAGGGGGTTATTGCGGGAAGGATAATGGTTCCCGGATCTGAGGCTGCCAAAGATATTACCGGCTGGGTTCCAATAGCTAATGCTTCTGTAACCCTTACTGATTCCGAAGGGGTAACCCACACAGTTACTACTGATAAAGATGGTTATTATGTCTTTACCAATGTAGCAGTTGATACTGATACTATTATTACAGCTACCGCTACCATAGATGGCAATACGGTAGTAATGAAAGATGTAGTCCCTCAGGCAGTAGCTGCAATTGAAGATTATGATGCCGGTATTATGAATGTCGAGTCTACTGCTCTTGGTCTAATCGTAGAAGAACTGACAGAACAAGGGCTGACTTCTGAAGATATTAACCTGGAAGAAATTCAAGCCAGTGATAATTTCTCAACAGTTGTAGAACAAGTCTCCTCTGTCTTAGAAGGGAATGGCAATATAACTACTGATCCTGATGTTACCGAAGCGGTGAATGATACTGTAGAAGAGATTATTAATCCACCTGCACCATCCCCATCACCACCATCA
>Ga0307428_1000547_pt1 | contig 23194 bp, 19 predicted proteins | sample SalMarWE160240MG_FD_202161 | JGI IMG/M metagenome (GOLD analysis project Ga0307428, IMG submission 202161) | Salt marsh sediment microbial communities from the Plum Island Ecosystem LTER, Massachusetts, United States - WE1603-240 | ecosystem: Environmental > Aquatic > Marine > Intertidal zone >...
AGCCTCGAGGTGGAAAGAAAAGGTGGGAGTGGATATTCGTGAGGGGTGGGGCCTAACCGAATCAGGAGCCATTACTACAGGGCAACCAGGTGACCTTCCACCCAAGTATGGCTCCATTGGTAAGTGCCTGCTGAAATGCAACACCATAAAAGTTTTCGACGAGAAAGGTCAAGAACTTCCACCGGGCCAGCAAGGCGAGATAGTAGTCAAGGGGCCTACAGTGATGAAAGGCTACTGGAACCTGCCTGAAGAAACAGCCAAAACTATCAAAGACGGCTGGCTTTATACCGGCGATATAGGTTATATGGACGAGGATAGCTACTTCTACATCACCGGTCGTAAGAAGGATATCATTATCAGAGGTGGAGAAAACGTATCACCGGCAGAGGTTGAGGAGATTCTTCTACAACATCCCGCAGTCGCGGAGGCAGGAGTCGTAGGCATCCCGGACGCTGTATATGGAGAGGAAATAAAGGCTTTCGTCGTCATAAAGCCGGATAAGCGCGTAACCGAAGAGGAACTAATTGCTTTCTGCAAAGACCGCTTGCCTAGCTTTAAGTTGCCAAAAAAGGTACAATTTACGGAGTCACTGTCAAAGAACCTTTTAGGCAAGGTACTAAGAGCCGAATTACGCAAGCTCGGTTAATTTTGAGAGCGTGACAAAGAATCGAAGGGAGGGACATGCCATTGCCCGAATTAAAATTTGACAAGACAAAATGTGCCGAGTGCAAAGCCATCAGTTGCCTTGTTAAGTGCCAGTACATGGATTTTAAGGACAAAGACAAGGCAAAGAAGGAGTGGCAGAAGGTAATCAACGGTGAGGATTCCTCTGTGCTGGAGGCATGCACCACATGTTATGCCTGCGAAGAATATTGCCCGTTTGGTAACCATCCATTTTACTTGATTGTTGAACAGCAGGAGGAGAAAGGGATATTACCAGCGCCGCGGCCAATCACCACAATGTGGATTAACCAGTGCCAGCCAGTAGGCAGATTCATGGTGGGTGAGATTGAGGAGAAGGCCTTGTCATACTGTTTCATGCCACAACTCAATGCCCTGGTTGGGGGGAAGCTCTTTGAGAATATCGCCCACTCATCGTTTTTCGGCCAGGAGTTTTTCTGCAATGTTGTCTATTTACACTATGCTAAGATGTCGGTAATCAAAGATCGCCTCCCTAAGGTAATAGAAAACATCGCCAAGCTTGGGATGAAAGAAGTCATCTGCCTTCACGACGAATGCTATGGCAGCTTTACATCGCTTGCGCCAGCCTATGGCATCGAAGTACCGTTCAAACCTATCCATTACTATGAATTTCTGTACAATAGGCTAAAAGAACTCAAGGACGAGATAAAACCGCTCAACGTGAAGGCTGCCTACCAGCGAAACTGCTCGGCCCGGCTTAGCCCACAAATGGACCACTTTGTTGATGATATATTCGGGCTAATCGGGGTTGAGAGAGTTAAACGGGAATACGACCGTGAGAACGCCCTGTGTTGCGCCGAGATAATCAGGATGGCAAAAGGGCCAGCAATGGCAGACGATTTACAGAAGAAGAATATAGACGATATGGTGAAATTCAGAGCTAAGTATTGCGTGTTTAACTGCCCGGCTTGCTATGATTCTCTGGCTGAGAAGGTCGTCAAAGCTGGAATGGATCCAATCCATATGATTGACCTGTGCAGATTGGCGCTGGGTGAAGAGCGGGGGCAGAAACTACCTCTGGAGGGTATGCCAGCCCTTCAAGCTGCAATGGAGGGTAAATAATATGAGTGACGTATATGATGCCCTGCAAAAGATAGTCGGCAAGGATTACGTTTCTAACCAAGCGGAAGAGCGCTATTTCTACGGCCGGGACCCGGGTTTAATGCCGCCGCATGAGCCGGATTATGTGGTGATGCCGAAGACCACTGAGGAAGTACAGGAGATAATAAAGCTGGCAAATAGGGAAAAGGTGCCGGTAACACCAAAGGGAGGGGGGTTGGCATTGACTGGGCTGGTGATCCCACTCAAGGGCGGAATCGTGATGGACTTGAAGAGAATGGATAGGATTCTAGAGGTGAATGAAAAGGCCGCGTATGCAGTCGTTGAAGCCGGTGTTACCCATGGTGCATTGAAAAGTTGTCTGCAGAAATACCACCCTCGGTTACGGCATAGCATACCGGACTCACCCCCCATAGCGACAATAGTAGCCAACGCGGTTATACATGGGCAGGGGCGCCTGTCACAGCAGCGAGGCTTCAACTCGGATATGGTGAGTGGATTGGAGGTTGTGCTGGGAACGGGTGAGATTTGCCGAATCGGCTCCTGTGCCCTGTCCTCGCGCTGGTTCTCAAAAGGACCTCCATTACCTGACCTGTCTGGATTATTCCTGGGCTGGTTCGGCAGCACGGGTGTCATCACCAAACTAGGGATGAAGCTTTACCCATGTAAGAAAATCAGAGATGTCATGCTATTCCTAACGGATAAGGCAGACTTGGTACCTGAAGTCATACGAAAGCTTGCCTATACCGAAATGATAGAGGACATAGTTGTGACGGCTCAGCCGCTCCCGCCAAGATTCAAAGGGAATTTCTACATACTGCTGTATATTACAGGAGACTCAGAGGAAGAAATTGAGTTTAAGAAAAAAATGGCATGGGAGGCACTCATGGTGTATTTCGAAAGCAGGGACGGCGGATTTGTCAGTGTTACCCCCGACATGAAGCCGCCGTTCTTAGCCATGCCATCGAAAGATACTACCAGGTTTGCTGACGTAAGCAAGGGAGGTGGGTTCGAGTATAGCGGTCCAATTGCTCCAATTGACAAATATACACCGTATTTAGAAAAACTGGAGGAATTGGCTTCAAAGTACAAACTCTTTTATTCTTCGGCAGCACGAGTTATCGATGGCGGTCACTCTATGATGTTCTCCTTCTCTTATACGTTTAATCGGGCCAATCCTGACGAAATGAAAAGGGCCAAGACAGCCCTGGATGAAGCCGCCGAGTTTGCTCTGGAGGAAGACGGGGTCATCTGGAAGCCGAACATAAATGAACAGCAGATGATCATGGAAAGGATGGACCCAAATACACTGAAGCTTATGACAGATATCAAAAAACTCCTGGACCCTAATGGAATCATGAATCCAGGAAATTGGGAGGCGAAATAATGCAACAGAAGGACTACGCCAGCCAAATCCACAGGTGCTTTAGATGCGGCTATTGTAAATTTCCTACCGATTACTCGAGCTTCAATTGTCCATCCTACAGAAGGTTCAGATTCGATACCTATTCCACCGGTGGGCGACTTTGGCTTATTTATGCCTGGTTGAAGGGTGAAGTCGAGTGGTCGGAACACCTTGCCGAAGTCCTGTATACGTGCACAACATGCAAAAACTGTGTTGAGCAATGTCCAATGAAGTTCGCTCCTGATATTGTTGACTGGATTGTTGGAGCCAGGAGCGATATGGTTGAGAAAGGGAAAATACCGCCCCGTGTGGCACGTTTTTTTGAAGCTGTTTATGGTTATGGAAATCCCTTTAAGCAGCTCAGGAGCGATAGGGCCGCCTGGTCAAACGGCACCAAAAGATATGCGTCAGGAGATGAATACCTCCTGTATGTCGGCTGCCTGGGCTCGTACGACGAAAACGGACAGAAAATGGCCAGGAGCCTGGTAGATGTCTTAAACGCCTCGGGAGTATCCTTCGGGATACTTGCTGAAGAAGAAGAGTGCTGCGGCAACGAGATATATATGCTGGGTGAAACAGGACTGTTTCAGAATCTGGTGGAGAAAAACAGCCAGAAATTCAAAGAGCTTGGTGTGAAGAAGATAGTCACACTTTCCCCACATGCTTATAACACCATGAAGAACATCTACCCGGCATTAGGTGGAAATTTCGAGGTATATCACTACACTCAAATCCTGAATGATTTGATTAAGAATAATAAGATAAAACCTTCACGAGCTAAAGCAAAAGTTACTTATCAAGACCCCTGTTTCCTCGGACGTTATAATAATATCTATGACGAACCGAGGCAGATATTGCAAAGTATTCCTGGCCTTGAGCTGGTGGAGATGGAGCGGAGCAGGAGAGATGCCTTTTGCTGTGGCGGCGGCAGTGGCAATTTCGTTACCGACCTTTTAGCCGGCAGCGCGGACAGCCCGGCACGGATCAGAGCCAGAGAAGCTTACGAAACCGGAGCCGATACTTTGGCAGTTGCCTGCCCCAGCTGCCTGACGATGCTCACCGATGCCGTAAAGACAGAAAACCTGGATGATAAACTGGCTGTCAAAGATATCTCGCAGATTTTGAAGGAGTTTTTGTCTGCTAAATGAACCTGTGAATCCTATCCTACAGGACCAGGTTCTGCAAGCTACCCATTATTAGTGCTGCTGCTATCATTATTCCCACAGCTTTAAGCAAGTCTCGTGCCCCCAGCTCCCGAGCCAGTATCACAAAGGTAGCTACACAAGGGAAAAACATAGCCAGGACCGTGCTGCTGATAACCAGTTGCTTGGCAGTTAGAGCTAAGGGAGCTAGCATGCCCATGGCCACATCCTTACGTAGAAAGCCAACGACCAGGGCGGTAATTGTCTCTTTAGGCAGCCCCCACAGCCCGGTCAATACCGGGGCGGTAATATCAGCAATGGCATTGAAAACTCCCAAAGTGTACAGGATGTTTACCACTAACACGGTGCCGAGGACTATGGGCAAGGCTTCTTTAATAAAGCCAGAGACCCGTAGCCAGAGCTTTTCACCAATGACCCGCCACGGCGGCAAGCGATAGGGGGGGATCTCCACCAGAAGTTCCGGGTTGAATCCTTTGACAGCACGATTAAGAATTAGCCCTATGATAATCCAGGATATAAACAGGCTCCCATAAACCATAGCTACATATTCCGGCCCACCCACCTCAGGATCCCCCACCACCCCGATTATCATAGCCTGCAAGGCAGCGCAGGGAACGCCAATAGAGATCAAAGTCGCGGCAATAAACCTTTGTTTACGGCTCTCCAAAATACGAGTCGCCATAACCGCAGGCACATTACATCCAAAGCCCAGAATAGTGGGAATGATGGCATAGCCGTGTAGTCCCAACCGGTGCATTATGGTGTCCATAAGTACCGCCAGGCGGGGCAGGTAACCAACATCTTCCAGTATTCCTAATGCCAGGTAAAAAGAGACGATATATGGCAGCACCACAGCGAGGGGAATGTAAAGTCCAGTGCTGAGCAAACCGAAGGACTGATAATAGTCAATTCCCCCCCCAATAAGATTACCTATCAAGACGTTGTGCCAGAACCCCCCTGCCCCTAAGGCAACGCTCAGTCTGGCTAGCACTGGTGTCCACAGCCCTTCAAAGAGGGGATCAGTTACATAGTTAATTATTCCCTCGCCAGCGAATCGGACGAACCAGAAGATGGCAAAAAGGACCAGCAGGGCTATAACTATCCCCCATACTCGATGACTACTGGCATCTTCCAGATGCTCATACCAGCGATGGTGGCGATGGCTCAACGATTGTGCCTGACTCACGATGTCACCCACCCTCGCCCACCGCTCATCGCTCTTAGAATAAGTACGGGCGTTTTTGGGCACCTTTGCCTCGGGAAGACGCCTGACTAATTCCTTTACTCCCTGTCCGGTAACGCCTACAGTGGGTACAACTGGCACTCCGAGAAGTTCCTCCAGCTTGGCAACATCAACATTTATACCTCGATGCTTAGTATCATCCCACATATTGAGGGCAACTATTACCGGAGTCTGTCTTTCCAGCAACTGCAAGGTCAGGTTGAGATTTCTTTCCAGATTGGTGGCGTCGACGACATTTATGACCAGGTCTCCTTCTTTGAGCATCTCCACAGCGACTTCTTCTGCTTTAGAAGTTGGTTCAAGGGTATAGTTACCGGGGACATCGATAATTTCAGCCCGCTCCTCCCCCAGATTTAGATACCCTCTGGTGAACTCCACGGTGGTGCCGGGATAGTTGGAAGCGATAATGCGTGTACCGGTCAGTCGAGAAAAAAGGGCGCTTTTCCCCACATTGGGATTACCCACAAGCAGGATACGCAGCATCTTAGGAAGCTCGCGGTAGATATTTATCTACTTCGACTATTATTTTCCTGGCCATGCCAAAACCAACAGCTACCCGGGCATTATCCACCCTGAGAATAACCGGGCCGCGAAATAGCGTAGAACTCAGCTTGGTCACTTTCTTTCCTGGCCTGATACCCAAAGCATCCAGACGCCGAATTAAGCCATGTCCTCCCAGAACCCCAACCACAGTGCCTGTCTGTCCAGTCTTCATCTCAGCCAGGGTCAATTGTCCTTCTTGATGCATGGTCATAGCTTATCCCCTATCTCTAATAAGTTATCCTTGTTTAACTTACAAGTTCAAAATTTTTTTGCCGTTTTTATTTCTTTTTCTTCACACCTCTGTTAGAGCAATCTTGAGGGAGCTCCCCGTGCTCTAAATAATATTCATACCTGCTGGAGAAATTAGCACTTCCCAGAGGACAGGCCTCTATAAACTCCACAAACTTTGCCAGTCTCTCCATACTCAAGGGGCTAATGACGTGCTCAATCTTGCAGGCATCCTCTTCAGCTGTCTCGTGGTCAATGCCCAGAGCTTGCACAAAAAAGCGGGTCAACGCCTTATGACGGCGAATCACATCACGGGCAACCGTATCACCTTCAGGAGTAAGCTTTATGTGGCCATATCTCTCATGCTCCACAAGCTCCTGTTCTGAGAGTTTTTTCAAGGCAGAGGTAACACTGGGCATCTTAACTCCCAGCATTTCGCTGAGCTGCTTTACTCTTACCACGTTCCTTCCCTCACCGAGGTTAGCTATCGCCTCAAGATAGTCTTCCATGCTGGCGCTTTGCTCTCTTCGCGCTTCCTGTTTTACCATTGCCTACTCCCAGAATTGTTAGACACGTCTAACAATTATAATTTAGTTCATTTCTCCTGTCAAGACTTCCCCTAGGAGTGTTCAACAATCCCCGATGTCATTGCGAGGCATCTTGTGCCGAAGCAATCTCACGAGATTGCCACGCTTCGCTCGCAATGACGGACGCAGAGTCGGTAAACAATCTTTTTGTTGGGCTTTTGCAACATGGAAAAGGGGTTATTATGGTCGGGGTGAGAGGATTTGAACCTCCGACCTCATGGTCCCAAACCATGCGCGCTAGCCGCTGCGCCACACCCCGTATAGCTAAGTATTATAGTAGGTAAGGAGAATTGAAGCAATCAACCTTGCTTATTAGAAGAAATCAAGCTGCAAAACAGGCTATCTTTGCCTTGAGTTTGGCATATTCTTCATTTACGTGCTCTTGAATTTTTTCAATCTCCCCCTCCAGCAAATGACGGAACCGGCCTTGTGGCTTTAAGTATTCCTCAACTGGCTTAAGCTTAGGCCGGTCGACATTTAATTTATACCGGCCATTTTCTACTTCATAGAGAGGGAAAATGCCGGTCTCTACGGCAAGCCGACCTATTTCAATAGTTAAATCGGTGGGGGATCTCCAGCCTGTAGGGCAAGGAGAGAATATATGGACATAAGCTGGCCCTTTGACTTCCCCGCCCTTTTTAACTTTGTTCATTAAATCAAAAGGATAGCTGGGACAGGCTGTGGCTACGTAAGGTATGTTATGGGCGACAGCAATTTCAGGCATGTTCTTCTTCCAGGTAGTCTGGCCAATGCTAAGCTTGCCTGCAGGTGCCGTGGTAGTCGAAGCTCCATAAGGAGTGGCACTTGATCTCTGGATACCGGTATTCATATACGCTTCGTTATCAAAACAGAGATATAAAAAGTCATGTTTCCTTTCAAACGCTCCAGACAAAGCTTGCATTCCTATGTCGCTTGTCCCTCCGTCTCCAGCTACAGCCACACATTTAATGTCCCTCTCGGGCATCTTGCCTTTCTTCATCAAAATCTTTAACCCTGCTTCTATGCCCGAAATTTCAGCGGCGGTGTTCTCAAACAACGTATGTATCCAGGGAACTCTCCACGAGGTGAGAGGAAGCGGCGAAGTGCAAATCTCTATGCACCCGGTAGCATTGGCAATTATTACATCCCTTCCCAAGGCTTTGCAGGCGAGCCTTAATGCCAAAGCTTCGCCGCAGCCAGTACAAAAACTATGTCCCTCGGCGACAAACTCATCTGTGGTCACAAGATTTTTGCCAAATTTTATAAATTTCCCCTCCATCTTTTACCCCCTTATACCTGTTACCTTTCCTCTTATACCCACTGTCTCAAATAACTCCTTCGACCCCTTTTCCACGATCTCCCGACCCCGGTCAATAACATACTCAAAATCTTTTACCGACATGTCCCTTCCACCTAAACCACCTACAAAACTCACAACCCTTGGCCTCTCCTTCTCATTATATAAGGCTGACCTGACTTCGGAGGAAACTGGCCCCCCGGGACCTCCGAAGGAGATACATCGGTCAAAAACGATAAGAGTTTCGGCATCCTTTATCGCCTGGCGAAGTTCTTCGAATGGGAAAGGCCTCCAAAGACGCAAGTTGATAATCCCTACAGATTCTCCTTTGTTCTTCTTTGTATCTATGGCAATCTTTGCTGTCTCACTAAAACTCCCCATAGTCAGAAGCAACGTTCTAGCTCCTTCCGTCTTATAGGGCTCGACGGGGTCATAATAACGGCCAAATATATCTCCAAATTCTTTGAACCCTTGAATTATCACATCCTTGGATTTCCTGAACGCCACCTCTTGAGCTACCTTCGCTTCTGCATATATGTCGGGGGGACCGAAAGCTCCGTGGGTCATAGGTTCATCAGGGTTTAAGGCAAAAGGGTATTGGAATCTTGGGAGAAATCTATCCACTTCTTTTTGTTCTGGCAAGATAACTGGCTCTGTTACGTGAGACAGGTGAAATCCGTCGAAATGAACCATTACGGGGAAAAGGACTCTGGAATCTTCACCAACACGAAATGCCCAAAGAGTCATATCGAATGCCTCCTGGTTGTTCTGGCAAAATACCTGGATCCAGCCGGTATCTCGGACAGCCATAGCATCGGAGTGGTCTCCCCAAACGCTTAAGGGTGCAGAAAGAGCTCTGTTGCATATTGCCATGACTATGGGATATCTCATAGATGAAGCAACATAAACAACTTCATGCATAAGTTCCAAGCCTTGACCGGCAGTAGCAGTAAAAGTCCTGGCTCCTACCGCAGCAGCTCCAAGGCAAGCGCTCAGAGCCGAGTGCTCCGACTCCACAGGTATATAAGCTGCGTTCAGTTCACCATTAGCCACCATCTCGGCAAGCCGCTCAGGGATATGCGTCTGGGGTGTTATAGGATAGGCAGCAATGACATCAACGTCAGCCATTCTGGCTGCCTCGGCAGCAGCATGTGATGCCTCTAACCCCACTCTTTTACTCATTCTTCTTCCTCCTCTATCATAGTTATAGCTCCTGCAGGGCATATACTAGCGCAGATCCCACAACCTTTACAGTAATAAAGGTCAGACTCATAATACCCTTCCTCAGAGGGCTTTATGGCGGCATCAGGGCAATAAATCCAGCACAAGGCACACTTGGTGCACTTTTCTTTATCCAGTATGGGCCTTTCTGTCCTCCAGTCACCAGTCTTCCGAACGCTAGCATTTCCCACCTCTGTTACGATATTGCCAACTTCCATATCCTTCCAGGTAAAATCAGACCCCGTCTTTAGCCTTTTCTCCGCCATTTCTTACTCCTTTATTACAGTCTCCTTGTAAGCTCTTTTCACGGCCTCGATATTTCCCTTAGCCCGCGCCCCAAACCGTTCATGTAGCTGCTCAACCATAGAATCAATTTTCACGGCCTCAGTAACTTTTAGCAGTGCGCCTATCATAGCGGTGTTAGTGATAGGCATCCCGATAGTTTCTCCGGCGATTTTCGTAGCGTTCACTGTAGCTACAGGCCACTTATACCCAAATTCAGACTTCAGTTCAGCGGGCGATTTCCTGGAATTAATTATGATTTTACCATCTTCCTTAAGCCCTGAGGTCACATCAACTGCGTGCAACAACCCTGGATCGAGCACGACCACTACATCGGGCTCGTAGATAACTGTCCTGGTCCTGATAAATTCATCACTTATCCTCAGGAAAGCAAGTACCGGTGCTCCCCTCCTTTCGGGTCCAAAGCTAGGAAATGACTGCCCATATTTTCCTTCGCTTATAGCAGCACGGGCAACTAGCTTCGCCGAAGTCACCGCTCCCAGCCCTCCTCTGCCATGCCATCTTACTTCAAGAAGCTCAGCCATAACACCTCCTTACCATACAGAGAGGCAGTTTAATTTTAATTTCCCGTTCAATTTTGGGGTTTTTCTAGCTGCCCGATTTATCAGACCCTTCTCTTTTGGTCATTGCGAGCACCTGAAAGGTGCCTGGCAATCTCATACCACTCACGAGATTGCTTCGGCTGACTTCGCCAGCCCCGCAATGACAAAGGGAGAGCCCAATAAATTGGGCAACTACATTTTTAAACAGCCCAATTATAAAGTGCCCCTGAAGGGACTTGAACCCTTGCACCTGGCTCCGGAGGCCAGTGCTCTATCCTCTGAGCTACAGGGGCTGCTTAATTCTCCATAGTGTATCATAAACCAATTCCTGAGTTAAATAAGGCATAAGCGCCAAGAATGTAGAGCACGATTAAAGCTGGGGCATACCAGCTAGCTACTAGAAAAACTTTGCGCCCTTGCCGAAACCTCAGCCCGACAATAACCAGAAGGCTCATCACTGTTGCCACACCACCTATACGCCATAGCTTTCAGAGTTCAGTCGGCTTTGATTCTGCAATCACAAAGAGAGCATCACCCTGGCGAACTTTGTACTGGGACAGTGGATTAATCACCATCACCCGTTTCTCCTCTGGCAACTTATACAAGATATCGGCGCTTAGTTGCAGTCGCAATTCTTCAGAGTCATTGGTTTCCACAGCTAAGAGAATCATACGCCGCTGTGCCAATACTTGCACCGCTTCAGCAAACTCTCTTCCCACCATTGCGTCTGAGATGTGACCATCATAGCGATAGAACTCACTACCAACATTGAAGGTTAATAACTCCGCCACTATGTGCGAAAGGCCGTGATTTAAGGCTGAAGCCACAACAAGGTTCCCTCCAAGCTGATCGAGGCAAATAATCTCGTCAGCGTGGGCACGTTCTAAATGCATACGGTTGGTGGAGTTAAGGAGCTGTACACAGGTATGGACTTTGCGGTTTAGTGATTCCACTGCCAGCACCACCATAAGAGCTTCGGCATCAGCCTCATTAGGTCCCTTATTAAGGTCAGTGAGCACGATAATGCTGTTAGCTTTCATCACCCCGGCTCGAACTAAGCTTTCGTCCTGAGTAGGGTCACCTTTTATGAACTCAATACGCTCGTCCTTGACCGGGCGCCGCTCAATATTAGCTAGAACCACGATTTGTCGGTATTGCTTCTGGTCAGGTGACAGTAGATGGTTAACGATTTGCTCTCCTTGGAAATTCCAGCCACAGATTACGATATGTCTCGAAAAATTAACTTTCTTTTTCATGCTTCCTCCTCGCCTTAAGAATTCCATAAGCAAGCTTGTGATTTTAGCCGTAAGGATGGCTAGAAAGGTAATGCTAGCTATCAGTCCAGCCATAATGCTAATCCGGACTGCTAAAAAGGAACTTTCCACTATTCCTAGCTCACCAAAGAAAACAGGCAAGATTAGCGCTGTGGCATCACCAAATCCAACGTCCTCATATGACATAACGGTGAAGACAGCAACGAAGTAGCCAGATGCTAGCAGGAGAAGGATCGATAACACCGGGCGGTAAACAACTTTTTTCCAGGCACGCCATATAAGGTAGCGGCATTTACTTACCATAGGTTCCCCCTGGCAATTTTTCTAGCGAGGTAGCATCTATAATTGTCACTGGTATATTACTTCCGGTGGAAAGCTGAGTCAAGAAATGGATAATCATTTGAATAAGGGCTTACCCTAAACCTGTGCCTGAGGTAAATAAGGCATAAGCGCCAAGAATATAGAGCACGATTAAAGCTGGGGCATACCAGCTAGCTACTCGAAAAACTTTGCGCCTTCGCCGAAACCTCAGCCCGACAATAACCAGAAGGCTCATCATCACTGCCACGGAGGCAACAATGAGATGACCACTTGATACTGAGGAAAGAATAAATCCTCGACCCTGGGCAAGGTCAACCGGGGCAATGATAGCAATATCGAGCATATTGGCGCCTAATATATCAGCCACTGCCAAATCTATGGCACCCATACGGAGGGCAGTAATAGCAACCACTAACTCCGGTGCCGAGGTAGTAATCGCCAGAAATAAAGCCCCGACAAAGGTGCCACCCCAACCGGTAGTCTCACTGATTTCATCGCCAATGAATGCTAGCCATATTCCAGCAGTAATTACTGCTGCTGCTGCCAGAGCAAATCTGATGCACACCGTTCTCGTAGTAAACTTATCATATTGGGGGGAGGTAGTTGGAGCAGCATGCAATCGCTGACCGCGTTCGCGACGGAATATCCACCACATCCCCAGCAAATACAGTATAAGAATAACAATGCTTGGGATGCCCACCCAGCCCAAGGCTAAGAAAGAAAACCTGCCACCAGCGATTATGCTTACGGCAGCAAGGGCAATGAGCAATGCTCCCCAGCCAGCCGTTATCACATGCCTCGGGCTTGCCACGGACAAAACCGGGGTGCGCGAGTGGAGAATATCCAGTAAAGCCAGGATAGAGAGATTGAAACAGCAACTTCCCAAAAGCGTGCCCAAAGCTAAATCAGCCGAGTGAACCAGTGCTACAGAACTGACTGCAGTGACAAGTTCCGGCATGGTGGTAATAGCAGCAAGAAGCACCAGCCCTATCCATATCCGCCCCAAGCCCGTCTTCTCGGCGATAGCATCCCCATACTGAGCTAGTTTTGTGCCTGCAAATAAGACAACGGCCAGGCAGAGAACAAACTTGAACCAAATCAAAGGCGGCTCCTGAAACCAAGCAAAGTAGGGCAATCATACCACATAGGAGGGAAGCCTGCCAAGAATCATCCAATCAAAGATACCCTGTATGGTATAATTGGTTATGTAATCAGGGAGAGGTGACCGAGTGGCTTACGAGAGTGACTTTCAGACATTTCTCAATTTGATGTCTTAATACGTGTCCTCTATCACTTTTTGCTTGTGTTTTCCTCCCTGAGAAGACGGTTCAACCGCTCCTGAGCTGCTACTCCATAGTGCTGCATCCAGGCAGCAAGTATCTCTTCCACAGGGACGTCAAGGCGATGCCCATGGTCCTTAACGTACTCAATGTGTAGCTTTCCACCGGAGTTGTGGGAGTGAAGCAGTGCATGGTGCTGGCCGTCGAACTCAACAGGAATGATCTGGTGTTCCTGGCACATTTTCAGGTCGAAAGCCGGCGTGGCCTTAACCCATTTTCCACCTATGTATAGTTCAGTGTAGCCGTGATAGCTGAACAGGTTAGTTCCCATAACCTCAAGTAGTCTAGACGAAACAAGGTGGTTTCGAATGTCGGCGAAGTGCAGGCGAGCAGGGATGCCTGCAGCCCGGGCAAGGGCAGCCAGGACAGCAGCCTTCTCGACACAAAATCCCTCTCTTCTCTTCACTGTCTCACTTGCCCGATAGTTTTCAAAGATCTCAAGTGGCACAAGAGGATTATATTCAATCTCATCCCTTACCCAGTAGAAGAGATTTTTTGCTTTGGCTGCAGTATCATTGGTACCTTTTGTTAGATTCCATGCTTTCTCTCTTATCAACTGCTTGTCACAGTCAATTGTTGCTGTGGGTTTGAGATAGTCTTCGATGCTAGCCACTACCTTTTTCATTTCACCTCCGACTTTAGATTTTATCACCATAACCACTTGGGCAGGAGGTCAAAGTCTGTCTCCACCTATCTTCCCTCGTCTTGACTTCACCACAAAGAATCATCAGTCTTCTTTGTTTTCATTTTCTTGACTCGTTCGAATTCCAGGGATACTACATCAATTAGGCCGACTACAAATTAGGTATCATGTCCCCAGAATACCACTCGCAAATCAAAGGCGGCTCCCGAAACTAAGCAAAGTAGAGCAATCATACTACATAGGAGGAAAGCCTGCCAAGCATCGTCCAGCCAAAGATGCCCTGTATGATATAATTGGCTACGTAATCAAGGAGAGGTGACCGAGTGGTTGATGGTGCCGCTCTCGAAAAGCGGTCTCCGATTATATCGGAGCGTGGGTTCGAATCCCACCCTCTCCGCGGAGAGGTGCTGGAGTGGTCTAACAGGCACGCCTGGAGAGCGTGTGTCGGGTTTCCCGACCGTGGGTTCGAATCCCACCCTCTCCGCCAATAACAAACAATAGGCGATGTTTTAAAATGCTGGGGCGGCCTAATTCATTTAACCCCATCATGCTTTACATCGCCTGGCGATGCCAGGGATGATTCCACTATCTTGGGAAAGAAAACAATGCATTGCTTAATTGTAGCAAACACAAGAGGTTGCAAAAGGTCATGATTTTGTATAGGCTTATTCGGAGGGAAAGTATCTTTGTTCGTGGTGGAAAACCTTGTGAGTTACCTTGCTGGTTCTTGAAAATCTAAGGCTACTTTGGTGAAGTAATTGACAATGAAAAAGGGTAAGGGAGTTAATAAAGCCGCCGGTCCAGCTAGTTCTGATTTAAATCTATCTGATCAGGGTAGCAAAGCTGAGAAATATTATCATGACCTCGTGGCTTTGAGTCGAGTCTCGGCGGCAATCAGCGGTCTGCATGAGTTGGATGCTATTCTTAGGATTGGCTTGGATAATGTGCTCAACATCGTGAACGGAAGTGTTGGAGGAATAATGCTCCTGGATGAGTCGGGGCAGACGCTATCCTACCGTGTTTATCACGGCCTGTCTGCCAAATATGCTGAAGAGATGCATCTTAAGCTTGGTGAGGGAATTGCAGGAAAAGTAGCTCAAAGCGGCAGGGCAGTGCTACTGGAGGATATCTCCTCAGAACCAGATGCCGCTCGGCTTGACCTGATAAGTTCAGAGGGTTTAAGAGCATTCATAAGCGTCCCTCTCCGAGCGAAAGATAACGTTCTAGGAGTGCTCAACGTTGCTAGCCATGTGCCACATCACTTCACCAAAGAAGATGTGCATCTCTTGCACTCGATTGGGGACCAACTTGGCATAGCTATCGAGCAGGCAGGACTGCACGAGCGGCTGAGAAAAGCACGGGAAAGATTACGCAAACTTGCACGACAGAATCTTGTAGCAGAGGAGGAGGAACGGAGGAGGATTGCCCGTGAGTTACACGATGAGACCAGTCAAGCACTCTCTGGGATAGCACTTCAGCTAGAAGCGCTGATAGAAATGTCCGCGAAGTCTGGTGATCAAGATGATAAATTCATTGCTAGCCTGAAGAAAGTCCAATCGCTGACAGTGCAGGTACATAAGGAAGTAAGTAGGGTAATTTCCAATCTCCACCCTGCTGTATTGGATACGCTGGGGTTAGTCGCTGCTGTTCGCCAGCATGCCAAGAATAGGCTTCAGCCCTTAAACATTAACGTAACAACGGAGGTTAAAGGGACTGAGATGCGGTTCCCCCCTGATGTAGAAGCTGCTCTTTTCCGCGTTTTCCAGGGAGCCATTGGCAACATTGCCGAGCATTCTAAAGCAAAGAACGCTTCCATAGTGCTGGTATATCAACCAGATGAGTTCTCTCTAAGTATTAGCGATGACGGGCAAGGATTTGATGTTTCCAAAATCACTGATGTGGAGGAAAGTGGGCGAGGCCGTGGATTATTCAGTATGAGAGAGAGGATCGGCTTCCTTGGCGGCACCAGCGGTATTGAGTCCAAGATTGGAGCAGGAGCTACGGTTTGGGCCAGGATTCCAATAGGTCAAGACATTAGATATGGCGAAAATAAAAGTACTGGTAACTGACGACCATGCCATCGTGCGTGATGGTATCTGTGCCTTGCTTGCTCTTACCGGGGATATAGAAGCAGTAGGCGTGGCCGCCAATGGCAGGGAAGCGCTGGAAATGGTTACCAAGCTCTCACCTGACATAGTGCTCATGGACATAGTCATGCCTCTTATGGATGGACTGGAAGCAACTCGCCGAATACACAAAGAGTTCCCGGGGATAAAGGTGATAGTACTGACCCAATACGAAGACAGGGAATATGTGTTCCCCGTTATTGAAGCTGGGGCCAGCGGTTTTATCAGTAAAGTAGCGGCATCCTCAGAGCTTACCTCAGCCATTCGGTCTGTGTACCGCGGGGATTCTTTCCTATCTCCATCCATAGCCAGACTATTGGTCGAAGACTATCGACAGATAGCCAGAGTAGGAAAAAGCAAGGACATCTCTGAACAACTGACCAACCGAGAGAGAGAAATACTAAAATTGCTAGCAGAAGGGCACTCTACTCGTGAGATAGCCCGAATGCTGGTCATTAGTCCCAAAACTGTAGAAAGACACAAGACTAACCTGATGGCAAAGCTGGATATTCACAACCGCCTTGACCTGTTCAAATATGCCCTGCGCAAGGGCATTATCGTCGTCTGAGATTATTGCCTCGTAGTCTTCACGGCACCGCTTATTTCCCACACCCCGCTAATGGGAAGCGTTATCCACATAAATGAGCGATTAACTGCAGAAAATTGCGGTGAGATTTCCCTACCTTCTGGGGTAAACGCCTCTATTCCTTCAGTAGACCGGGCATTATAATCTATAGTAGCAGGCTAAAACAAACTCCTAAAAATGTGTATTTAGCAAGGGGGTGAAATATGGAAAGGAACACTAAAATTCTGCTGGTGGATGATGAGTCGGAGTTCATTACGGAGATGCAAGCTAAGTTACTGGCAAAAGGTTGGCAGGTGCTTACCGTTGGCAACAGATTAGAGGCAGAGGAGGTAGCACGTCACGAAAAACCTGACCTGATTATTTTGGGCACAATAATGCCGCGTGGAGATGCCTTTCGGCTGCACCAGTGGTTGAAACAGAGCCCTAATTTCAGAGAGGTGCCTCTCATTGTGGTTGATGCCCCACCGGAAAAGCGTCTGATTAAGGGATGGCGTATGGACGAGGGCTTGAAGCTTGAAGCCGAACAATATTTAATCAAGCCAGTCGAGTCAGATTCAATAGTGGCCTGGGCTGAGAAATTTCTGGATAAGACACTGAGAAGAATCAAGGTGCTGGTGGTAGATGACCATGCTGTAGTCAGGGAAGGAATTTGCGCCCTGCTGAGTCTGCAAAAAGACATGGAAGTAATAGGTGAAGCTGTTGACGGGCGAGATGCCATTGATAAAGTGCAGTGTCTCACGCCGAATGTAGCGGTGATGGATATAATCATGCCGGTGATGAGCGGACTTGAAGCAACGAAACGAATAACTGAGGAATATCCAGAGACAAAGGTTTTGATTCTAACCCAATATGACGAAGAGGAGAACATGTTTGTTGCTAAGCAGGTAGGGGCTTACGGCTTTATTGCCAAGAGCTCTGCCAGTTCCGACCTTTTGACTGGCATAAGGACAGTAGGTGAAGGAAGATACTTCCCTCGGTCTTTTGCCTACGTGTCTGCCAACTGGCCGGAGGGTCTAGATAAAAATAAGTAATCCCCTTTGGGAATCCTTACCCCCACCTGCTGGGTTATGAAGGAGGATATTGGTTTGCAGCCGATAACCATTACTCTTGACGGTCGTGAGGTAAGTGGCTATCCGGGGATGACCATCCTAGAACTGGCGAAGGAATCAGGCATAGATATCCCCACACTCTGCCACGATCCTCAACTCTCTTCAGTCGGGGCTTGCCGTGTCTGTCTGGTAGAAGACGAACGAAATAATGCCTTATTGGCATCTTGTGTCGCCCCGATAGCGCCGGGAATGGTGATCAATACCCTTTCCAATCGGGTTATAGAGCGCCGCAAGACCATAGTTAAGCTGATGCTAGCCAGCCATCCTGATTCTTGCTTGGTATGCGATAAAGGCAATCGTTGCCAGCTACGCCAAATTGCCTCAGACCTGGGCATCGGATTGGTGGATCTTCAAAGAATTCCCCAGATAGCCAGCATTGGGGAGGTCAATCCCTTCCTTGAACGGGATCTGAGCAAGTGCATATTGTGTGCTAAATGTATTCGAGCCTGCCAGGAGCTAGTCGTTGAAGGTGCTATTGACTACTTTCAACGAGGATTTACGACCATACCGGCGACACTGAACAATTTGCCCCTGGAAAACTCCGAGTGCACTTTCTGCGGAACTTGTGTGGCGCTGTGCCCTACAGGCGCGCTGACGGAGAAGGAGAAAATATATAGAGGAACAACCCAGACTGTTGTCCAGACAACCTGTCCCTACTGTGGCTGTGGCTGTAGCATTTGCCTGGAAGCCAAGGATGGACATGTAGTGCGGATCGCGCCAGGCAAGGAAAGCTCGGTGAACAAAGGCACGCTCTGCGTGAGGGGAAGCTATGGCTGTGATTTTATCCATAGCCCGGATAGGTTGCTCAAACCCCTGGTCAAGAGGGATAACACTTTTGAGGAGGTGTCATGGGAAGAAGCCCTGGAGCAAGTAGCTACTGGATTCAAGCGAGTAAAGGATAAGCGAGGGTCCGACAGCCTAGCTGTTCTAGGTTCATCCAAGTGCACCAACGAAGATAACTACCTCTTGCAGAGATTCGCCAGATGTGTGCTGGGCACCAACAATATTGATAATGGCGGTCGCTTGTACAACTCCGCCAGTCGTATCAGCCTGGGGTCTTCCCTTGGCTTCTCCGGCACTACAAATTATCTTGGTGATCTGGAGCAATCAGAGCTCATATTAGTCATTGGGGCTGACCCCAGTTCCTCAGCCCCTGCCGTCGGTTATGCCATAAAGCGTGCTGTCAAACAGCGCGGTGTCAAATTATTGTTGATAGATCCTCGGCAGACAAGGCTCTCTTTGTTTGCCCATCTTTGGTTACGACCTGAAGTCGGCACTGACGTGGCTCTTATAAATGGCCTGGCCAAGGTGATTATTGACGAAGGCTTGCTGGACGAGGAATTTGTCGCCAGAAGAACAGATAACTTTGAAGCTTTTGACGAAAGCTTGAAAAAGTATACCCTGGAGTATGTCGAGAGGACTACTGCCATTACAGGTCAAGAGATTCGTGCCGCCGCTCGATTATACGCCGAGGCAAGCCGGGCGGCAATTGTCTATGGCACAGGAATCACGCAGCATACCGGAGGGACTGATGGTGTAGGGGCCCTGGCAAATTTGGCGTTACTGACGGGAAATATCGGGCGTAAGGGGGGTGGCGTGTATGCGCTACAAAGAGAAAATAATGGACAAGGCGCCTGCGACATGGGAACACTGCCCAAATTTCTGCCTGGATATCAGAGTGTAACGGATGCCCAGGCCAGGGGGACGTTCGAAGAACGTTGGGGAGCAAGCTTGCCAGCTGAGCCTGGACTAACGACCCTGGAGATTATGGAACAGGGAAAAAAGGGGAAGATTAAAGGCATGTATATCGTAGGAGAAAATCCTGTCTTGAGCTTTCCAAATTCGAGACTCATTACAGAAGTCCTGTCTTCCCTCGATTTTCTGGTGGTACAGGATATGTTCCTTACTGAGACGGCCAAACTGGCAAATGTAGTTCTACCTGCCGCAAGCTTCGCCGAAAAAGAAGGGACATTCACTAACTTTGAGGGCAGGGTAAACAGGGTGCGTAAAGCGATCAAGCCTATTGGTGAAAGCCTGCCAGACTGGGAAATAATCCTGCGGCTGGCTGACAAAATGGGGTCCCCGATGCCATATTCCTCTCTACAGGATGTTATGAGTGAGATTGAGGAATTAGTTCCTTCATACGAAGACTATACTGATTTCGAAAGACAGGATGAATTAACCTACGGGGAAACAGGACGCACCTATGGGAGGCAACTCTTAAAGGGATTTGCCCGTTTCTCCCCCATTAAATATACTCCACAAGCAGGGGAGAGAAAGTCAGATTATCCCTTTACTCTGCTCACCGGGACTACTCTTTATCATTTCGGCACTGGCTCCAGAAGCTCTAGGTCTTTACGATTGAAAAAATTCTCGCCGGAGGCTTTTGTGGAAATTTGTGAGTCTGACGCCAGAAAACTTGCCATCACTGATGGTGAGAAGGTCAAGGTAATCTCAGCTGTAGGCGAGGTGACTACAATAGCCAAGATTACCGATACACTGCGTCAGGGGATGCTCTTTATGCCAGTTTCATTCCCAGAGACTCCGGTTAATGAGCTATTCGACATTGTCTTAAATCCAGAAACAAAAGTGCCTTCACTGAAAGCATGCAGCGTAAAAATAGAGAAATTTTCTCCCCCTTGAGGGGAGAAGTTGTAAGTAACGCCGAGGCTTGTCCTCGGCAGTAAGGACGGGAGCAAACCCCCGTGCTACCTAATATGAGAATAGAAAGGCTGGAACTTCATGGCTAAAGCGAAGACAATCACAAAGGCTGACCTAGCACGAATAAATGCCATTGCCTCTGAATATAGTCAGCAGAAGTGGGCATTGATACCGCTGCTGCAAAAAATCCAAAGTGAGTTTGGGTATATCCCTCCTCAGTCTATCCCGATTATAGCCAGAAGCTTGGGGTTTTTCCCCAGTCAGGTGCAGGGGGTTATTAGTTTTTATGCCCAGCTCTACACTCAGCCACGGGGCAGAAAAGTTGTTAGAGTTTGTCGGGGGACAGCTTGCCATGTGCGGGGGGGGAAGACGATATTGAAATTGGTTAAGCAGCATCTAGATTTAGACGAGGGTGAGACTAGCCCTGATTTGGAATATACTCTGGAAACTGTGGCCTGCATCGGTGTTTGTGCCCTTGCACCTAATATAGTCGTTGGTGACCACGTCCATGGTCATATGAACCCTAAGAAGGTGGAGCAGTTGTTCAGGAATCGGGAGGGTGGAGGGTAGTATGGAAAATCATCGTACTGTCTTTGTTTGTCAGGGAACGGGATGCCTTTCCAGCGGCTCTGATGCTGTCTATGAGGCGCTTAAGGAAGAAATAAGCCGGCAAGGGATAAGCCATGCCGAGGTGGATTTCACTGGTTGTCACGGTTTCTGCGAGCAGGGTCCCAATGTAGTCATTGAACCTGAAGGCATTTTTTATACCCATGTCCAGGCCGAGGATGCTCCAGAAATTGTCACCTCACATCTTCGAGATGGCAAGCCTGTGGAACGCCTTTTCTACCACGACCCGGTAACTGGCGAAGCCATACCGCGCTATTCAGAGATAAACTTCTATAAGAAACAGCAGCGTGTCATCCTGCGCAATTGCGGGCACATCAACCCGGAAAAAATCGAGCATTATATTGCTCATGGAGGTTATCGGGCGCTGAGAAAGGCTCTTTTGATGACTCCCGAGCAGGTTATTGAGGAGGTTAAGAAATCTGGCCTCCGCGGGCGGGGTGGTGCTGGTTTCCCCACCGGTCGCAAGTGGGAGTTTTGCCGCAATGCTCCCGGAGAAAAGAAATATGTCATCTGCAATGCCGATGAAGGCGACCCCGGTGCTTTTATGGACCGCTCCATCCTGGAAGCAGATCCCCATGCTGTTGTTGAAGGGCTGACCATTGCTGGATATGCCATAGGTGCCAATGAGGGCTACATCTATGTCCGTGCTGAGTATCCCTTAGCAGTCAAGCGAGTTCACTTTGCCTTGGAGCAAGCCCGGGGAAGAGGCTTTTTGGGTAAAGATATTCTCGGCTCGGGCTTTGATTTTGTGGTGCACATCAAAGAAGGTGCCGGGGCCTTTGTTTGTGGTGAAGAAACAGCTCTAATGGCTTCTATTGAGAGCCGACGGGGCATGCCTCGTCCCCGCCCTCCATTTCCTGCCCAATCAGGCCTGGAAGGAAAGCCTACCAATATCAACAATGTAAAAAGTCTGGTCTCCATTCCCATCATCATTGACCGCGGGGCTGATTGGTTTGCCGGCATCGGTACTGAAAAGAGCAAGGGGACGGCTGTCTTTGCCCTCACGGGGAAGATTGCCAACAGTGGGTTAGTGGAGGTGCCTATGGGCACTCCTCTATCCACCATCATCTTTGATATCGGGGGTGGTATCCCCCGGGGCAAGCGGTTTAAGGCGGTGCAGACGGGTGGTCCTTCAGGTGGCTGTATCCCTGCCCGATTTCTCGATTCCCCCGTGGACTATGAAACACTGGCTCAACTGGGCTCGATTATGGGCTCTGGCGGCATGGTGGTGCTGGACGAGACCACATGTATGGTAGAAATAGCCAGGTATTTCTTGAGCTTCACTCAATCTGAGTCCTGCGGGAAGTGTGTCCCTTGCCGCCTGGGAACCAGACAAATGCTAGAAATACTGACCAGAATCACTCAGGGCAAAGGATGTGAAGAAGATATAAATACCCTGCTTACCATAGCTAAGACGGTCAAGGAATGCTCGCTCTGTGGTCTGGGACAGACTTGTCCCAACCCCGTGCTCACCACCCTTGAGTACTTCAGAGATGAATATGAAGCCCACATACAAGAGAAGAAATGCCCGGCTGCTGTCTGCGATGCCCTCATGATATCACCGTGTCAGCATACCTGCCCGGTAGGAATCAATATTCCTAAATATGTGGCTCATATTGCCGATGGTGAGTACCTGGAGGCTGTCAACACCATCTGGGAGCGCAACCCCTTCCCTGCTATTTGCGGCCGCATCTGTCATCACCCCTGTGAGGGGAGGTGCCGTCGCGGGGAACTCGACGACCCCGTAGCAATCAGGGCGCTTAAGCGCTTTGCCGCCGACTGGTATTTTGACCACATTAGAGAATTACCTGAACCAGAACCCTTTCCCCAGACTCACAGCCAAAAAGTAGCAGTAGTAGGAGCGGGACCTACAGGGTTATCCTGCGCCTACTTTCTGGCTCAGATGGGCTATCCTGTCACGGTCTTCGAAGCTCTTCCCGTAGGCGGAGGTATGCTCTCGGTAGCTATACCTGACTTCCGCTTGCCGCGGGAGGTTATTGAAAAGGAGATAGATTATATCGCCAAGCGGGGAGTGGAGATAAAATACGACACGCCAATCAACGTAAATTTCACTATAGACGATATCAAAGGTAGTGGCTTTGAAGCTGTCTTTATTGCCGCTGGGGCTCAAAAGAGCCAGAGCATTGGCATACCCGGAGAATTGGAGGACATCGAGGGCTTCTACTATGGTTTGAGATTTCTCAGAGATGTGAAGGTTGGCAAGCCCGTTAAGAT
>Ga0307428_1000550_pt1 | contig 23090 bp, 24 predicted proteins | sample SalMarWE160240MG_FD_202161 | JGI IMG/M metagenome (GOLD analysis project Ga0307428, IMG submission 202161) | Salt marsh sediment microbial communities from the Plum Island Ecosystem LTER, Massachusetts, United States - WE1603-240 | ecosystem: Environmental > Aquatic > Marine > Intertidal zone >...
CAATATCCTCAAACACTCCTCGTCCGAATACCGCTTCCGAGCCATGCCAAACCCTCCCACCGGCACAACGATAGTGGCTCAGTTTTAGGGGGCAAAGACATCATGCTGAGGCGCGCGTTGTCGGAGTTCCGTTGGCATCTGATCCACCTCCAAATGCCAGGTAATGAAGGCATCACTGTGTGACTGTAACAAGGCAGCGGGTGGTAATTACGGAGAGTGCCGGAGAATGCTGGCTCGGAAGGGGCCTTGCTACGAGACACAACGCGAGTGCACAGACCTCGTGGCCTGAGCCGCACAAAGTCGATGGATTGGGCAGGCCGGATACCCTTCACGAAGTCCGCTAGGCGGCAACTGCCATCAGCGCGGCGTCAATCAGGCGCTCTGGATCACGCTCTCCTGCTGCTGCTCATTTGAGGATACGTTCGGCTAATATGGTTCGGCTCGTCGTCGCTCTTTGCTCCGGTGGCAGGCAGGCCCACACATCATCGAGTACTTCTCGCAACAACAAAACGGTTTTGAGGTCAAAACAAACAGGCTCGCTCGCCATGACGATCTTCCGTGCGTTACTCGTGGGTCTTCGCAAAAATTTGAGTACGTAATTGGATAACAGATTGACGATCAGGTGACAGTTTGTTTCAGCGCTTTCCGCGAGTACAAAAGCGGAGTACAAACGATCACAACGGGCTGTTCAATAACTCAAGTTTTTCAGGCATCTTGGTGTGCGCAGGCTGTCTCCCGGCGTCCGCACAAAGGCATTGGCGACCTATTAATGTTTTCAGCGCATTGTTATGCGCTTGGGCCGCCGGCGCATTACCGTCACAATGTCTCGGCTAGGGTCGAGTCACGGCAACGGCTAGGCAATTCCGAAGTGACAACGGCGAGCCATCAGACCCTTGGACGCATGTTCGCTGCCGTTTTCGGCGCGGTGTTGACGGCGTTGACGCTCGGCGATTGCGCGGGCAACGACGACATGACCGCGCGCATGCTGGTGGCGCCCGGCAAATTCGTGCTGTTTAACTGCAAGCAGCTGGCGCAGCAGGCAGAAGTCAATATGAACCGGCAGCACGAACTGGAAGGCTTTATGGCGCAGGCCGGCTCCGGCTCCGACGGGCGGCTAGTCAGCGCGGTCGCCTACCGGCCGGAATATCTCAGCTTGCGCGGCGAGATGGAGGATATGCGGCAGACCGCGGCCGACAAGAAATGCAATTTTGTGCCGGGCGAGGATCCCGGCGCCCGCGCCGTGAGCAGCCGCGTGATCCGCTGACGGCGCCTGCGATCCTAAGGCGCGCGCTGAACCAGCACCAGCGAACCGTCCGCCAGGCCGAGCGCAACAGCCGGCGCCATTACGCCCTTGATCAGTCCAAGGTTGGTGAACGCCTTGGCCGGCAATTTGATGTTTGCGATCTCGCGCGCGTGCGGCGCAAACGAAACGATGCGCAAGCGGCTGCGGTCGAGCGAGGGCACGGCGATGTCGGCGATACCGTCGCCGTCGAAATCGGCAACGACGCTCATGCCGATTGCGCGCGTGCCGGCGATGTGATTGGCGGCGTCATTGATCTCCGCGACTTTATGTAGACGGCCGTTGCGCCAGCTCCATAGTTCGAGCGCGCCGATCACATGCGGCTGGCGCACCAGCGCGATATCGGTCTTGCCGTCACCGGTGAAGTCGGCAATGCCGGCCGGATCGAGCCAGCGGTGCGGGGCGCCGAGCGGCGGCGTCTCGGCGACGATCTCGTACTTGCCGCGACGGTCGCCAATCACGGCCAGCGCGGAGGCGCGCTTGAGATAGGATTTCACCACGATGACTTCGTCATGCCCGTTGCCGGTAAGATCGGCGATGCGCGGCCCAAGATCCTCGAACACGGCGTCGTTTTTGAGCCGCACGCTTTGCCGCTTGCCATCGCGTGTCTCGATCATCAGGGAGGTGGCTTCGAACTTGTCGCCGAGAATGCCATGGTCGTAGCGGTCGGTCGGCTCGGCCAGCCAGGCGCGCGCAATGTCGTGGCGGCCAGTGGCGACGTGCCCGTCGGGCAGCCCGCCGTCCGGCAGCTTGGGCCATGCCAGCGCGTCCGTGAACGTGAGCGATATCTTTCCGTCCTTGCGCACCACGACATACCACAGCCCGCCGGTGTAGGCCCGTACCTGGCCGTCGACGGTCTCGATGCCGGTGACGCGCGCCGGCGCATCGATGCGCTCAACGCGCCATTCGGCGGCCTGGACGGCGGATGCGGCTGCCAACGAGGCGGCGAGACAGATGAGCAATGCGGAACGCATGCGGATAGTTTCTACAGTTTTACCTGGCGCAGCCGCAATGCATTACCAACGACGCTGACCGAAGAAAGTGCCATGGCGGCCGCCGCGATCACCGGCGAGAGCAGGAGCCCGAAGGCCGGATAGAGCGCGCCGGCCGCGATCGGCACGCCGGCCGCGTTGTAGATGAAGGCGAAGAACAGGTTCTGCCGGATATTGTGCATGACCGATTTCGACAGCACGCGCGCCTTCACAATGCCAGTGAGATCGCCGTGCAGCAAGGTGATGCCGGCACTTTCGATCGCCACGTCGGTGCCGGTGCCCATGGCGATGCCGACTTCGGCGGCGGCGAGCGCGGGCGCGTCGTTGACGCCGTCGCCGGCCATGGCGACCACGCGGCCCTCGCGGCGCAATTTCTCGATCACTTTGCTTTTCTGGTCGGGCAGCACTTCGGCTTCGATGTCAGCGATGCCGAGGCGCTTGGCGACGGCCAGCGCGGTGGTGCGGTTGTCGCCGGTGAGCATGACCACGCGGATGCCGTCGGCGGCGAGTGCCTTCAGCGCTTCCGTCGTGCTGGCCTTGACCGGATCGGCAATGGCGATGACACCGGCCGGCTTGCCGTTAACGGCGAGGAGGACGGCGGTGGCGCCATCGCCGCGCAGTCGCTCGGCGTCAGCCGCGAGCGACGCTGAGTCGATGGCGAGTTCCTTGAGAAACGACGCGGTGCCGAGCGCGAGGCGCTGCTTGTCGACCGTGCCGATGACGCCCTTGCCGGCGGGCGCGTGGAAATCGCGCACCTCGCCGAGCGCGAGCTTGCGCTCCGCGGCGGCGGCGACTATCGCCGCGGCGAGCGGATGCTCGCTGCCGCGCTCGACACTGGCCGTCAGGCGCAGCACCTCGCCCTCGTCGAAGCCGGGCAAGGCGACAATCGCCATCACCTTCGGCTTGCCTTCGGTGAGCGTCCCGGTCTTGTCGATCACCAGCGTGTCGATCTTTTCCATCCGCTCCAGCGCCTCGGCATTCTTGATCAGCACGCCGGCTTGCGCGCCGCGACCGACGCCGACCATGATCGACATCGGCGTCGCCAGCCCCAGCGCGCAGGGGCAGGCAATGATCAGCACGCTCACCGCGGCGACCATGCCGAAGGCGAAGCGCGACTCCGGGCCGAACGTTGCCCAGGCGGCAAACGCAATGAGCGCCACCGCGATCACTGCCGGCACAAACCAGCCGGCGACTTGGTCGGCCAGCCGCTGGACCGGCGCGCGGCTTCTTTGCGCGGTTGCCACCATCTGCACGATTTGAGACAGAAGTGTGTCGCGGCCGATCTTGTCGGCGCGCATGACGAAGCTGCCGCTCGTGTTGATGGTGCCGCCGATAACGCGCGCATCCTTTTCTTTCGTCACCGGCATGGATTCGCCGGTGACCATCGACTCATCGAGCGAGGAGCGGCCCTCCAGCACGACGCCGTCGACCGGCACCTTGTCGCCGGGGCGCACGCGCAATCGGTCGCCCACGGCAACGGCGTCGAGCGCGATCTCCTCGTCGCCGCCGTCGGCCTTGACGCGGCGCGCGGTCTTGGGCGCGAGATCGAGCAGCGCCTTGATGGCGCCGGAGGTCGCCTCGCGCGCGCGCAGTTCCAGCACCTGGCCGATCAGCACCAGCACGGTGATCATGCTGGCGGCCTCGAAATATACCGCCGGCGCGCCTTGCCCGCGGAATGCGGGCGGGAAAATGCCGGGCGCGAAAGTGGCGACCAGGCTGTAGAGGTAGGCGACGCCGACGCCCATGGCGATCAGCGTGAACATGTTGAGGTTGCGGGTGACCAGCGACTGCGCGCCGCGCACAAAGAACGGCCAGCCCGCCCACAGCACCACCGGCGTGGCGAAAGCGAACTGGATGTAGTTCGACACCGTCGGCGTCGGCCAATGCGCCGGGCTGACAAAGTGTCCGCCCCATTCCACCGCCATCACGGGAAGCGCCAGCGCGAGGCCGATCCAGAACCGGCGCGTCATGTCGACGAGCTCGGGGTTCGGCCCGGTGTCGGCACTGGCCATCTCGGGCTCCAGCGCCATGCCGCAAATCGGGCAGCTGCCGGGGCCGACCCGGCGGATCTCGGGGTGCATGGGGCAGGTGTAGATGGCGCCCTCGACCGCAGGCTCGGGTTCGCGCGTTTTCAGGTATTTCTCGGGGTCGGCGGTAAATTTTGTGCGGCAGCCGGCACAGCAGAAATAATACGTCCGCCCCTGGAGCTCGGCGCGGTGCTGGCCGGCCGCCGGATCGACGCTCATGCCGCAGACCGGATCGACGGCGCCGTCGGCGACAGGGGCGTGGTGATGATTGTGCTCGGCGGTCGCGCCCATGGTCCCTTGCCTTCTATACCCCCTAGGGGTATATAGCGATCATGAAACGAAACAGCAAGTCATCAACGCTCAAGCGGCTCAGCCGCATCGAGGGCCAGGTACGGGGCCTGGCCCGCATGGTCGAGGACGACCGCTATTGCATCGACATCGTCACCCAAATCGCGGCGGTATGCGCGGCGTTGCGGCGGGCCGAGGAGGAAATCCTACGCGACCATGTGGCGCACTGCGTCGCGCACGCGATTTCCAGCGGCGACAAAGCCGACCAGCGGCGCAAGGTCGCCGAGCTGATGGACGTGATGGGACGCGCCGGGCGCTAAAGCCGTTTCAGCGCGTCGAAAGCCCGAACGCGCGTAGGCCGGGCAAACGCCGAACAGCGCCGTCAGGATCGGCACCACGCCGATCCGACCGACCCAGTTCCAGCCGGTGCCGGGCGCGATCAGGCCGAGCGCGAAGGCAATCAACGCAATCCCGACGACGATGCGCGCAATGCGGTCGAGAGTTCCGACATTGATGGACATGGCATGCTCCTTCGCGACCATTGGTCGCAGAGCACGTTAGCCGCGCGCGCGAGGGCGGCGTTGATCAAGATCAACAGTCCTGTCTCAAGTAAACTTCTGCCGCGCCAGCGCCGCGCCCGCGCCCAGCGCCATCAGCTTGGCCTCGGCGATGTCGCGTCGCATCGGCGACATGCCGCAATTGGTGCAGGCGACGATGTGTTCCTTGGGCACGACCTTGCACACCTCGCCAATAACTTCGGCCACCCGCTCTGGCGTCTCGATTTCGTCGGTCGCTACGTCGATGACGCCGACCAGCACGTCTTTGCCGGCGAGCAGCGCCATCAGCTGCGTCGGCACGCGCGAATTGATGCATTCGAGTGAGACCTGGTCGATCTTGCTCTTGGCCAGCGCGGGAAAAATTTTCTCATATTGCCGCCACTCGCCGCCGAGCGAATTCTTCCAGTCGATATTGGCCTTGATGCCGTAGCCGTAGCAGATGTGCACGGCGGTGGTGCATTTGAGGCCGTCGATGGCGCGCTCCAATGCCTCGACGCCCCATTGCGTGACCTCGTCCATGAACACGTTGAAGGCTGGCTCGTCGAACTGGATGACGTCGACGCCGTCGGCTTCGAGCGCGCGCGATTCCTGGTTCAACAGTCCGGCGAAGGCAAAAGCCATCTTCACCTTGTTACCGTAGTGACGGTCGGCGATGGTGTCGGAGATCGTCATCGGGCCCGGCAATGTGATCTTCAATTGCCGTTTGGTGTGAACGCGGGCGTGGCGGGTCTCGGCCTCATGCACGCGGCCTTTCAGGCGCAGTTCCCCGCGCACCACCGGCACCATCGCCTTGTAGCGGTCGGCGCGGATGCCCATCTCGACCTTATTGGCGAAATCGATCCCGTCGACGAATTCCAGAAAGCCGTGCACGAAATGCTGGCGCGACATCTCGCCGTCGCAGACGATGTCGAGACGAGCGTCTTCCTGCAGTTTGATGGCGAGCAGCGTGGCGTCGAGTTTGCCTTGCGCGAGGCCTTCGCCCGCCAGCCGCCATTGCGGCCACAGCTTGTTCGGCTCGGCGAGCCACGATGGTTTCGGCAGGCTGCCGGCGACAGTCGCGGGAAACATCATGCGCGGGTTCTAATGTTTTTGTGCATGATCTTTTCCGAAAACCGGTTCCCACTTTTCGGGATCATGCACTTGGCCAATTGAGTTTGGGCGGTTGCCAATTATAAAGCCAATCGTAACCCGCGCGCAGCCTTTCTCCGCCCTTCAGGCGCATGCCGAGATTGCGTACCAGCGCTTCCGGCCCACTCAGCCCATAGATGCGGCCCTGCTTGCGTGAGGCCTGCTGCACGCGCGCGGTGCGGTGCCAGCGGGCGCCTTCGTAGCCGCGCAGCGCGTCGGCGGGGTCGTTGCGATAACGCCACAGCATGTCGGCGAGCACCGCAGCATCTTCGATCGCCATGGCGGCGCCTTGCGCAAGGAAGGGCAGCGTCGGATGGGCGGCGTCCCCGATCAGCGTGACCGGGCCCGCAGCGCGGCCGAACGGCGTCTTGTGATCGTACAGCGCCCATTTCAGCCATTGGTCCGGCAGCGCAATCAGCGCGCGCACCTTCTCAGCCCAGGACCAGCGCGCGAAATGGCGCAGAACCTCGTCGCGGTCACCGGCCGCCGACCAGCCGCTCTTATTCCATTCATCGTACACGATGCCGACGATGTTGATGAGGCGGCCGTCTTTGACTGGGTAATGCACCAGATGGGCGTCGAGCCCGAGCCACAGATGCACGACGGGCGCGCGGAATTCCTCCGCTACGCCCGCTGAAGGCACCAGCGCGCGCCAGGCGGTGCGGTGCGCAAAGTGTGGGCGGCGCTGCGCGCGCAGCCGCGAAGCGACCGTCGACCAAAGCCCGTCGGCGCCGATCAGCGCGAAGCCGCGCTCGTCGGTGATCTCGCCGGCGGTGCGGGCGAGCACGGTGATGCCATTGACGTGGCCGGCGAAATCAGTGACACGTGTCCCGAGTTTGAGCATGACGTCCTGCGCGGCGCCTGCCGCGGCGGCCAGCGCCGATTGCAAGTCGCCGCGGTGGATCGTCCAGTACGGTGCGCCATAGCGGCGCTCGACCTCGTCTCCGAGCGGAATGCGCACGATCTCGCGGCCTGAGCCGCCCGCCATGACGCGGATCGCCTGCGGCGTCATCGCCGAAGCGTTGAGCCGCTCACGCAAGCCGAGCGCGATCAGCACACGGGTGGCGTTTGGCGACAGCTGGATGCCGGCGCCGGTCTCCGCCAGACGTTCGGCCTGCTCGAGCACGGTGACACGCATGCCCGCACGCGCCAGCGCCAGCGCGGCGGTCAGCCCCGCAATGCCGGCGCCGGCGACGATGACGTGACGCGGGGCCGCCACTATCGGAGTCCGGCGTTGATCAGGCGATGGCGGTGAGCGGCAGCGTGCATTCTTCCGGCCGGGCCGCGTGCGGATCGAGCCCCGGGTCGAAGCGGTAAAGCGTCGAGCAATAGGGGCAGACGATCTCGTTCTCGTTGCCCATGTCGAGAAACACGTGCGGATGATCGTAAGGCGGCGTTGCGCCGACGCACATGAATTCCTTGGCGCCGATCTCGATTGCCGGCACGCCCGGATCGTTGTGGAAATGAGGAATGACGTGCTCAGCCATGGGAAATCCTCGGGGGCCTAGCCGCGCGTTGCGGCGATTTTCGGGGCGCACCATAGCGAGGCGGCTTCGCCCTGCCTAGCTGTCACCGATAAAACCTGCCGGCAGTGGTGCGGTAAAGCTGCGGTAAAGCCGGAGTTCCCGAAAAGCAATGGCGAGGCGCGTCAAGGTTATCCCCAAGCCGTGGTTCCGCCGTCTTATCAGCGCAGGCAGATCCCAAGCGCGGCACGCGCGGGTTGGCGCCGCCAGAATCGCAGGAAGAATTCAGGCGCCGCCCGAGCATCGGACCCGTTTTGCTGGTGGCCGCCCTTCTGGCGGCGCTCGCGATATACGTGGTGCCGCGCGGGCTCGCGGCCCGCACGCAGCTTGCCATCGCGGACGATTCGGCGCGCATCGCCGAGCGGGCGCTTAATGAAAAATTCAACGCCGGCTTGGCGAGGGCGAGATCGAGGACGCAGGGAACAAACGCGCGTTGCAGCTATGACCGCGAAGTGAGGCGAGGACCGCGGACGCCCTTCCACCATATGAAAAATTTCAAGTGTCGCGAAATTTGCCACGGCGCGCGCCTGAGGTCCGGATTGCCCATTGCAAGGCCAGCCGATAGGCTGCCCAACGAAGCGGGCAAAAGCTTAGGCTTCCAACAGAGATAAGACCCTCGGGAGACCTCGGGGCGACGTTTTGAGCTTGGGAGGAATGAGGTGAGCCGCAGCGACCTTGCCACACCGGCGGCTGCCCGGCGGCGCAGCGCGGGCGCACCGGCGATGAAAGCCCAACAGGACGTACGACTGGTGGTCGAGAACGCGTGCCTGCGCTATGGCGAGCTTGACGTGCTCTCCGGCCTGAGCCTGAGTGTCGGCGGCACCGAGATCGTGTCCATCGTCGGGCCGTCCGGCTGCGGCAAGACCACGCTGCTGCGCTGCGTGGGCGGACTGAACCAGCTCAACGCCGGCGAGATCCGCCTCGAGGGGCAGCGGGTCGAGAAGCCTTCGTCTAGCGTATCGATGGTGTTCCAGCATTTCGGGCTGTTCCCGTGGCGCAATCTCTGGAACAACATCGCCTATGGCTTGAAGCTTAAGCACACGCCCAAGGACGAGATCGAACGCCGGGTGGCTGAGGCGATCGAGCTGGTCGGCTTGAAGGGTTTCGAAAACGCATACCCGCATCAATTGTCCGGCGGCATGCAGCAGCGCGCGGGGCTGGCGCGCGCGCTGGTGATGGAGCCTAAATTGTTGCTCATGGACGAGCCATTCAGCGCGATCGACGCGCAGACGCGCGAGCAACTGCAATTCGAGCTGCTGCGCATTTGGGACGCGCGGCCCACCGCCATGATGTTCGTCACCCATTCCATCGACGAAGCGGTGCTGATGGGCGACCGCGTGGTGGTGCTGGCGGGGCGCCCGGCCCATGTGCGGGCGGTGCGCAAGGTCGATCTGCCGCGCCCGCGCGACCGCAGCGTGGTCTCGACCCCAACTTTCATCAATCTGCGCGAACAAGTCTGGCATGACCTGTTCGATCAACCGGCAGCAAACGGAGCACGTGCTCACTAACAAGTGCTCAATACAGGGAGGAACTGAAATATGCGTGTCTTGAGGAAGTCGCTGTTCGCGGTTGCCGCGTTGTCGGCCGCGACCTTCATCATCCCGAGCGGCGCCAACGCCGCCGACATCAAGCTGACGGCCACCGCCATCGGCCGCCCGCCGATCTTCTCCAATACCTTCACCGACGTCGGCGAATCCATGGGCTTTTGGAAGAAAGCCGGCCTCGACGTGACCTTCCGCTGGTTCCAGCGCGGCACCGACACGGCCAAGGCGGTGGTGACCGGCGACGCGGCGATCGGCTTTACCGCGACGCCGCCGGCGGCGAACCTGATCGCCTCCGGCGCCAAGATCAAGATCGTGGGCGGCATGCCCAACCAGGACTGGGTCATTGCCTCCGACGAGGCCAAGGACTGCAAAGGCCTCAAGGGCAAAACGGTGGCCGCCGACGGCATCAACAACACGCGCTACCTGTACCTGCAATCGTATCTCGCGACTTGCGGGCTGAAGATTTCCGACGTCAAGGCGATCAACCTCGCCAACACGCCGCTGGTCAAAGCCGGCATCGCCAAGCAGGTGCATAGCGGCGTGTTCCACATCGACGAGCTGGCGCAGGTCGAGCACGCCACCAAGAAGTGGAACATCATGGACGTGCCGGCCTCGATCGCGGAAGGCCTGCATTACGCGGTGCTGGTCGCCAGCGATAAGGCGATCAAGGAAAACCGTGAAGGCCTCGTGCGCTTCCTGGTCGGCTGGATCGAGACCCAGAAGATGATGGGCAGCAAGGATCCCAAGACCATGAAGAAGTTCGCCGAGATCGCCGCCAAGGCCAAAAAGGTCGACGAGTCGGTGGCGATGAGCGCGATCAAAGCATTCCAGGCGAAAAACTATTGGGTCAACAATGACGGGCTCAACGAAAAGCAGGTGATGAGCCAGGTCAACGAGCTGGTGAAGGTCGGCTCCATGAAGGCCAAGCCCCCGACCTACGCGCAGCTCGTCGATACCTCGCTTTATGCGGAAGCGGCCAAGCGCGTCGAAAAGATGGGTATGATGAAGAAGTAAGGCCGCGATGACGGACGGAAGCGGGCAGGCGCGCATGGCGATAAGGGAATCGTTTGCCGCGCGCGTTACCCGCTTCCGCGCCGACAATGCCTGGTGGATCCGGATCGCCTGCTACGTATCGAGCATCGTTCTCCTGCTCGCCGCGTGGCAGGCCTTCGGCAACAGTTTCGGCGTCCTGTTCGTTCCCTTCACCGTGACCATGAAGCGGTTGTGGGCCATGCTCGTCGAGGGCGAGTTGCTGGCGGCGCTGTGGGTGTCGGGCAAGCTTTATCTGGTGACGCTCGTCTTCAACATCGTGGTCGGCGTCACGCTCGGGCTTCTGCTCGCGCGCAACAAGCTGATTTCGGCGGCGTTTGAGCCGTATGTCTACATTCTTTACGCTACCCCGACGATTTCGTTGGTACCTTTCGTGTCGGTGCTGTTCGGCTTCGCGTTCTGGCCGCGCGTTTTGGTTTCGGTGCTGATCTCGATCTTCCCGATTCTGCTCGGCACCCTGGAGGGCGCGCACAGCATTCCGCGCCAGCATCTCGACGTGGCGGCGATCTTCGGCTCCAACGAGCGCCAGCTCTGGCGCGATGTCATCATCCCCTACGTGACGCCCTATGCCATGACTGGCATCAAGCAGTCGGTCGCGCTTTCCATGGTCGGCACGCTGGTGGCGGAATTTTTCCTCAATCCCGATGGCGTGGCGGCGGTGATGCTGGAGGGCACGACCGTGGTCGACTCGGCCAAGGTGCTGGCGATTACCGTGTTCGTGGCGGCTATCGCGGTGGTGCTGGTCGGTGTCGGCGAACTCATCGAATGGTTTCTGGTGCGATGGCGACACTCAGCAGTGGGGTAGAGGTGGGGACGGACCGCCGCCAGCGCACGCTAACGCGCTGGCTGACGCGCGAGCGCGTGGCGCCAGTCATCGCCGGGCTGGCGATTCTGGCAATATGGCAGGTGGTGGTGAGCACGCAACTGCCGAGCTTCGTGGCGCGGCCGAGCGGTGTTATCCTGGCGATCCCGGAGACGGTGGCGAGCGAGGAGTTCTGGCTCGACGTCGTCGTCACCTTGGGCTCGATCCTGGAGGGCGTTGCCATCGGCGCGGCGGCCGGCATTCTGGTCGGCGTCGCCATGGGCCGGGTGCGCGAGCTCAACTGGTTCCTCTCGACTTACATTCGCGCGCTCTATGCGCTGCCGCTGATCGCGCTGGTGCCGATCGTTATCATTTGGGTCGGCTATTCGCCGGCCTCGCGGCTGGCGATCGTTATCATCTCGGTGTTCCTGCCGGTGGCGGTGACCACCGCCGACGGCACCCGCGCCATCTCCAAGGACTATATCGACGTCGGCAGGATATTCGGCGCGCGCACGCACAATATGTGGTTCGGTATCGCACTGCCGTCCGCCATGCCATTCATCGTCGCCGGAATCGAACTCGGCTTCGCCCGCGGCATCACCAATGCGATCGCGGTGGAGGTGCTGGCCAGCGTACCCGGCATGGGCATGTCGGTGTTCACCAAATCGAACGAGCTCAACGAAAACGGCTCGATGGTCTATGTGGTATGCCTGGCGATCTTCGCTGTCAGCGTGCGCGCCGGCATGATCCGCTTCCGCCATTGGCTGGCGCCCTGGTATCGCGGCACCTGAATGGCGGATTTCCGTAACGGCGAGGTCGAGATCGCCTATCTCGACACCGGTGAAGGCGACCCGGTTGTGCTGGTGCACGGCTTTGCCTCCAACAAGGAAGTGAATTGGGTCAACCCCGGCTGGGTGACGACATTGACGCGCGCAGGCTTCCGCGCCATCGCGCTCGACAATCGCGGGCACGGGGCGTCGAGTAAGCTCTACGATCCTGCCGCCTATCACAGCGCCATCATGGCCGACGACGTGCGCGCGCTACTCGATAATCTGCAGATCGCGCGCGCCGACGTGATGGGCTATTCCATGGGCGCGCGCATCGCGGCGTTCCTCGCGGTAGACCATCCAGCGCGCGTGCGTTCCCTTGTGCTCGGTGGGCTCGGCATACGGCTGGTCGAAGGCGTCGGCTTGCCCGAGAGCATTGCCACGGCGCTGGAAGCGTCCTCGCTCGCCAATGTGTCCGGCACGTCCGAGCGCATGTTCCGCCTCTTCGCCGAGCAGACCAATTCTGATCGCAAGGCGCTCGCCGCCTGCATGCGCGGATCGCGCCAGGAGCTCTCGCGCGAACAGGTGGCGGCGATCAGGGCGCCGGTGCTGGTGGCGGTCGGAACCAAGGATTCGGTGGCGGGTTCTGCGCAGGCGCTGGCCGCGCTCATTCCGGGCGCCCGCGCGCTCGATATTCCGGACCGCGACCACATGCTCAGCGTCGGCGCCAAGGCATTCAAATCGGGCGTGCTCGACTTCCTTAACCAACGCGATTGAGCCTTGCGTCAGTGCTTTTTGGGGCTCTCCTGTCGGCTCGAATATTGTGATAAAAGGCTTATGTAGGGGATCGAGAGGCGTTGGGAGACCATAACCTATGGCTCAATATCAGGCACGGCCTGCGAAGGCCCTCGACAAGGTCGATCCGGTCTGGGCACGCATCCGCGACGAGGCGGAGGAGATCACACGCCGCGAACCCGAACTCGCCACCTTCATCTACGAGAACATCCTGCACCACGCCACGCTGGAAGCGGCCATCGGCCACCGCGTCAGCCAGCGGCTCGAACATGCCGACGTGTCTGGTGACATGATCCGCCAAGCCTATAGCGAGGCGCTGGAGGACGAGCCGACGCTCGGCGATGCGTTCCGCGCCGACATCGTCGCGACGGTGGACCGCGATCCAGCCACCGCCCGCTTCATCGAGCCGGTGCTTTATTACAAAGGCTTCCACGCCATCCAGACGCATCGCCTGGCGCATTGGCTGCTCGGCAGAGGCCGCAAGGATTTCGCGCTCTATCTGCAAAGCCGCGCCTCGGCCGTATTTCAGTGCGACATCAATCCGGCCGCCCGCATCGGCCGCGGCATCTTCCTCGACCACGCTACCGGCCTGGTGGTGGGCGAGACCGCGGTGATCGACGACGATGTTTCCATCCTGCACGGCGTCACGCTTGGCGGTACCGGCAAGGAGCACGAGGACCGCCATCCGAAAATCCGCCGCGGCGTGATGATCGGCGCCGGCGCCAAGATCCTCGGCAACATCGAAGTCGGCCAATGCGCGCGCATTGCCGCCGGCTCGGTTGTCATCAAACCGGTACCGAACAATGTCACGGTGGCGGGCGTGCCGGCCAAAGTGGTCGGCGAGGCCGGCTGCCCCGAGCCCTCGCGCGCCATGGACCAGATGCTTTACGGTATCATGCTCGACGGCTAGGGCTTTTTGTCTGCGCATGATCTTGTCCGAAAACCGGTACCCACTATTCGGGATCATGCGCTAGCGCACGACGCTTGCGCCAGGCGGCGCAATCGGGCAAGGAGGCGCTGCCCACGAACAAGGAGCGGCCCGGTGGACGTCCAGGAGATCAAGCAGCTCGACGGCTATTTGAAGAAGCTGTTCGGCAATGCGCATATCCGCGTGGTGCCGAAGACGGCGGATTCCGCCGAAATCTTCGTCGGCGAGGACGACGTCGGCGAATTGACCGTCGACGATGAGGAAGGCGAGCGCTCGTACAATTTCCGCATGGTGATCCAGCTCGGGCAGGATTCCAGCATCCAGCCGGTGCCCGCGCTCAACGCCTATCTGCGGCGCAAGTTCGACAACGAGAACATCCGCGTGGTGCCGCGGCCGAAGAAGACGGATTCGCTGGAAGTCTATTTGGGCGAGGAATTTATCGGCGTGCTGTTCGTCGAAAACGAACAAGGCCGTCGCTCCTACATTTTCGAGTTGCCGATCCTCGACGTCGATCTGGTCGACTGAGACACCTCCCGTTCATTCCCGCGCAAGCGGGAATCTAGTGTTTTTTAATTCAGGAGAATGTCGCCCCTGGGTCCCCGCTTGCGCGGGGACGAACGGGTGTTGTCAGTCCGGACGCAGTCGCTTCAGCAGCTGGTCGATGCCGGCGGCGACGCTTTTCCAATCCTTTAGCCAGTCGCGCGGGAAGCGGAAGGTGATGTCGGCATTGCCGATGCGCCGCTCCAGCAGGCAGGTGCCGGAATTGACGACGCCTTTACGCGAGCAGCGCGCCAGGAAATGCTCCGGCGCGTTCGATTCAAACGCCAGCTCCTCGCCCTGATAGGGCGTGCCGTCGCGAAAGCCGCGCAGCGTGAGCCCATCCGGCCCGCCGCTTGGCTCCGGCACCAGATAGCGCGGATAGATTTCTTGCACCCGCTCGCTCAGCGGCAGTGTCGTGTTGCCCGCGGCGACGGTCACGAACAGCCGCTTGTTGGGACCGACCGGCGCTCCCACCGTCGGCTTGGCGGCGGGATCGGGCGGCTTGAGCGAGGGCCACAAATAGGCAAGATCGACGCGCTCCTGCGTGCCCGGCCGGCGCTCGATCGCCACGCGGATCGCCGCCGGCTCGATGTTGAAATTCACGCCGGAAACGACGACCGGCAGCGACGGTGCATTCAGCGACACCGGCGTGTCCGGCCAACGCGGCCACAGCACATAGGCGATGTAGCAGGCGGCTATCACGGTCACGCCGGCTAACACCAGTACCGGCGCGGCAAGCGGATTGTGGCCGGTATGGCGTTTACGTTGGGCGCGGCGCTGATGGGCGAGGTAAGCCATGAGGTCCCCGAATCGCTTGCGATTATGCCACGCGCAGCGCGAACGTCCGGATTTCGGCGTTTACCATTCGTTAAGGATTTGCTGGCGGGCGCGCAGGGCCTTTGTCACAAAGGGCCTCTGTCATGCGTTGAGGCCGAAATGCCGGCGGAATCCGTACAAATGCTGCTTGCGCTTGCGCTTGGTTTTGCCGCCGCCGGCCTTTCCTGTTCGGCATACCAGGTCGCCACCAGCCGCCTGCCGAGCTTCGGCCTGATCAGCGCCGGGCCCAGTGCCGCGGCCATCGCGGCGGTGCCGCTGCTGATGCTGTCGGCGCCCTTCCTGATCATGCGCAACACCGTGCTCGGCCGCCGCCAGGAAGGCCGCCGCTTCGAATTCGTGTTTCTGGCCACTTTGATCGCCGGCTTCTGGAGCCTGATGTCGGGTCTGGTGCTGGTGATGACGTTGCAGGCCTGCGGATTGCTGCTGACCTAACCACTTCCAATTTTCCGCTTTCGTTGCGATTGTCCCCTCCTTCAAGGAGACGGGAATGCCGATCTATGAACTCGACGGTCAGACGCCGGAATTTCCCGGCGAGGGCCAATATTACGTTGCCGACAGCGCGGTCCTGATCGGCCGCGTGCGGCTGCGGAAAGACGTTAGCATCTGGTACGGCGCGGTGCTGCGCGGCGACAACGAGTGGATCGAGATCGGCGAGCGTTCAGACGTCCAGGACAATTGCACCCTCCATACCGATCCCGGCTATCCGCTCGTGGTCGGCTCCAACAGCCTGATCGGCCATAACGTCGTGCTGCACGGCTGCACCGTCGGCGACAATACGCTGATCGGCATGGGCGCGGTGCTGCTCAATGGCGCCAAGGTCGGACACAACAGCCTGGTCGGCGCCGGCGCGCTGGTGACCGAGGGCAAGAGCTTTCCCGACAATTCGCTGATCGTCGGCGCTCCCGCGCGCGCGATCCGCACGCTCGACCAGGCCGCCGTCGACCTCATCCTCAAAGGCGCCGATATCTATGTTCGGCGCGGACAGCGCTACCGCGTGGGCCTCAAGAAGATCGGCTGATTTCGGCGTCGCGGAATTCGGTATAATAACCTGAAGCTCGGGGAAGTAAGGTTCAAGGAAGCGCCATGAGTTCACCCATTCGCGTGCTGCTCGCCAAGGTTGGGCTCGATGGCCATGACCGCGGCGTCAAAGTGGTGGCCCGTGCCCTGCGCGATGCCGGCATGGACGTGATCTATTCCGGCCTGCATCGCACCCCCGATGAAGTCGTGACCGTCGCCATCCAGGAAGACGTTGACGTGCTTGGCGTCAGCCTGCTGTCGGGTGTGCAGATGACCGTGTTTCCGAAAATCTTCGATCAGCTCAAGCGGCAGGGCGCCGACGACATGATCGTCGTCGCCGGCGGCGTCATGCCCGACGAGGACGTGGCCGCACTCAAGCGCATGGGCGTGAGGGAAGTAATGCTGCAAGACACACCGCCGCAGGCGATCATCGATACGCTGAGGAAACTGGTCGCCGAGCGCGGGCCGCGATGAAGGCGCGGAGCCAAGCGATGGAGTCCTGGTCGTTCCCGCCGCGCTATGACGGCGGCTATTTGTCCGCGCCCGACAGCCGCTACTGGTTTCCCCGACGCGAGACCATGCCGGCAGTCGAGCGCGAACGTGCGATTGTCGAACGGCTGCGCGCCGTGTGTACCTATGCCTATGCGAGCGCGCCGTTCTACAAACGCAAATGGGACGAGGCGGGCTTTCACCCCAGCCAAATCAAGTCGCTCGAGGATTTCGAAGCCAAGGTGCCGGTGGTGCAGAAGAAGGACCTGCGCGAGGCACAGTCGCGTCGGCCTCCCTTTGGCGATTACCTGTGCATTCGCGAGCAGGACGTTTTTCATATCCACGGCACCAGCGGCACCACCGGACGGCCCACCGCGTTCGCCATCGGCCGTGACGACTGGAACGCAATCGCCAATGCCCATGCGCGCATCATGTGGGGCATGGGACTGCGTCCCGGCGACACTATCTGCGTCGCCGCGATCTTCTCGCTCTACATGGGAAGTTGGGGCGCGCTCGCCGGCGCCGAGCGGCTCGGCGCCAAATGTTTTCCGTTCGGCGCCGGTGCCAGCGGCATGTCGGCGCGCTGCGTGCAATGGCTCGACGTGATCAAGCCAACCGCCTTTTACGGCACACCGACCTACGCGCTGCACCTGGCGCAGGTCGCGGTCGAGGAGCGGCTCAATCCACGCGACTTCAAGCTCAAGATCATGTTCTTTTCCGGCGAGCCAGGCGCCTCGATTCCGGGCGTGCGCGACAAAATCACCGAGCTTTACGGCGCGCATGTTATCGACAGCGGTTCAATGGCGGAAATGTCGCCGTGGATGAACGTCGCCGGCTCGCGCGAAACCGCCGGCATGCTGTGCTGGCAGGACGTCGTCTATACCGAAATCTGCGATCCCAAGACCATGCGCCGCGTGCCCTATGGCGCGCGCGGCACGCCGGTCTACACCCATCTGGAGCGCACCTCGCAGCCGATGATCCGCCTCGTCTCCGGCGACCTGTCGCTGTGGACGAACGAGGCTAATCCTTGCGGGCGCACTTATCCGCGGCTGCCGCAGGGTATTTTCGGCCGCATTGACGACATGTTCACCATCCGCGGTGAAAACGTCTATCCGAGCGAGATCGACGCCGCGCTCAACGAATTGCCGAACTATGGCGGCGAGCACCGTATCGTCATCAGCCGCGAGGCGACGATGGACGAACTGCTGCTGCGGGTGGAGGCTGACGCCGATACTTTCGCGCGCGGCGAGAGCGAACGCTTCCGTGCCGACGTCGAGCGCAAATTGCAGAAGGTGCTTGGCCTGCGCACTTTGGTCGAAGTGGTCGCGCCCCATTCCATACCGCGCACCGATTTCAAGGCCCGCCGTGTGATCGACGATCGTGGGGTGTTCCGCGACATGCATGCGCACATCGAGGGAGCGAAAAGTTGAGCCGTGCCGTTTCATCCGTCGCGCTGGTGGACCGTGTCAAAGCGGGCGAGCCAGCCGCGATCGCGCGGCTGATCTCGCGCGCCGAGAGCGGTGCGGCAGAGGCGCACGAGGCGCTGGCGCGCATCTACAAGCTGGCCGGCCGCGCCCATGTCATCGGCGTCACCGGCGTGCCCGGCAGCGGCAAATCCACCTTAGTCGGCAAGCTCATCGCGCGACTGCGCGCCAAGGGCGCGAAGATCGGTGTTGTTGCGATCGACCCGTCCAGCCCTTATTCCGGCGGCGCCATTCTCGGCGATCGCATCCGTATGACCGCGATGGCGAACGATCCCTGCGTCTATATCCGCTCGATGGCGACGCGCGGGGCCACCGGGGGCATGGCGCGCGCCACGCTCGACGCCGTCGATATTCTCGACGTCGCCGGCTTCGACACCGTCATTCTGGAAACCGTCGGCGTCGGCCAGGACGAAGTGGAGATCGTGCGCGCCTCGCACACCACGATCGTGGTGTCGGCGCCAGGCCTGGGTGACGAGATTCAGGCGATCAAGGCGGGGATTCTCGAGATCGCCGATATTCACGTAGTGTCGAAATGCGACCGCAGCGATGCCAACCGAACACTGGTCGATCTCAAGCAAATGGTGATGGCGGGCTTGCGGGCGGCTCCGGCCACGGCCTGGCAGCTCCCGGTCGTTGGCACCAACGCGATCTCCGGACAGGGTGTGGACGAGCTGGCCGCAGCGATTGAGCGGCATCGCACCTTCGCCATGGATTCGAAGGCCGGTGAGGAAAGACGGCTCGCTATCGCCCAATTCAGGTTGTGCAAGACCGCTGAAAATCTGCTTCTCGACCGCTTCGGCGGTGCTGTCGCGGGAGCAAGCGCGCCGCTTGCCGCCAAGCTTATGCGGCGCGAGTCCGACCCCTATAGCCTTGCCAATGAACTGTTGAATTCCTCGCTGTTGCGGGAGCCCGACCATGAACAAGATTCTCGATCCAAAATCGCTTGACCGGCTGGAAAGCGAAATCGCCGACTGGGAGGCGGGCGAAGTCGCGGCTTTTCTGAAGAAACAGGCCGAGCGGCGCGAACAGTTCTTCACGACCGGCGATATTCCGCTGAAGCGGACCTACACGGCCGCCGACATTGCCGACACGCCGATCGAGGACATCGGCTTGCCCGGGCGCTACCCGTTCACCCGCGGACCCTATCCGACGATGTATCGCGGCCGATTCTGGACCATGCGTCAGATCGCCGGCTTCGGCACCGGCGAAGACACCAACAAGCGCTTCAAATATCTGATTGCGCAGGGCCAGACTGGGCTCTCGACCGATTTCGATATGCCGACGCTGATGGGTTACGATTCCGACCATCCCATGAGCGAGAGCGAAGTGGGCCGCGAAGGCGTCGCCGTCGATACGCTCGCCGATATGGAGGCGCTGTACCACGGCATCGACCTGGAAAACATCTCGGTGTCGATGACGATCAATCCGAGCGCGTGGATCCTGCTCGCTATGTATGTGGCGATGGCGCAGAAGCGGGGTCTCGATCTCAACAAGTTGTCGGGCACCATTCAAGCCGACATCCTGAAGGAGTACATGGCGCAGAAGGAATACTGCTTCCCGATCGCGCCCTCGGTGCGGATCGTGCGCGACGCTATCACCTACTGCGCCGAGCACATGCGGCGCTACAATCCGGTCAATATTTCCGGCTACCACATTTCCGAGGCGGGCGCCTCACCCTTGCAGGAGGCAGCGTTCACGCTGGCCAATGGCATCGTCTATGTCGAGGAAGTGCTGAAGACCGGCATGGAAGTGGACAAATTCGCGCCGCGGCTGGCCTTCTATTTCGTGGCGCAGGGCGACTTCTTCGAGGAGATCGCCAAGTTCCGCGCCGCGCGCCGTTGCTGGGCCAAGATCATGAAGCAGCGGTTCGGCGCCAAGAACTCGGATTCGATGCGTCTGCGGTTCCACTGCCAGACGGCGGCGGCGACCCTGACCAAGCCGCAATACCAGATCAATATTGTGCGCACCGCCTTGCAGGCGCTTTCCGCCGTGCTCGGGGGTTGTCAGTCGTTGCACACCAACGGCTACGACGAGGCCTTCGCCATCCCAACCGAGGAGGCCATGCGATTGGCGCTGCGCACCCAGCAGATTATCGCAGAGGAAACCAATGTCGCCAATGTTGTCGATCCGCTCGGCGGCTCATACATGGTCGAAAGTCTGACCAGCGAATATGAAAGGCGAATTTTCGAAATCCTCGACTACATCGATGCTCACGGTGGCACCGTCAAGCTGATCGAAGACGGCTGGTTCCACAAACAGATTGCCGACTTCGCCTATGAGACGGCCTTGCGCAAGCAGACCGGCGAGAAGCCGATGATCGGCGTGAACAAGTTCGTCATGGACGACGAACAGCACGAGATCGAGACACACCCCTATGATCCAAGCACCGCCGAGCGGCAGATCGCCCGTACCCGACAGGTGCGCGCGAGCCGCGACCAAGCCAAGGTCGATGCGCTACTGGAAAAACTGATCGCAGTCGCCAAGGATGAGCGGGCCAATATCATGCCGATCACCATCGAGCTGGTCGCCAACGGCGCAACCATGGGCGACATTGTCGAAAAGCTCAAAGGCCTGTGGGGCACGTACCGCGAGACCCCGGTGTTCTGAACTGAATTTGGCTCAGCTACGGGCGCGCCGGTAGAGATAATCGGCCGGCAGCCCCATCCGCTGGCAGGCCTGCACCGCTGGGCTTGCCTCCAGCACCACGTGATCGGCCAGGCATCCCGCGAGCTTGACCAGCGCGCCTTCGCCGACGCGCAAACCAGCATGGTCAAGTCCGAGCTTGCGACGAATGCCAGGCGGCACGAGATCGACCGCGGCGCGCACCAGCATCCGTTGCGCCGGTCCCAAGCGTGCCGGAAAAACCGGCGCCTCGCGCATGATGTCAAGAAACTCGAAAATCACGTCGGAGCGTTCGAGCTTCGACTGCATCGCCAGAAAGAGAGCCCGCAACTCGGCTTCGGTGCGCTGCGCAGCGTCGGCGCCATACAGCGCCGCCGCCTCCGTGCCTTCGCCGTAGTAGCGGTCGCGCGCATCACGCGACAGCTCCCGCACATAGCGGTGATAGGCTTCCAGGAAGCCGAAGGCGGCGGTGGCCTGCACCCAATTGAGCAGTTGCGGATCGTCGGCGCGATAGGCTTCGCCTGTCTCGGTGCTCCCGGCGATGCGTTCGTGCCTGCGACGCACGCCAGCGATCATGCTCTTGGCGGTTTTGCGCGGGCCATAGACCGTGATCATGGTGGCAAGGCCGGTGCGGCGCAGCCGCGGTAGCGGATCATCACGAAAGCTGGTGAAATTCCATACGCCTGAGCGCACGCGCGGCTCGGCCAGTTCCAGGATCACCGCGGCGACACCGCCCACAAATAGCGCCACCGGATTCTTGAACACCCGCCATGACACCGATTGCGGCGGCACCAACGCGGCTTCACCGGCCGGCCGGCTGAAATCGGCCGGCGGGCGTCCATCGACCGCCATAAGGTCGAGCAGTGCTGTTTGTGCCAGCATCTGCAAGGTCTGCGGTGGCACGATCGGCGCGAGTGCGATGCTCATAGTGCCAAGATAGGCACACAATGCGGCGGAAGTTCCGCCCTCAAACAGGGTGCGGCCGGCCCTTGGGGGAAGGCCGGCCGCTCACGAACCCGGTCTGGGGACGGGGAGGGGTGGGGACGTGACCGGGGTCGCGATTTCGTTGTTGGCTTCCGTCGTTGTGTTAGCGGCCCGAGACCGTGACGGGCGCGGCGTGCGGCGCGCCCAACGCGACCCAGCTGTTCGGATCGGACTGCGACTGCCGCTTCACGAAACGGTAGCCGGTCTTATTCCAGGGCAGGACCTTGGCCTCCTGGTTGTCGAGAATGAACTCGCCGCGATCAGTCTTGACCGTGAGCACGGCATGGCCGTCGCCCTTTTTGTCACGCACGACGGTGATCAGCAGCGCCGAACGCGGCCAGCCGGCCTTGATCAGCATGCGGCGCTTGAGCAGCACGTAATCTTCGCAATCGCCGTAGCCGTCGTCGGGATAGTTCCAGCGTTCAACCACGCCCCAATGCTCGAGGTCGGTTACTGGCTTGATGTTGTCGTTCACCCAGGCGTTGACCTTGACCATGTCGGCCCAGACCTTGGGCGTGAGCACGACATCGCCCGCTGCCGACGCCTTGGTGTGGCACTCCTGTTTGTATTCGACGCAGAACTCGATCCAGCCGATCGGGGTGCGTGCGGTTGCGCCAACTGCGACGTAAGCCACGTGGTTGGGCGGCGCGTAGCCATAGGCAAGTTTGCGCTCGCCTGCCGCCGTGCCGCCCGCGGAGGCGGCCAAGGCCGCCGCGCAGGCCATGACCAGCATGCCGCCGGCCGGAACTCGTTTGATACGCCAGCCCATTTGTCGTGGCCCCTTCCCCCCGTCTTGTTGGGGCCACATTTCTCACAAAGCTTTTGCATCGCGGCTAAGTAGAGCAAGTCATTTTAAGAAGAACTAAAATAAAGAGAGAGTTGAATACAGTAAAACTTAAGATCAAATTTGATTAAATTCTTAGCGAATACAATTTAGCTAAAATTGTCGGCGTTAAGCAGGCAAACGCAGCATTGACACGCCCGCGCAGGATTGCGGGCGCGTTCGATTTACCTTGAGTGGTCGGTGCAGAAGGTTCCGTGATGCCAGCAGACGGCCGCGCCAGCCCGGTGGAGCGGGTTCACGGCGCGCGCAATTTTACGCGCCGTGTTTACCGGCCAATGACTCTAATCACCGGTGATGTTGTCTTCGAGGAAATCGGGGTGTTGCAGGCGCGAGAATTCGATGGCGAAGCCGTCGTCGATGTGACGGACCACGCGACCTTGCGTCTTGCCGAGAGTGACCACGGCGCCTACCGCGGGCCGCAGTTCCGGGGCGAGCGCAATCGCAACGCCCGACTGCGACAAGTCGATGATGCGGCAGGTGATATTGTTGCCGTTCGGCAAAATCAGCCGCGCCAGTGGATTGCGCGGCGCGAAGCGGCCGTGGCGGCGGTCCTCCGGCAGGTTGAGGATGTG
>Ga0307428_1000553_pt1 | contig 22987 bp, 18 predicted proteins | sample SalMarWE160240MG_FD_202161 | JGI IMG/M metagenome (GOLD analysis project Ga0307428, IMG submission 202161) | Salt marsh sediment microbial communities from the Plum Island Ecosystem LTER, Massachusetts, United States - WE1603-240 | ecosystem: Environmental > Aquatic > Marine > Intertidal zone >...
ACTCCCCCACGTGCCGTCCTGCACATGGGGAAGAAAGACCCGTGGGAACTGTACAAGGACCGTGTGCGCGAGATCCTCACCGGCCTCGGTGTAAACGAGATCATTACCGACGGGTTCGACAAGGTGGACTGGCGGTGCGCCCTATCCCTCTCCGATGAGGATCTCGTGACCGTGCGCAATCCGATGATTTCCGGGCAGGGAGCCATGCGCGGGAGCCTTTTACCGGGGATCCTTGCTGTCGTCGAGACGAACCTCAACCAGGGTGTCGGCGGGGGGATGCTCTTCGAGGTCGGGCGAACCTTCTCTCGAACCCGCGGGGAGGATGAGGCCCTCGCCGTGGCCCTGTTTGGCCGAACCGGGATTCCCCTGCGCGGAAAAGCGGAGGTCGACCTCTCCTTGGCCAAGGGAATCCTCACCGACCTCCTAGCAGGACTGCACCTAAGCAGGGTCGAGATCGCCCCTGAAGATCTTCCCTCCTTCCTCCACTCCGGGCGTGGCGGAAGGATCGTCTGCGAGGGCGAGAGGATCGGTCTTTTCGGCGAGCTCGCCCCGGAGATCGGAGCGAAACTCTCGATCTCCTCGCGGGTGATCGTCTTCGAGATCGACCTTGATAAAGCCAGAGAACGGGGAAGGATGGCGCAGGCCTTTCAGCCCCTTCCGCGCTTTCCAGCCTCCAAGCGAGACCTCTCATTGCTGGCGCCGATCGATCTTCCCGAGGAAAGGGTGTGCGCGGCGATCCGCGCTGAGAAGACGGTTGAGCGGGTCCTCCTCTACGACCTTTACCAGGGAGAACAGGTGAAGGAGGGGCACAGGAGCCTCACCTACGAGCTCGCCCTGCGGGCATCGGACCGGACCCTGACCGATGTGGAGATCGGCAAGGCGATCGCGCGTGTGGAGAAGCGCCTTGCGAAGCTCGGCGTCTCACTGCGGGGTTAAAGATAATATAGTTGTGAACCTTAAACCCCGAAAGAGCTTTTCTCTATGTACCTTGTGGCCTCTGTGGTGAGAGGCGTAAGTTTATCGCTGAGGGGGACAAGAACCTGAAGATGGATAAGACGATTATCGCTCGTAGCGCGAGAGAGATGGAGGAGATCGGGATCGATCTCGCCTCATCCCTCACCGATGGGACCCTTATCTCACTCGTCGGTCCGTTGGGATCGGGAAAGACCACCCTTGTCAAGGGGATCGCCAAGGGGCTCCTCATCACGCAGGTCGTCGTTTCCCCGAGTTATCTCCTCGCCCGTGAGTACCATGGGCGCCTCACCCTTCATCACCTCGATGCCTATCGGGTCTCTTCCCTCGCGGAACTCGCCGAGGTCGGTCTCGATCAGCTCCTTCCCCCTGAGACCGGAGTGAGTGCGGTCGAATGGCCGACACGGGTGGAGGGGATCGTCGAGGTGAGCGATGTTCTGATCCAGATCGACCTTCGCGACGATGAGGCACGACGGGTACGAATCACGAAGTAACGTGTGATGAGTGATGAGAAAGAACAAAACCCTTCACCGCAGAGGGCGCGGAGCACGCAGAGAAAAGCATAAATAGGTAGGTAAAGAGAAGAAGATGCTTAAAACTCAAGAGTTAAGGTCTTTCTCAGCGATCTCTGCGCCCTCTGCGGTAAGATCCTTGTGCCTCTCGCAAAGACGCAGAGACGCAAAGAACAGCAGAAACACGGTGATGGGCAATGAGTGACGAGTGATGAGACGGAGCGAGTGAATCTTGTGCTCTAAGCTGACTGCTGAAGGCTGAGAGCTGAGATCGCGACTTGAGTGAGTGCAACGAAGGGGCGAGAGAACGGCATTCTATCATTCGCGGTCAGGAGCCCGTTACCGACTCGAAACGATAAAGAGCCTCACGAAGTGACGTGTCACGCGGTGACGAACCAGACCCCATCGATCGCGGCACCGCAGGAGGGGCAGTGTCCCTCCTGGAGAGAGTTTGTGCGCACCAAGAAACCACGGCGCTTCACGACTACCTCTCCGCAGGATGGACAGTGGGTATCCTCCCCCTGGCCGGGGACGTTCCCCATATAGACGTAGCGAAGCCCGGCCTCCTCTCCGATCCTCTTCGCCTCCTCGAGCGTGGCGACCGGGGTCGGCGGACGATCGAGCATGCGATAGGCGGGATAGAATCGGCTGATGTGCCAGGGGATCACGGGTGAGATCCCGCGGATCGCCTCGGCTGTCCAGCGCAGCGCCTGTGGGCTATCGTTCAACCCCGGAATGAGGAGGGTTGTCACCTCCACCCACACCCCGGCGCTGAAGAACTGTTCGATCGAATGGAGGACCGGGCGGAGATTCCCACCGGCCACCTTGTGGTAGAGGTCTTCTGATATCCCCTTCAGATCGATGTTGATCCCGTCGAGGTAAGGGGCGATCGTCTCGATCGCCTCGGGAGTCATGTAACCGTTGGATACGAAGACGTTCCTCAATCCCTCGGTGCGTGCGAGGCGGGCGGTATCGAGGGCGTACTCGAAGAAGATAGTCGGCTCGGTGTACGTGTAGGCGATCGTCTCACACCCGCTCTCCACGGCCGCGGCGACGATCTCGCCGGGAGAGACCTCATCGCCAAGGATTTGGCCGTCGTGTTCGCGTGGGTACTGCGAGATCGTATGGTTCTGGCAGTAGAGACAGGTGAAATTGCAACCCATTGTGGCGACCGAATAGGCGCGCGTTCCAGGGAGGAAGTGAAAGAGCGGCTTCTTCTCGATCGGATCAATGCTCTGGGAGACAACCCGCCCGTAGACCGCTGTGTAGAGCCTTCCCCCCCTGTTCACTCGCACGTTACAGAATCCGCGTTGTCCCTCCGCGATCAAGCAGCGGTGTGAACAGAGGTTGCAGCGGACGCGCTCATCCCCAATCCTCTCGTAGAGCATCGCCTCCTTCATCGCGCTCACCACCTCATGCTAGCACAGTTTCTCGCAAAGGGCAATCTCACCCTTACCTTTGCCGCATCAGACAGGCGCGGCTATTGAGTAAGAGATTGAGCGAGTTAGTGATTGAATCATTGAGCGATTGGGCTGTTAAGTCACTCAATAGCTTAATCAGCATTTGTAGTGTTGCAGCTTACCTGCAACGTTGCGGGTAACCTTGTTGATCCACGTGTATCACGAACACATCCGCCTTTACGCTGTCGCTGAAGGCTGATAGCTGAACGCTAATGGCTATACCACTTTTTCTTCAGCACCTCCGCGTCTCCTAGTCCCCGCGTCTCCGTGTCTCCCCTTGCTCCCTTTCCCTTCCTGCTCCCTTCTCGTACCATCGTACGACCATGTCACTCGTTCAGATCGAGAAACTGACCAAGTCGTTCGGAGCACAGACCCTCTTCGCCCCGTTTTCGGTAGCGGTCGCTCGTGGGGAGAGAATTGCTCTTATCGGGGATAACGGGGCCGGTAAATCGACCCTCCTTGCGATCCTTGCCGGATGGGAGGAAGCGAGTGCAGGGGGCGTCCATCGTGCGAGCGAGACGAGCATCGCCTACCTCCCGCAGGTCGCTCGCCTTGAAGGGGAGGAGACCCTCGTGCAGGCGATGCGAAGGCCATTCCTGAATCTACTGGAGATGGAGCAAACCCTCCGCCGGTTGGAGGAGGAGATGTCAAAGAAGAATGACCCGGAGATCCTCCACCGTTACGACGCTCTCCTCCACACCTTCGAACGCCGCGGGGGGTACACGATCGAGGCCAAGATTCGCTCCGTCCTCATCGGGGTCGGGTTCCAGATCGAGGAGTTCGATAAACCGGTGAAGATCCTCTCCGGGGGCGAGGAAGCACGTGCCGCCCTCGCCCGTGTCCTCCTGGAAGAACCGGACCTTCTCCTCCTCGATGAGCCGACCAACCACCTCGATTTTGCCGCTCTCGATTGGCTGGAGGAGACCCTGATCGAGTTCCCTGGGGCACTGATTCTCGTCTCCCACGACAGGCACCTGCTCGACCGGGTGACCAACCGCACCTGGGAGATCGCGTTCGAGTCGTTCTCCTCCTATCGTGGGGGATACACACAGTCCCGACTACTGCGCGAGGCCGAAATCGCCCGTAAGGAGGGGCTCTACAGTAAACAGCAGGAGACGATAGAACGCCACAAGGAGTTCATCCGCCGCCACCACGCCGGGCAGAAACACCGCCAGGCAAAGGACCGGGAGCGGAAACTCGCGCGGATCGAGAAAGAGATGATCGATCGTCCCCAGCCGGCAAAGCAGATCTCCCTCGTGATCCCTGCGGGAGAGCCGAGCGGGAAGAAGGTGTTCACGATCGAGAACCTGGAAGTAGGGTTCGACACGCGGTTGATCGCGTGTCCCAATCTTGTCCTCGACCGCGGGGAGCGAGTGGCGATCGTCGGGGCAAACGGGTGTGGTAAGACGACCCTCCTTAAGACGATCACCGGCGACATTCCTCCGCGATTGGGGAAGGTCCGCCTCGGGCACGGTGTGAGGTGGGTCACCTACACGCAGAATCAGGAGGGGCTGCACGGCCGATCGAGCGTGCTCGACGCGATCCTCTCCCGGTCAAACCTCTCGATCGGGCAGTCGCGCGGCCTCCTCGGCCGGTTCCTCTTTTCCGGCGACGAAGTTACAAAGAAACTCTCCGCCCTTTCCGGAGGGGAACGGAGCCGCGTCGCCCTCGCGCTCCTCTCCTTGATGGAGGGGAACCTTATCCTCCTCGACGAGCCGACGAACCACCTCGACCTTAAGAGCCAGGAGATCCTCGAAGCGGCCCTCCTCGCCTATGAAGGGACGATCATCCTCATCTCCCACGACCGCGCCCTCCTCGAATCGGTCGCCACGCAGATCTGGGAGATCCGCGATCACCGATTACAGGTCTTCTCCAGCGATTATAGGACTTATCGAAGACGTCGCGACGCCGAACTCTCTCCGGTCAGACCTAAGAGCGTGCCCCGTTCCCCCCTCAAGAAGGCCCCGACGCCGAAGAAGAAGGAGGACAAGTACAAAGAGAGAAAACACAAGGAGGTTCTCCATACGCTCGAAGGGACGATCGAACGAGCGGAAGCCCGGCTCCACGAGATCGAAAAGGATCTTCTCGAAGCGAGCGCCAGTGGCGAGCAGACAGAGGTCGTCACCCTGGGGGAAGAGCATGCACAACTCACGAAGACCCTGAACCAATGCTATCGCGAGTGGGAAGAAGCGATCGCCCCGTCCGACTCGCCTTCTTAAGATGACAAGCTTTTCTCTCGCTCGTTCGGTGCACTCACTCAAGCCGCAAAGGTGTCGCGACGCCAAGATCGCTGAGGAATTGAGAGATCGGAAGATTGAATGATCGGGAGATTGGGAGGTTCAATCACTCAATCACTCAGCCCTGCTTCCCCTCCCACGGGTACCCTCTGTGTGGAAAGCCTCTTTCTCACACCAAAGAAGAGCCACGGCAATGGTTGTACGCAAAGAGGAAGATTTGGATGCTGTGGAATCGATCGTTGGACGTAATACTTGCTTGAGACAGGGCATGTCGAGCGCAGTGATTATTCTTAACGCGTTATCGGGACGATCGTTTCAGAATGTGTCCATGCGAACCTAGGAGGATGGAATGCCTGTACTTGAGGTTCGGGAAGTCAGTAAGAGCTTCGACGCTGTTCGCGCCGTCTGTGGAGTCTCCTTCAGCGCACAGCGTGGGGAGATCCTCGGTTTCCTCGGGCCGAACGGGGCGGGGAAGACGACGACGATCCGCATGATCATGGGGATCTTACAGCCCGACCAGGGAGAAATCCGCTTCACGTTGAACGGTCAATCGAATCAGGTGAACAAGGAGCGGATCGGCTACCTGCCTGAGGAACGGGGGCTGTACGACGATGCCAAGGTGCTGGATACCCTTATCTACTTCGCCGAGCTGAAGGGCCTGCCTCGCTCAGAGGCACAAACGCAGGTGCTTGAGTGGCTGGAGCGGTTCGATCTTACGGAGTGGGCCAAGCGAAAGATCGAGAAGCTATCAAAAGGGATGCAGCAAAAGGTGCAGTTCATCGCGGCGGTCCTCCATCGACCCGACCTTGTCGTTCTCGATGAGCCGTTCTCCGGACTCGATCCGGTCAATCAGGACCTATTCAAGGAGGTCATCCGCGAGCTGAAAGAAGACGGGATGACGATCCTCCTCTCCTCACACCAAATGAACCGCGTCGAAGAACTGTGTGATAGAATCTTCCTTATTCATCATGGTAAGCGCGTCCTGTACGGCGACCTGTCTGAGATCAAGGAGGCACACGGAGAGCATGTTGTGCGGCTGCGCTATGCGGGCAATGCAGGTTTTCTCAGCATCGATCCACGCATCAAGGACCTCAGGATGTCGGGAGATCGCGCCACGTTCACTCTTCATAAGGAAGTCGAGCCGGATGCATTCGTCCGCAACATACCACCGGATCTAGTGATCCGCGAGATCGCGGTCGAACGCCCGCCGTTGCACGACATCTTCGTTCATACAGTCGCAGGAGGGAATCATGAAACTCAATAAGGTGGTCCGCTGGGAGTTTCGTAAGGCCGTTATGAACAAGGGTTTTGTAATCATGACAGTGCTTCTACCTGCACTGATCGGTCTGGTCATCCTTGTCTACGGCCTGGTTGAAGGGGGCACCTCATCGAGCGGTTCTCTGAATCCTCCACCGTTTCTGATCGCGGTTTTTCTGGCGCTCCTCTTGTTCCTTGGGGCATTCATCTCCGGGGTAATCGTCTTCTACGGGGTACTCAAGGAGAAGGGGAGCCGCGTGGTGGAGCTGATGCTTTCCTCTGTGTCGGCGAAAGACCTGATGGCAGGGAAGATCATCGGACTCGGTCTCGCGGGCCTGATTCAGGTTACCGTTTGGGCGACGATTGCCTACTTTGCTGCAAGACGCTTTCTCCCGATCACGCTCTCGGGGCTCTCGCCGGTACAGTTGGTCAGCTATCCCCTGTATTTCATCTTTGGGTATCTCCTTATTGCCATACTCTACGCCACGGCAGCATCAACGATGAAGGATGTGCACTCAGGGGGTGCGCAAGGAATGGTCGGTCTCATCGTCTATCTGCCGATGATGTTCCTCAAGATGCTAATTGAACATCCGAACCTGCCCTGGATCCGGGCTGCCGGATTCTTCCCTCCGTTTGCCCCGTCCGTGATGATGATTCGGATAGCGGTGACTAAGGTGCCGTGGTGGGAGGTCGTGCTCAGCCTGACACTTCTTGCAGGAACAGTCTATTTGCTGGCACGCTTTGCCGCTAAGGTGTTTGAAGTAGGAACGCTGATGTACGGCAAATCGGCGAACCTTAGAGAGATATGGAAATGGGGGATCCACCCGTCGCGTACGTGATGGAATCCTGTTGAACAGTTACCAGAAGGAGGGAGGATGCGTAAGGAAGAGGCGATTGCAGAGGGGCTTTCGTTAGTCGAGCGTTCGCAGATTGCCATGTTGGGCACAAACGGCGGGGATGGCTATCCCAACGTAAAGGCGATGATTAAAGCAGAGCATGAGGGGTTGAAGAGAATCTGGCTCAGCACCAATACGTCATCCAAACGAGTCGCGCAGCTTAGGCAAGACCCTAAGGCGTGTGTCTACTTCGTTGATTTTGATCAGTGGAAAGGCCTGATGCTCGTTGGAAGGGTCGAGATCCTTCAAGACAGGGAGTCACGGGACCGCTTGTGGCACAACGGCGATGAGAGGTATTACCCTTTGGGCCCGAGCGATCCGGATTATTCGGTCCTCCGGTTCACAGCCGAACGAGGAAACTACTACCACTCCTTGTCTAACGTCGATTTCGAGCTCTAAAGGAGAGGACGCGTGGAATTTATCTTCCTGACCCCAAAACGGGTCTCAAGCTTTTGCTGAACCCTTCCCCGATTTGGTTGCAGGGCCAGCAACGGAATCGGCTTGGCAAGCAGTCGTTCAACTCACCAACCCCGTTTCGTGGAGGAAGCCAGCGTCACTGTAGGGGACGAATTCGTGGCCTATGATCTGGTACGTTTCGTGTCCCTTACCAGCGATGAGGATTACGTCCTTTGGCTCTGCTAAGTCGATCGCCCGTAGGATCGCGTCACGGCGGTCGACGATCTTCTCATGACGGCCGCCGGTAGGGAGAAGTCCAGCTTCAATTTCCGCGCTAATTGCCTCTGGATACTCTGTCTTGGGATTGTCACTTGTGAGGATCGTCATGTCGGCGAGCGTGCCGCTTATCGCGCCCATGAGCGGCCGTTTCTTCCGGTCGCTCTCCCCTCCGCAGCCGAAGACACAGATGATTTTGTTGTGGTAGGGACGAAGGGAGAGGAGCATCCTTTCCAGCGAGTCGGGGCTGTGGGCGAAGTCGACGATCACCGTCGCTCCGTTCTTCGCATGGAAAAACTGGTAACGGCCTTCTACGCTCCGTGCCGTTCTCAGCCGTTCGGCAATCATTGTCAGGGTCATTCCCTTTACAGTTGCGACTGCTGCTGCGGCAAGGGCATTGTAGACGTTGTGCTCCCCGGGTAGGTGCAGCTCTATCGGCTGAGCTTCTTCCCCTATCCGCAGGGTGAATGAGGTCTTTCGTAGCGTGTAATGGATCTCCTCCGCACGAATGTCGGCATCTGACCCCAAGCAGTTGTAGGTGAGGAAATGCCCCGCGCTGGCTGCAAGGACACGATCCGCTGCCGGATCATCAGCGTTCACAATCGCGGTCGCCCCTGGGTCCAAATTTCGAAAGAGGAGGAGCTTCGCCGCCATGTACGCCTTCTTGTCATCGTGGAAGTCGAGGTGGTCATGGGTGAGGTTGGTGAAGACGGCGGCATCGAAATCGACGCTATCGACCCGGTGAAGCAGGAGCGCGGCCGAGGAGACTTCAAGGACGAGGTTCTCCTTCTCGGCGGCTAAGGTCTCACGTGCGATCCGTTGGATGAGCGGGCTTGTGGGAGTCGTTACCGCGCGCATGTTCCTTGTTTCGTTCGCCACCGTGCTGATGAGGGTGCTCCTCTCCTCTCCTAAGAGGTGTGCAACAAGGTGACAGACCGTGGTCTTCCCGTTCGTCCCGGTGACCCCGACCGTGAACAGATCACGCGTGGGGTGCGAGAAGAGGACCGCCGACAAGTGGGCGAGGGCTTCCCTCCCATCCTCCACTCGCACGAGCGGTACCGAACACGGCACATCTTTCTCTCCGACAATAGCCACGGCACCGCGTGCGATGGCATCTTCGATGTAGCGATGTCCATCGGTGATGAACCCGGCGATGGCGACGAATAAGAACCCCGGATGAACTAAGCGCGAGTCCTCGCTGATACCGGTGATCTCTATTGATTCCCATCCCGGCTGTGGCGGTACCCCGATCGCTTCAGCCAGAGATGCAAAAGACTGAAGGATTGAGTGATTGAGTGATTGAGTGATTGAACGATTGAGTGATTGAGTGATTGAGTGATTGAGTGATTGAAGGATTGAACGATGATCTGTATCCGCGGTTCCCTCTCTTTCCGCAAATGAGTTATCTTTCATCCTCTAAATTCCCCGCTCGCTAAATCGCTCAATCGCTCAATTTCTCCCGTTCTCCCGATCACTCAATCCCCTCCCCAGCGATTCGGTAGAGATAGAGAAGATGGCCACCTTTGGCAGTACCGATCTCCTCCGGTTCCCAGCCCCACATCGGGTGGTAGTAGGAGACGATCCGCGCTCCTGGTTTGAGCTCGCGGCGCAGACGTTCCTGCAGCTTGTAGTTTGCCGTGGGAGAGAGGAAGAGAATGACCACGTCGGTGCCGATCAGATCGGCGGAGTACATGTTTCCCCAGAGGATTCGCGTTCGCGATGAGACCCCGGCAAGGAGGGTCCACGCTCTCGCCCACAGGACACGGGCAGGGTCGATCTCGATCCCGGTCGCGTGCGCGTTGAATTCCCTCGCTGCCGCAACCACAACTCGTCCGTCTCCGCAACCGAGGTCGAGGACGCGTTCCCCTTCTTTCACCCGTGCAAGGCGCAGTATCCGACGCACCGTCACCCGGTCGGTCGGCTGCCACAGGGCGTCGAGGGTCAGGTTCCACCCCACCCACAGGACAGTCACCGCTCCGAGCGCGATCCCCAGGTAGAGGATCATCTAGAACGTAGCTCGTAAGCCTGCCTCGTAGATCGGCCCGTGGCTCAATCCCTCTTCGGTGAAGCGCATCACGTAGTGAACGTCGAGGAAGGCGCTGACCGGCTCGAACAAGGCGATCCGCACCCCGGCGATCCCATTCACGGTGAATCCCACCGAGTACCCGCGGGGAGTCAGGGCGACACCTATCCCCATTCCTAGGAACGGGTCGAAGAACTCGATCGGTCGATGTGCGAGGGCCGATATATCGACCAGCATCAACCCCGTGATATCCGAGTTGAGCGCGATCGACATCTGCGTGCGCAGGTCGATCCATTCGGCAACCGGAATCTCGACGAGGGCCCCTATAAAGAAGATGCCGGTCGGGTCGAACCCGCCTCCCAATCCGGCAGAGGTCGCTGAGCCGGGCATGACAGGCGCGGTCAGGAAGACCAAGAGTAATAGTGCGAGTGACAATCGTCTTTTCATCCTACCTCCTTCTCTCTAACTCTAGCGCCATTTCAGCGAACTTCAGTGGCACAGGTCCAACAAAGAAGGGTCAGATGTCGAGGGAGGTGATCTTGTCGCTGTTCTCCCAGATGAAGTTGCGACGCAGAGCCACGTCGTTCCCCATTAGTGTAGAGAAGACCTCGTTCGCCTCCAGGGCATCGCGGATCTCGATCTGTTTCAGGGTGCGGTTCTCCGGGTTCATCGTCGTCTCCCACAGCTCGCGGGGGTTCATCTCTCCCAACCCCTTGAACCGCTTGAGCAAGAAGCCACCGTTGTGAGAAGCACGGAACTCTTCGAGTTCTTCGTCCGTATAGAAATAGGTAGTCTTCTTTCCTGTCTTCACCTGATAGAGCGGTGGTTTGGCGATGTAGACGTAGCCGTGCTCGATCAGGGTACGCAGGTAGCGGAAGAAGAAGGTCATGATCAACGTACAGATATGCGCGCCATCGACGTCGGCATCGGCCATGATGATCAGCTTATGATAGCGGAGCCTCTCCAGTGAGAAATCTTCTCGAATTCCGGTTCCGACCGCGGTGATCATCGCCTTGATCTCAGCGTTATCGAGGAGCTTTGCCAGGCGGGCCTTCTCCACATTCAACACCTTCCCGCGCAGGGGAAGGATCGCCTGAAAGCCCCGATCGCGTCCCTGTTTGGCACTCCCTCCGGCGGAATCTCCTTCCACGATGTAAAGCTCGCTCTTTACCGGATCGCGACTGGAACAGTCGGCAAGCTTTCCGGGAAGGGTAGAGGAGAGCAACGCCCCTTTCCGCCGCACCATCTTCCGCGCCTTGGCGGCAGCCATCCGCGCCCGACTGGCGTTGACCGATTTCTCGATGATCGTTCGCGCCACCTTCGGCTTCTTCTTGAAGTAGACGGCGAGCTGATCCTGCACGATCCCGGTGACCAGGCTCGCTACCTCGGGGTTCCCGAGCTTGGTCTTCGTCTGCCCCTCGAACTCAGGGTTCTGGATCTTGATACTGATGATCGCCACCAACCCCTCACGGATATCGCTCCCGCGCAGGTTGGGATCGTCCTTCTTCAAGATCTTCTTCTCCCGTCCGTAATCGTTTAAGAATTTGGTGAGGGCGCTCTTGAATCCTGTCAAGTGGGTCCCGCCGTCGACCGTGTTGATGTTGTTGGCGAACGCGAAGATCGACTCGTCGTAGCCACCGGTGAACTGCATCGCGATCTCAACCGCGGTCCCTGCTTCCTCTCCGTCGATATAAACTGGCTGGGGGTGGAGAGATTCCTTGCTCGACGAAAGCTCCTTCACAAAAGAGACGATCCCTCCCTTCGCCTGGAAGCGCCGGGAGACCCCGGCCACCTCGTTCTCCAGGATGATCAACAGCCCACCATTCAGGTAGGATAGCTCCTTCAGTCGGTGGGAGAGCTTGGAGAAGTTGTACTGAATCTCGCCGAAGATTTCGGAATCGGGGAGGAAGGTGATCGTCGTCCCCGTCTCCTTTGCCTTGCCGATCACTTCAAGCTCGTTGAGCTTTGCCCCACGTGAGAATTCTTGGTGGTAGACCTTCCCATTGCGCCTCACCTCGACAGAGGTATGCTCCGCGAGCGCGTTGACCACGGAGACGCCGACACCGTGCAGCCCTCCGCTCACGTGGTAGCTCTTGTTGTCGAATTTGCCCCCAGCGTGCAGGGTGGTCATCACCAGTTCCAAAGCGGGGGTACCCGTCTCCTTGTGAACTCCCACCGGCATTCCGCGGCCGTTATCGACCACGGTCACGCGGTTATCCTTGTGAACGGTGACCAGGATCTCGTTGCAGTAGCCAGCGAGGGCCTCGTCGATCGAGTTATCGACGATTTCCTCGATCAGGTGCATCAAACCGCTCTGGCCGCTGCTCCCGATGTACATCCCCGGTCGGAGACGCACCGCTTCGAGATCTTCTAATACCTTAATTTGATCGGCTTCGTAGACCATGACACCACCCAGAGAGATTATACCCAAAAAGCGCTATGGACTGCAATAACGTGCATCGCCAGGTAGGCGAAGAAGGGGACGCGTAGATTTGTGTTTTCCCCGCGTCTCCCTCTCTCTATCCCACTATACTGTACTTACCGTGAAGAGCCTATCTGACAACTGGTACGCCCGAGAGGACTCGAACCTCCGACCTTCGCATCCGCAGTGCGACGCTCTATTCCGCTGAGCTACGGGCGCATACTCGCCCCGTGTAGTAACAAAGACTGGACTTACTTCACAGGGCTGGCGGAGGGACGGGGATTCGAACCCCGAAGCCCTTTCGGGCGTGCCGGTTTTCGAGACCGGTTCCTTGCCATTCGGTCATCCCTCCATGACTTACCATACATGGCGAACTGCACTAGATGGTAGAGCCTTTCCCGCGCTGGTGCAAGGGCTGAAGAAGCGGAGAGGGGGAGGGGGACACGGAGACGCGGAGAGGAGAACGAGAATCTCACATCTCAGTGTCCTCTGTAGCGGCGGGGTTTATCCCCGTTGTCGTGATCCGCGCTCCCACCGGCGCAGACAAGCTACGCCGCTACGGAAACCCCGTTATCCAAGCGTTGCTCGGAGCCTTTCTCCGTAGCGGCGGGGTTTATCCCCGTCGTCGTGATCCGCGCTCCCACCGGCGCAGACAAGCTACGCCGCTACGGAAATCCCGTTATCCAAGCGTTGCTCGGAGCCTTTCTCCGGAGCGGCGGGGTTTATCCCCGCCATTCGTGATCGCCTTTCCTCTCCTTGCAAAACAAAAAACCTTCACCACCGAGGGCGCGGAGAACGCAGAGAGTGGGGGAGAGGAAGAGGGCGAGAGCGTGGGGTCTGACGTTGTTTCTTGCGTGGAGGTTGGCAGGTCTCTTCTGGGGAGAATTGAGCCATGCAAGAAACAAGGTCTGACGCCAGACTTCGAGGGAGAAAGCGGAACGCGGAAGAATAGGGAAGGCACGGAGATTGGGATGTTCAATCACTCAATGATTCAATCTCTCAATGATTCACTCAATCTCTCATCACTGCTTCTCCGTCACTTCCCTCGAATGATCAATGAATAGCTTCCGGTTCCCGCTTCCCCGCGGGTAATCACAATACGAACCGCATCGTATCTGTCCGGGTGTTCGATGCTCACCGGCGCATCCGCGGTGAGCCGGTACACGGTGGTGTTCGATCCTTTCTGCGTCACTACGTTGACGCGAAACACGGTCCCCGCGTCCCCGGCGAACGCGATCTCCATCGTTTGATCGGTGCTGCTTGCCAGGTCAAGGAAATCGACTCCGTAGGCGTGTGCCACACGAAGTGGTGTCCCGATGGGGTCTTCCTCGAACTGAGGGGAATAGGGGGCATCGCTCTCGAAGTTCACCCGCTCGATATCGATAGGGGTTCCACCCCACGTTCCCGTATAAACCGGAGCCGGGAGCACAACCCAGCTGGTGCTGGTGCGGCTCTTCCCATCCTCTGCTGCGAGGGGGAACATGGTCTTGATCAGGTCGGCATCAGGAATCGTCCCGGATGCAAGGGCGACCGCAAACTCCTCCCACAGGTCGTCGAAGGTCAACTCCTCTTCTTGAAAAGCGTAATCGATCGCATAACGTCCATCGTAATCTGCACTCGCTTCCAATACGCGTTTGATCGCTTCGGTCCCTCCGTGGCACGAGGAGACGAAGACCCAGAAGATTCCCGCGTCGTAGGTGCGGTGGAAGAAGGCGATCGAATCCGGGCCGAGGAGGAAGTCGAGGGCCGGATCGAGGTAGTCGTTCGCCTCGGGGACGATCGCCTCCTGTGCCCAGGTGGCCGTCGCCTCGACGAAGATCAGATCGCTCATGTCGTTCTTACCATCGAGGGCAAGAGAATCCTGGATCACATGGAAGAGCTCGTGGGTGGCGGTACTCCGTACCATATCTCGTAGGGTACAGGGAATGACCAGGTCGTAGAGCACCCCACCCATGATCTCTTCCGTGGCGATCTCGATCACCGGGAGAGGGGCTCCGCTTGACGTGGTATCGAAGTATTCGGCCCCCATCTCTCCGTACTGTCCGCCGACGATATCGACGCGGATGCGCGTGTCGATGATTGAGAATCCCGCACTATCGATCAATCCGGCATAAGCCTCTTCGAGGGCATCGCGGACGAGGTTGGCATACTCTGCAGTCACCGCATCCTCCCCGGTTCCCACCGTGTAGTGGATGAGGAAGTGCTCGGAGGCAAGCTGGCGGAAGTGATCCGCGAAAGTAGGTAGGGCGAGACCAGCGATGAGAGAGAGCATAAGGAATCCGGCGAGCAGAACACCAGGCGAAATAACGGAGCGGCTATTCTTTTGGTGGATGAATCTCATGATATCTCCTTTAGTAGTGGCTCTTTGTCACTTCGAGCAGGTAACTAAAGAGAATGGGTGAAGTGCCAAGACTATCACAGAGGTACAAAATTGTTTCACCACGAAGGACACGAAGGGGTCAGAGGCATTGCTCATAGGTCGATTCCAACAATCCTGGTCCCAGTTTTCGTTGCACTTCAATCGCACAGCCAATTACCCGGTTTAACAGCCCATCAAATTCCATTCTTCGTGTCCTTCGTGCTCTTCGTGGTGAATTCTCTTTGACATCCATCCCGTGCGAGAGACACAAGCTTTCGCAGTTGCTCACCCCCCGCTGAATCCAAAGTAGACGAGGCCCACAAGTCCGGCGACGATCAGCATACCCACCCACCAGGGCGTTGCCTCTTCTGGCAGCGGTGGTGTCGTTGGGTATAGATCGTTCCATGTCTGCACAGGGGCGGCCGCATGCTCTTCTTCCACTCCGTCCTGGGCACTATCCATATTCATGGTGTCAGGAGAAGCCGTGATTACGCCCGGCATAGACAGAAACTCATCCCCCACCCACTCGCGCGGCAGGGGATGGAACGGCTCACCGTGAAGCGCGATCGCCCGTAAAGAGGCGGTGAAAAAGCTATGCGTTGTCTTCCCATCTGTCAGGGTGAGGAGCTGTGAGATCCCTCCGAAAGCGGAGAAAGGACCGATGTATACACGGTCTCCTGTCTCGACGACGACGCGCGGAAAATCGATGAGAATCTGACGGATCGTGGAAAGATCGATATCGAATGCCTGTGCCGGTCCGATATACGTCACCGGCGGAGGAACGCTCAGGCGGATTATTGAGGAGATCCCGGTGAGGTTCCCTTGCGCCGTCTCCCCGGTGGTTGTCATAAAGACAGCAGGTGTACCTCCGAGAGGCGCGCCTCCGAGAGTACCAACACAAAGGAGAAAAAGGAGCAAGAAGAGACTAACAACGACCAGTAACTGCTTGTGAGAACCTTTGATCATCGCCACACCTCCAGAAAAGTTAGTCACACGTGACTCGCCACGAGTGGCTCGCCACAAATGACTTGCCACACGATAGCACCTTCCTTTTAGGTCTGTCAAGTAGTAGAGATTGAATGATTGAGTGATTGAATCATCGGAAGATTGAATGATTGATAACGAGCGGGCGAGAGAAAGCCTTGTGCCTCGCACGCGTCTCCCTCTCTCCGCGTTCCGCTCCCTCTTACTCCTGACCCCTTTCATCCCGCTTTTCGTCAGTCCTTGAGCATCTTGACTTCCGTGGCCCCGGTCGTTAGTTTATGATTACAGAGAGGGTCGTGAGTTACGAGGAGGTTGGGAAATGTCTGCGACAATTTCTATCGAAATACCGCGTGAGGTGATTCATGCAACCCGGATGACACCCCGCGAACTGAAGCGCGAACTGGCTATTTACCTATTCCAACAGGGTCGGTTGTCCTTTGGCAAGGCTCGCGAGATGGCTGGTATGACCTTGTGGACCTTCCAACAGACGCTGGCCGGCCGGGAGATTCCTATTCACTACGATGTCGAAGATTACGAAGAGGACTTGGCTGCCTTGAGGAAGTTGAACCGGCTGTGAGCGTGGTAAGCAACGCTTCTCCCCTCATCAACTTGGCGCGTATCGACCAGTTAGACTTGCTCCCCCGACTGTATGGTGAATTGCTTATTCCGGAAGCTGTTTGGGAGGAGGAGGTCATCGAAGGTGCTGGGCAACCAGGAGCAGATGAAGTTAAGGCTGCTACTTGGATCAAGAGGCAAGCGGTCGCCAACCGTTCCCTGGCCATGCTCTGCGGCAAGAACTGGATGCAGGAGAAGCGGAGGCCATTATTCTGGCCTTGGAGGCAGAGGCTGAATTGCTCTTGATGGATGAACGCGTGGGACGTGAGATTGCCCAACATTTGGGAGTGTACTACACAGGATTGATCCGCGATGTTAAGCCTTATCTGAACGCACTCCGCGATGTAGCAGGCTTTCACATCAGGGATGCCCTCTATACACGTGTGTTGCAAGACTGAGGAAGAGGAGGGTTGAGTGATTGAATGATTGAACATCCCAATCTCTCAATTCTTTTGCGTCCCCGCGTCTCCCTTTCCCCGTGTCCCCCTCTTCCCCCCCTCCCAGGAGTTGACCGATCTGTCGGCAGTCGCTATAACTATCTAGTGGAGGAAGAGACTATGGACGCACACCGCGACGAACCAGCGACTAAAAAAGACCTCGATCAGGTGAAGCAGGATCTCACTGACAAGATCGATGCGAACGGTAGGAAGATCGATGCAAACAGCGCGAAGATCGATGCGAACAGCGCGAAGATCGATGCGAACAGCGCGAAGATCGATAGGATCGCTCTTCAGGTTGTCGAAAACCGCGAGCAGATGGCCACCAAGGATGCGGTCAACGAACGCTTTGATGCGGTCAACGAACGCTTGGATGAGCTTCTGCGTGGGCAGGACGAGATGATCGGGATTTTCACCCGCCTGGATGAGGAACGAGTTGCTACTACGGCGTGGATCGGACGAGTAGAAGGCGACGTAGAGACGAACAAAAGCGAGATCAAAAAGATAAAGACCAATCTGGCGATGGATACCTAGATCTCCCGCGTCTCTCCCTTCTCCTCTCCCCTCCCCTCCTTGCAAAACAGAAGCTTTCACCGCCGAGGACGCGGAGCACGCAGAGAATAGAACAAAACTTGTTTAGTTCCTAGTCTTGTTCTTCTCTGTAGCAGCGGGGTTTATCCCTGTCGTCGTGATCCCATTCCCACCGGCGCAGGCAGGCTACGCCGCTACGGAAAACCTGTTTGATTCCTAATCCCGCTCTTCTCTTCCCCGTCTCCGCGTCCCTCTCTCTCTTCAGACACCTGTCCCCCTCCTTTCGGACGGAGGGGTGGTTTTTGACGCACCAAGCTCCTTCGTGCTATAATGCCTCAATGCTAGATTGGATCAGGACGATCACCCTATCAAGAGGGGGTGAAGGGAGCATGCTAAACCCGGGAACCGATACCAGGAAATCTCCTGCTCTATTTTTTATGTGCGGGAGGGGGGAGCGAAGCGGCTTGGAAGCGGTTCTCGTGAGGCTTGACATGAGCTATCGTTCTGTGCTAAACTGCATACAGTTTCTACAGGCATCGGATGGGGGGTGTTTGCCATTCGATTATTGATCATTGAGAGAGGAAAGGGCACATTGGTCTTTGGCTGAAGTCTTCGACCGCGGTCTTTGACCGGCGAGGCTGTGTTGCTGTAGACTCCTGTACCGGATTAGGATGGATGCGTGAGCATCCTCGACTAATAAGGATGAAGAGAAAAGCACAAAGGAATGGATACACCGGGTGAAGTGAGTGCGATGAGGGAGGTGGTACGAAATCTCGGACCGAAAGTCCCTGTCGACCAAGGAGGTTAAACAAGCTTTGGATAAAAATTGTCGAAGTAGTTTTTGCAAGCGGAATCGAAAGTACAAAGAAGGGGGTATAACCTTGAAAAAGAGATTAGCCGTAGGAAGTGTCATAGCGATCCTTGTTATGGCGCTCTTTGCCCTGGCTGCTCTCGCCACGACCGCGGAGATGTTCTTCTCCTCGGACAAGAACGGCGCAAACAGGGTAACCAACGTACAAGAAGGAGATCAGGTCTGGATTGCAGTCTACGATCCAGACAACAATATTGATTGCGATCTACGCGACAAGGTCTGGACCGATATCAAGATCATGGATCCCAAGACCGGCGCGTACATCGTGTGGAACAACGGCGCGGTAAAAGGTGTCAATGTGCATCTTCGCAGTGGCTCTGATGGTGCTAGCGTTGCATATAACTCGTATACAACGCTGTACGACTACCTGGAGGAGACAGGCGCCGACACGGGGTTGTTCGTGTCCAAGCGGGCGTTTCAGATCGGCACGCGCGAAAGCTACGCTGCGGGGTCACCGGAGAAGTTCACACACGTGGTCGATGGTATTGACCTCAGCGACTTCCAGTGGGGCGGGTACGAGTACACGCGTGATGAAGGTGTTGCTAATGGCGCTTGGTATAACGTAAATGTCGCTCCGGGCGACGACCGCGTCTGGTTCGACAGCGCCCTTAACCCCGTAACGGCTAACGCTTCAGGCACCATAATACCAGCAGGCAATGCCGTTATGCCCTCCACTGCAGTTGCCAGTGCGTGGTCTGAGACAACGCAGTGCTGCAACTATCTCATCGGCCGGTTCGAGAACATGGACACCCTTGTTGGGATGTACAAGGATCCGAACGAGCAAGAGGACGTGGCGGTGACGATGAGCAAGATCATCGACACCGAGGCCACGATCTCGTGGGATCAGGAAGTTTATAAGGACCCGCGCGGTGCGGCGACGATCGTTGTTGTCGATCCGGACGAGAATCTCAATTGCAACGAGGTCGAGTACGTACCGGTATTCATCATCGTGAACCCCGGCTCGTGGAATCCCGTACAGACACAGGCGGCAAAGCCTGACAGCCCGACAAACTTCTGCTCGCTGATTGAAACGGGTGGGGTTATTCCTAACGGATCAGCGGCTCCAGCGTTTGTCAATAAGCCGGTCCGCTGGTACAACATCTACAACAGTGGTATTGGCCTCAATCCTGCCCCAAAGACAATCACGTGGGGAACACCAGGTGGAACAACATCAGATATCAACAACAACCAGCCGCAGAACGGGCAGCCGTACTTCATGCAGTACTCGGGAGCTTCCGACACCGCTGATCCATACGGCCTTGTGCGCGTGATGTTCTACGCACAGGAGACCGGAATATCTACGGGTGTGTTCCAGCTTAACCTAAACGACCTGCGTGCTGATCTCGGGTTCAATATGCTGAATGTGGGTGACGTGCTCGCCACCTACTACCTTGACCCGAACGACTTTGACGACTTCAAGCTTGCTACAGCGTACATCGAGACCCGCGATCACGTAAGTGCTACCAGCTTCACAGATGCATCGCGAATCCCCATGTCTGAATACTGGATTGGGCGCGATCCCATCTACGTACAGGTGATCGATGCGAACGCTAACGTCGATCCGTGCTGCCCGGAGCAGGTTGTTGTTCACATCTGCGATCTCCACGGTGAGGACGACTCTGAATGGGTGGTCGCCGATGAGACAAGCTCTAACTCGCCCGTGTTCTTCACCAACGCCGGCATGCAGCTACGCCCGGTGTGGGACGCGCTCGGGGTTGGGCTTGCCGGCTCCGACGGTGGCTATCAGCTCCAGCTCGATAACTGGAAGCTCGAGGCGTTCAATGAGGACGATGTATACGTTCGCTACAACGACGTGTACTACACCGAGAATCTAAAGGGCATGTACGGTCTCGGCGACGTCAAGGCGACAAATACTGCTAGCACCGCATTCCCGCCCATGATCGACATCGGCCGGGTGCGCAAGGTAAACGACATCAGCTTCGATCTGATGTCGATCGGTGATACTCAGGTGTTCGATGGCTCGACGGTGAACATGTACTTCCTCGACCGACAAGGAAACCGGGTTTCCGGTTACGTTAACTCCGACTGTGTATTCGTCGAAGTGATCGACCTTGACCAGGATGAGGATAGCTACCGCCGCGAGCGGGTCGATGGGTATTGGGATAAGGTCAATGGCAGCGCCGACCAGGGTCAGAACCTCCCGTTCGGGCCGCTGTCGTTGGACTACTTCAACTGCACGCTCGTAAAGGGCACACAGTCGCATCCGTTCAACGCATTGCTCGGTGAGGTGAACGTTGCCGATGATACGGCGGCCATTGATAATGCCACGGCGGCTAAGCTGTATGTGTTGAACCCGAGCAACGGCCATTGGGCAGCGATCGATCTATTGGAGACCGCTACTGGCTCTGGAGACTTCGTATCCGTGACGTGCATCCCGCTTGTTAGTCAGTACAAGTGCCTGCCCACCCTGGGTGTGAAGCCTGGTGGCACGATCATCGCTGTCTATCAGGATCCGTCTAACCACTCCGACTCGGCTTGGATTTCGATCAAGGTCGGTCTTGGTGGTGGCGGTACTCCTCCGAGTCAGCTCTCGACGACTATGTTCGTCGATAGCGAGGGGAACGCGGTTGATACCTACACCGACGTCGATGACGTCTACGTGAAGGTTATTGACCCGTCCCACGCTGGCGCGGCGAGCCTGCTCGACGCGGTGGAGATCGACAGTGTTACCTACGATCTCGCTCCGCTGGCCGGCGCAACGACGGACACGTTTGTCACCGACGCGATCAGCCTGGATCTCGTCGCTGGTAGCTCGATTACCGCGGCTTACACCGATCCGACCGATCCGACGGATACGTCGTCTGACACGATCGATATCATCGCTTCCGAACTTGCGGTGACGGATTTCTACGCGGGCCCGAACCCGTTCGAGGACGAGGTGGCCTTTGCCTATCACGGCACGGGTATTGCCACGACCTTTACGGTTGAGGTCTACGACCTGTCCGGTCACGCGGTGTGGACAGCGGAAGAGGCGAACGTTACTGAAATCACGTGGAACGGTACGAACGAGGTCGGAGCTGCTCTGGCCAACGGTGCCTACATCTACGTAATCCAGGCGAGCGACGGGACGAACACCTTCAATCCAAGCAACACACCCTCTGCCAAGGGCACGGTGTTCATAAATAAGTAAGTTAGAGAGGGGAACCTCCGGGGCTGTAACAGGCCCCGGAGGCCCTGATCAACCTTTACGAAGGGGGTAACAATAACGATGAAACGAGTGATAGTCTTAAGCCTAGCGCTCCTCATGGTTATCTCCGCCATGGCCCTGGCTGATGGTGTAGGTGCCTTCAGTGCCTTTAAGAGTGGCATTGGTGCGCGAGCATTGGCCATGGGCGGCGCGTTTGTCGCCGTCGCGGATGATAGCACGGCAGTAATTTGGAACCCGGCAGGGCTGGCCCTGCTCGACGATACCCGCATCGGTGGGATGTCGACGGACCTGTTCGGTATGGGAATTACCCATCAGTTTGTCGGTGGGATGACTACGATTGCGGGCTTTGGCGTTGGTCTTGGTTGGGAGCGTGCTTCCATCACCGGAGACGGTGTTGATGGCGCGGGTGATCCCACCGGAACCTTCAGCTGGGACGAGTCGACGATCATCGGTACTTTCGCGACGAACGTCATGGACATGGGCCTGGCCGGAGTCAACGTAAAATACTACATGGCGAGCGCGCCTGGTAATTCGGCGAGCGGTCTTGGCTTCGATGTCGGTCTGTTGATCAACCTGGGTGACATGTTCACCCTTGGTGTGAACGCGTCCGACATCGGTGGATCGACCGTTACCTGGGATACCGGTACGACGAACACCGTCTCCGCGCTGTATAAAGCGGGGCTGGCGATGAAGCTGATTGACGGTAACCTGGTTCTGGCGGCCGACATGGACTTCAACGACGCCGGAATGGGCGATGCCCACGTCGGGATCGAGTTCAAGGTCATCGACGAGCTTGCGTTGCGTGGTGGAGTGGTTCTGGCCGACGAGTTCCAGAACGTCTACTTCACCGCTGGTGCCGGGATCAACGTTGCTGGGCTGTACGTCGATGCGGCGTACATCTTGAACGAGACACTCGGAGACACGCTCATCCTCTCGGCAGATTTTTCGCTTGGTAGCTTACTGGGCGGAGAAGAGGAGCCAGGGGTCGAGTAGTAATACGGGTTCTATATTTCTTGTTTAATGTGCGAGCGGAGGGTAAATGCCCTCCGCTCGTTTTTTCAATCTGGTTCCTTGTCGTTTCGAGTGGGTAGTGACTTCTAATTTCGGTTCGCACGGGACGGATACCAAAGAGAATTCACCACGAAGAGCACGAAGGACACGAAGAATGGAATTCGATGAGCTGTCGAATCGAGTAATTGGCTGTGCGATTGAAGTGCACCGGGAACTGGGCCCAGGATTGTTGGAATCGACCTATGAGCAGTGCCTTGCGCACGAGCTCAAGCTGAATGGCATTCGGTTTTAAGCTGCAGCATCCGCAACCGGTCGAGTACAAAGGCGTGCGCCTGGACTGCGGCTATCGCGTGGACTTGCTGGTAGAAGACAAGTTGATCATCTCGGGGGGTGTAGTAAACAGGACCGACTACTACACCCCCCAAGTTGAAGCGGATGTTCCCCTGAGTTGGAGTACGGGTATGCGGCTGGAACCCCGCATGGGTTACCGTTTCTTGCGACGAGAGGTCAGCTTCTTTCTAGTGGTCACAGTTACTCCTCTGCTGGGTAGCACCTCAGG
>Ga0307428_1000555_pt1 | contig 22950 bp, 18 predicted proteins | sample SalMarWE160240MG_FD_202161 | JGI IMG/M metagenome (GOLD analysis project Ga0307428, IMG submission 202161) | Salt marsh sediment microbial communities from the Plum Island Ecosystem LTER, Massachusetts, United States - WE1603-240 | ecosystem: Environmental > Aquatic > Marine > Intertidal zone >...
GCTGCCGTCGTTGGGTTGCTCGTTCTCGTATGTGTTGGCGTGCTGATCGGCCGGACGCGCCCGGCCCAATGGATCGTCTATGGCGGCTCGCTGCTGGCATGCGCCATCGTCGCGGCGATCGCGACCGCGCATCTTCTGGGAGCTGCCGAGCCCGCAACCCTGACGCTGCCTCTGGGGCTGCCATGGCTCGGCGCCCATTTCCGTTTGGACGCACTCAGTGCCTTCTTCCTCATCGTCATCGCCTTCGGCGGCGCAGTCGCGAGCCTTTATGCGCTCGGCTATGGCCGGCACGAGGAGACGCCCGAGCGTGTGCTGCCGTTCTATCCCGCGTTTCTCGCCGGCATGACGCTCGTTCTCCTCGCCGACGATGCCTTCTCCTTCCTGTTCTCCTGGGAGTTCATGTCGCTCTCGTCCTGGGCACTGGTGATGGCGCATCACCTCAGCCGCGCCAATCTGCATGCGGGATATGTGTATCTCGTCATGGCCAGCCTGGGCACGCTCGCGCTGTTGCTGGCCTTCGGCCTCCTCGCTGGTCCCGACGGCGGCTACGCCTTTGCCACGATGCGCGGCAGCCATCCGTCACCGACCGTCACTGCGTTCGTGCTTGGACTTGCCCTGGTCGGCGCCGGGTCGAAAGCCGGTCTCGTGCCCCTCAACGCCTGGCTTCCTCTCGCCCACCCCGCCGCCCCGAGCCAGGTGTCGGCGCTGATGAGTGGAGTGATGACCAAGGTCGCGGTCTACGGCTTCGTGCGCATCGTGTTTGATCTGCTTGGGCCGCCAGCCTGGTGGTGGGGTCTGGTGGTGTTGCCCATCGCCGGCGTCACCTGCGTGTTGGGCGTCTTGTACGCGCTGATGCAACACGACTTGAAGCGTCTGCTCGCCTACCACACGGTTGAGAATCTCGGCATCATCTTCATCGGCCTCGGCCTTGCCCTGGCCTTCGAGGCGCATGGCATGACGTGGGCGGGGGCGCTCGCCCTCACCGCCGCGCTCCTGCATGTCTTCAACCATTCGATCTTCAAGAGCCTATTGTTCTTCGGTGCCGGCGCCGTACTCACGTCGACCGGAGAGCGCGATATGGAGCATCTCGGCGGCCTTATTCGTCGCATGCCGCTCACGGCCTTTGCCTTCCTCGTCGGCTGCGTCGCCATTTCCGCGCTGCCCCCGCTGAACGGCTTCGTCTCCGAATGGCTCACCTTTCAGGCCATCCTGCTCAGCCCGCAATTGCCGCCCTGGTCGTTGAAATTTCTCGTGCCGGCGGTGGGCGCATTGCTTGCGCTCTCAGCGGCGCTGGCGGCCGCCTGTTTCGTCAAAGCGTTTGGCGTGACCTTTCTCGGCCGCCCACGCTCCGGTGCTGCCGAGCGGGCGCACGAGGCCGATAGGTTTTCGCTGACTGCTATGTTCCTGCTCTCCGGTCTTTGCCTCTTGGCGGGGATCGTTCCGGGCTTCTTCATCGATGCGCTCGGGCCCGTCAGCCACGCCCTGATCGGCGCCCGCATGCCGCAGCAAAGCAGCGTGCCTTATCTCTCGATCGTTCCCATTGCTGAGAGCCGCAGCTCCTATAACGGCTTGCTCGTCTTCCTATTCATGATGTTCTCGGCGACCTTTGCCGTGGTCGCCATCCATCGCCTGGCCTCGAACAGGCTGCGCCGGGCGCCGGCTTGGGACTGCGGCTATCCCGGCTTGGGCTCCGCCGCCCAATACACCGCCTCGAGCTTCGCCCAACCAATCCGCCGCGTCTTTGGCACGCTGCTGTTTGGAGCACGCGAGCACGTCGACATGCCGCCGCCGGGTGACGTGCGGCCCGCGCGCCTCGAGGTCGAGCTTCACGATCCGGTTTGGGACACGTTTTATGCGCCGGTCGCGCGCGCCGTCGCCGTTGCCGCCGAGCGCCTCAACATCATGCAGTCGCTCACCATCCGCCGCTATCTCACCTTCGTCTTCGCTGCCCTGGTCGGCCTGCTTCTGGTGCTCGCCATATGGCCATGATGGTCAATCTTGCCGTCCAGGGCGCGCAAATGGCGCTGGTGCTGCTGCTCGCGCCGCTGCTCACGGGCTTCGTGCGCAAGGTCAAGGCTAGGCTCCTGCGCCGTCAAGGACCGCCCCTGCTACAACCTTATCGCGACCTCATCCGACTGTTGCGAAAGGACGTGGTGCTGGCGGAGAACGCCTCCTGGCTCTTCCGGGCAGCGCCCTACGTCATCTTCGCCGCGACCTGGGTCGCGGCGTCGCTGGTGCCGACCTTTCGCACGGGCCTTCTGTTCTCCTGGACCGCCGATCTGATCGCCATCATCGCGCTGCTGGGAAGCGCCCGGTTCTTCCTTGCGCTCGCTGGGCTCGACGTCGGCACGAGCTTTGGCGGCATCGGCTCGAGCCGCGAAGTGATGATCGCCTCACTCGCCGAGCCTGCCATGCTGATGATCGTGTTCACGCTCGCACTGGTGGCAGGCTCGACCCAACTCTCGACCATGGCCGGGTTTCTGGTCTCCTCCGAGGTAGGCTTGCGCGTTTCGCTTGGGCTCGCGCTCATCGCTCTGATCATGGTGGCGATTGCCGAGAACGCCCGCATTCCCGTCGACAATCCCGCCACGCATCTCGAGCTCACCATGGTGCATGAGGCGATGGTGCTCGAATATTCGGGGCGGCATCTTGCGCTGATCGAGATCTCCGCCGCGCTCAAGCTCCTGCTCTACGTCTCGCTGATCGCCTGCATTTTCGTCCCATGGGGCTTGGCTTCGCCGCACGCGACCGCGGAAGGGATTGCGATCAGCCTCTTCGCCTATCTCCTCAAGCTCGGCCTGGGCGGCTTTCTGCTCGGGGTGTTCGAGACCTCCATTGCCAAGATGCGCGTCTTCCGTGTGCCGGAATTCTTGGGCGCGGCACTGATGCTTGGGCTGCTCGCCACTCTGCTTCTGTTCGTGTCGCGGAGCCTCTAGATGCACAGTCTCACCTTCGACATTGCTCACCTGCTTGCAGGCTCGCTCGTACTGGTAAGCTTTATGCTGCTCTACCAGGACCGCCTCTACGCGCTGCTCAATGTCTATGCGCTGCATGCCTTCGTGCTCGCGCTTTCGGTGGCCTGGCAGGCCTTTGCCCAAGATGCGCCACACCTTTACGTCACGGCCGCAATCGCCCTTGTGTTCAAGGCCATTGTCATACCGGTCGTGCTGCACCGGATGATCGTGCAGCTCGGCATCCATCGCCAAATCGAGACGGTCGTTGGCATCGGCCCGACCATGCTGCTCGGCATCGGCCTTGTCGCGTTGTCGATGGTGGTCATGCTGCGCGTCACTGCCGAGGCCGATCCGTTGGCACGCGAAGATCTCGCCTTTGCGCTCTCTGTGGTGCTGCTGGGGCTGCTGATGATGGTGACGCGACGCAATGCAGTGAGTCAGGTGGTCGGCTTCATGTCCCTTGAGAACGGTCTGGTGCTCGCAGCGACCGGAGCCAAGGGAATGCCGCTCGTGGTCGAGATCAGCGTCGCCTTCTCCATCCTCATCGCCTTCATCGTGATCGGCATCTTTCTGTTCCGCATTCGCGAGCGCTTCGACACGGTCGATCTTCACGCGCTCGATCGCTTCCGGGGAGAAGGATAATGACGTTCGACGCCGTGACTGCAGTGTTGCTCATTCCCGCAACGGCTGCGCTCTTGCTCGCGGTGCTGCCGAGCTACCGGCTCACCACTTATCTCAACGTGGCCGCGGCGCTGCTCACCTTTGTCGCGGCGCTGTCCTTGTTCTTCTACGGGCGTCCTGCGCCGGGCCCTTACATTCTCGTGGACGATCTCAACAACGTCTTCATCGTGCTCACCACATTCATCGGCTTCACCACCAGTGTGTTCAGCGCGAACTATTTGGGGCATGAGCTGGAGACCGGACGGCTGACGCCGGCGCTGTTGCGCTTCTATCACGCCATGTACCAGCTCCTGATGTTCGCCATGAATTTGGCGCTCGTCAGCAACAATATCGGCGTGATGTGGGTGGCGATCGAGCTGGCGACGCTGACCACGGTGCTCATGGTCGGCATCTATCGCACCCACGAGGCGCTCGAAGCCGCGTGGAAATATTTCATCCTCGGCAGCGTCGGCATCGCCCTTGCCCTGTTCGGCACCATCCTCGTCTATCTCGCCGCGGAGCCCGTGATTGGCGAGGGCCTAAACTCCATGGTGTGGACCACCCTTGTCGCCCACGCTGCCGCCCTTGAGCCGGCGCTGCTCAACGTCGCTTTCGTTTTCCTCTTGCTCGGCTACGGCACCAAGGTCGGCCTCGTACCGCTGCATGCCTGGCTCCCTGACGCGCATGCGGAAGGGCCGACTCCGATCTCGGCGGTGCTGTCAGGCTTACTGCTCAATGTCGCGCTCTACGTCCTGCTGCGCTTCAAGATGCTGCTTGCCGCGAACCCCCATGCGCTTGCGCCGGGTCCGTTGATGATCGGGATGGGGCTGGTGTCGCTTCTATTTGCGGCCTTCATGCTATACCGGCGCCGCGACATCAAACGCCTGTTCGCCTATTCCTCGATCGAGCATATGGGCATCGTCGCCTTCGCCTTTGGCATGGGGGGCCCGCTCGCGAACTTCGCCGGCCTTCTCCACATGACCATGCATTCTCTCACTAAGTCGGCGATTTTCTTCGCCGTGGGCGACATCGCGCAGGTGAAGGGCACGCAGAAGATCGCCGACATGGGCGGCCTCACTGAAACCAATCCGGTACTCGGCTGGGGTCTCGTGCTCGGCGTCGTGGCGATCGCGGGCCTGCCGCCGCTTGGGCTCTTCATGAGCGAATTCCTGGTGGTCAGTTCAACCTTTGCCCGCGAGCCGCTCCTCGCTGTCCCTCTGGTGCTCGGGCTGCTCATCGGCGTCGGCGCGCTGTTCCTGCGGCTCAATTCCATCGCTTTTGGCGAGCCGCGCGGAGCCACGGCTCCAGCGAAGGGTTCTTACGTGCCCATGTTTGCCCACCTCGCTCTCGTTCTTACGGCCGGCGTCTATTTGCCCGGCCCTCTTGTCGCCTGGTTCCAGAACGTGGCGAAGCTTTTGGGATAACGAACGGAAGCACCGATGACGGTACTGGGCGACATTGCCAAGAGCGGCCGTAAGACCGAAGGTCACCACCCTTGGCCGCGTGTCGCCGTGGACAAGGCCGGCTGGGGCTCGGCCATCAACCACTTGGTGGCAGCGCACCTCACGCTGCTCGGTCAGTGGGGCGACAAGCGGGCGGTGCATATGGCCTTGCTCGACGAAGGGGCGGCGGACGTCGCTGTGCTCACGATCGAGGAGCACGACTTCCCCTCCGTCGGCAAGCATCATGCGCCGGCGATCCGGCTCGAGCGCACCATCCGCGACCTCTGGGGCCTGAAGCCAGTCGGGCTGCCCGACATGCGCCCTTGGCTTGACCACGGTGTGTGGGGAATGCGGCACCCGTTGGGATCGCACCGGCGGTCGGAGGCTGTGGCGACGGCCTACGCCTTCCTTCCAGTGGAAGGCGACGGCTTGCATCAGATCCCGGTTGGTCCAGTGCATGCCGGGATCATCGAGCCCGGACATTTCCGCTTCACTGCCAATGGCGAGGCGGTGGTCCGGCTCGAAGAACGGCTCGGCTATGTGCACAAGGGCATTGAGGGCCTGATGGCTGGGGCACGCATCGAGCGGGGGTCAAAGCTTGCCGGCCGCACCTCCGGCGATAGCACCGTTGCCTACGCGCTCGCCTTCGCCCAAGCAGTCGAAGCCGCAGTGGGTGTGAACGTTCCGCCACGTGCCATCTGGCTTCGGGCCTTGATGGCCGAGCTTGAGCGCGTTGCCAACCATCTCGGCGACATCGGTGCTATTTGCAATGATGCGTCCTTCGCCCTGATGCATGCCGAGTGTGGCATCCTGCGCGAACGGACCTTGCGCGCGGCGCAAGCCTGCTTCGGCCATAGGCTCATGATGGACCGGGTGGTGCCAGGTGGCGTCGCAGAAGACTTGCATGCCGACGGCGTCGAGAACCTCAAGAGGTTTCTGGAGGACGTGCGCCGGCATTTCCCGCAGCTGATTGAGATCTACGACAATACGGCCTCGCTCCAGGATCGCACCGTTGGGACCGGCTACCTCGCTCCCACTTTGGCGCGGGCCTTTGGCGCTGGCGGCTATGTCGGCCGCGCCTCGGGACGCGCCTTTGACGCGCGCAAGGCGATTCACTATCCGCCTTATGGGTCGCTCGAATTCGAGGTACCGGTGCGCGACGATGGCGATGTCAACGCTCGCGTTTGGCTCCGCATCCGCGAGGTCGAGCAGAGCGTGGGCTTGATAGACCAGATCATCGGGCAGCTTTCGACGGGTGAGCTACGTGCGCCTCTTGGCGCAGCCGGCAAGAGGCGCGAAGGGATCGCGCTCGTCGAAGGCTTCCGCGGTGACGTGCTGGTGTCGGTGCGTATTGACGAGCAAAATCGCATCGCACGCTGTCACTTACGTGACCCGTCCTGGTTTCAGTGGCCACTCCTCGAAGCGGCCATCGAGGGCAACATCGTCGCCGATTTCCCCCTCTGCAATAAGTCTTTCAACTGCTCCTATTCGGGTCAGGATCTCTAGAGCCCAATGCGCAGACTTCTGTTCAAAAACCTGGTGCGCCGGTCCGTTACCGAGCCGCGGCCTGATCCTGGCGACGCGGCGCTCGCGGAGCTTGCGGGACAACTCGACCGCGCCGCGCGTCGGGTTCTTGGGCGCAGCCTTGCCATTCGTGAGGTCGATGCCGGATCGTGCAATGGCTGTGAGCTCGAGATCCACGCGCTCAACAACGCCTTTTATGATCTCGAGCGGTTCGGGCTTCGCTTCGTCGCCTCGCCACGCCATGCCGACGTGTTGTTGGTGACCGGCCCCATCGCGAAGAACATGCGCGAAGCACTTTTGCGTACCTATAATGCGACGCCAGACCCCAAATGGGTGGTCGCGGTCGGCGATTGTGCGGTCGATGGCGGAATCTTCGCGGGAAACTATGCGGTGGAAGGAGGCGTCTCTCACGTTGTTCCCGTGGACCTGCATATACGCGGCTGCCCTCCGACGCCTGAGCAGCTGCTGGACGGCCTCATCGCGCTGCTCGAGCAATAGTAGTCCACTTTCCCCCTACGAGCGCGCGCGATGCTGCGCAGTCGGACCGCGCCGTTCCCGGTTGCAAACTCTCACCTTTTGGCCGGCACTGGACTAGCTCTTCTGCCGGCCTCACCATCAATGTCTGCTTTGGGTCATTAGTGGACGCAGGCTGGGCTATCAGAGAACGTCTGTTTTGACCCAGATAACGGACATTGTGCTCGGCGTCAGAAACCGCGGCGTTCGAGAGCATGCGGAACTGCTCCTTGGCCTCGAAGCCCATCGAGGCGCGGCAATAGTCGAGCACCTGGCTCCACGAGGCCAGCACCGGCCGCTCCAGCACCTCGCCGCGCACGAGCCGGAGCGCCGCCGCGCGCACGAGCTTGATCTCGGTGATTGCCGCCTCGCCTGCGCGCGGGCACTTCCCGTAACCGCTCCTCCGGCGCGTTGAGCGCCTCGGCGAAGCTGCCGAACCTGGCGAGTACGGCCTTCGCGAGGGGCTTGGTGTCGCGCCGGGGCACGGCGCGAAACAGGATCATCTCCAGGAGCTCGTAATCCGGCAGCGCATCTGGGCCCGCATCGCGGAACCGGCGCCGCAACCTCTCGCGATGGCCGAGATAGTGTGGCTTGCCGGCGTCCTTGAAGGCCATGCAACCCTGGCTCTATTGGGTGAGCGGCGGCCGGTCCAAGCCTCTCGGCGAGAGGGTGAAAACTTGGCAGCCCGTCTCGGTGACGCCCACCGTATGCTCGAATTGCGCCGAGAGCGAACGGTCCCGCGTCACCGCAGTCCAACCGTCCGACAGGATCTTCACCGGCGACTTGCCGAGATTGATCATCGGCTCGATGGTGAACAGCATCCCGGGCTTGAGCTGCAGGCCTTCGCCCGGCTCGCCGTAATGCAGGATATTGGGCCGGTCGTGGAACACGCGGCCCAAGCCATGGCCGCAGAAATCGCGCACCACGCTGCAGCGCTCGGACTCCGCGTAGGATTGGATCGCGGCGCCGATATCGCCGGTGGTGGCGCCTGGCCTGACCGCGGCGACGCCCCGCATCAGCGCATTGTAGGTCACCTCGAGCAGGCGCTCGGCGGCGCGTGAGATCTTGCCGATCCCATACATGCGGCTCGAATCGCCATGCCAGCCGTCGACGATGAAGGTGACGTCAATGTTGAGGACGTCGCCCTCCTTCAGCGTGCGCGGGCCCGGGATGCCGTGGCAGACCACGTGGTTCAGCGAGGTGCAGATCGATTTCGGAAAGCCGCGATAATTGAGCGGCGCCGGGATGGCGCCATGAGACATGGCGAAGTCGAACACGAAGGCGTCGAGCGCCTCGGTGGTCACGCCAGGCTTGACCTCGTCGACGAGCAGGTCGAGGGCTTCGGCCACGAGCTGGCCAGCCTTCTGCATGCCGGCGAAGGCGTCCGGACCATGCAGCTTGATCTTGGTGTCGCGCGCCTGGGCGCGGGCGAATTCGAGGTTCGACATCTAACCGTTGGGGTCTGAGTGAATGATCATCACTTAAGGTGAAATGGCTCGATGTGCAACGGGCGCGAGCCCGAAGCCCGGGCGGTCCCGGCGCGGCGCGAAGGGAATCGGACGCAACCCCCCGAGGCCTTCGAGCGACACCTCGCAGCAGTAGGCCATGGTCTCGACGCCACTGGCGACGGCGCGGTCGAAGCCCTCGGCATAGGTACGGTCGATATCCCTAGCAAGGGCGAACAACTCGGCATCGCCGCGCTGCACCAGATAGAGCATCACCGCCCTGACGCCGGAGGTCGCGAGCTTGGCGAGCTCGGCGAGATGCGTCGCGCCCCGCGCCGTGACCGAATCCGGAAATTCGGCAAGGCCGGGGCGGCGCATGAGGTGGACGTTCTTGATCTTCGACGTAGCACGGGGCGCGGCCCGGTGCGTTCAGCAGAATGTCGATGCGGCAGCGGTCGCCATAGCGGACTTCGCGGGCAAGCGCGTCGTAGCGGGCTAGACCGGGGACGAGGCCCGCGGCGATCGCCGCCGGGACCGCGCGATTGGGGTTCGCCGTATTGATGCCGACCAAGGTCGGGCCACCGCCAAGATCGACCTCGATCAGCTCCCAGGAATAAGGCAGCTTGCGCCCCGGCTTGTCGGAGCGGGACAGCCACACGCGCGAGCCGGGGGCCGCGAGGCCGAGCATCGAGCCTGGATTGGCGCAGTGCGCCGTAACGACCGCGCCATCCTCCAGCTCGATATCGGCAAGGAAGCGCTTATAGCGCGCGATCAGCCGTCCGGCGATCAAGGGGGAGGGGAAGCGCATCAGCATCGGCAGAAGCTTAAGGGTGCTGGCGGAACGGCGGCAAGGCGCTAGACTTCGTGCCAGCACCTTGTCCCCCACAAAAGCCATGCCAGAGCAACACGAGACCACGGAGACCGTCACCGCCGCACTTGTCATCATCGGCGAGGAGATTCTCTCTGGCCGCACCAGGGACGAGAATATCTCCCACATCGCCCGTTATCTGAACGACATCGGCATCGCCTTGCGCGAGGTGAGGGTGGTCGCGGACCTCGATGCCGAGATCATCGCCGCGGTCAACGAGCTCCGCGCCCGCTACAGCTATGTGTTCACCACCGGGGGCATCGGACCCACTCATGACGACGTCACCACCGAGGCCATCGCCGCGGCCTTCGGCGTGGCGGCCCCCATCGACCCGCGTGCTCTGGAGGCCATGCGCCAGCACTATCGCGGCCGTGAGCTGAACGAGGCGCGGCTCCGCATGGCCCGCATCCCCGAGGGCGCCGAGCTGATCGACAATCCCATCTCGAGCGCCCCTGGCTTCATGCTCGGCAATGTCATCGTCATGGCCGGCATTCCCAACATCATGCAGGTCATGCTCGATGCCGTGGCCCCGCGCCTCAAGACGGGGCGCCCAATGCTCGCCAGATCGGTGCGTGTCGCAGCACCAGAAGGCGACGTGGCGCCGGGCCTGTTCGAGATCCAGGCCGCGAACCCCAAGGTCCAGATCGGCAGCTATCCGTTCTTCGAGAATGGCGAGCTCGGCACCTATGTGGTGCTCCGATCGGTCGACGCCGCTTTCCTCACCACGGCCCTCAACGCGCTCTGGGAGCTGATCGCGAGAGAAGGCTTCGCGGCCCGGGGCGACGCCGCCGAGACCGTGACCTAGAGAGGCCTCCACTCAAGGGGCCTGCCTCGCCGCGCCGCGGTGAAGGGTCTCGCTCATCAAGGCGAGGAGGCGCCGCACCCGGGTGCCCTGGCTCGACTCGTCCACGCCTTCGGCGGCCAGCTCAAGGGCCTCCTTCGCCGATTGGCTCGGACCGATATAGGCCATCGACCATTGCGGAAACTGCCGCGCCTCGAGCGGCTCGGTGAGAAGCAGGATGAGGTCTTTGTGGCGAGGATCGTGATGAAGGGTCTCATAGAGGCGCTCGACCGCGGCGCGAGGGCCTTCGAGCACCTGCGCGAAATTGGTGTCGCTGAAGAGCAGCGCGCCGGTGATGTCGTCAGCCGCGTTGTTGCGGCGAGAGGATGAGAGGATGTCGGCAATTTGCTGACGCGCGATGTCCTGATCGTCGCTCAGGAGCGACGTGCTCGCATAGACGAGTCGGTAGAGTGCCATGCATCACCCCGCGGAGAATTAGCGCGGCGCCCAGGCCAAAATTATAGGCGGAAGGTGCTGAAATAAAGGAATTTTTTGGGGGCGCCGGAGCAGCTCACCCGGAAGCCTGAGGCCTCCTCGAAATGGCAGGCGCGGGGGCATAACCCCCGCGCCTTCACCAGCTACTTTCTCTTCGTAGCCTTGCGGGCCTTGCCCGTCTTCTTCGCCGTCGTCTTCTTGGCGGCGGCGGTCTTGCGGACGGCCTTCTTCGCCGGCTTCTTCTTCATCGCTTTCTTTGCAGGCTTCTTCTTTGCTACTGCCATCAGTGCATCCCTCCTATCGGGCTGGCTGAGTCATCCATACTAGTTACATCCACTCGTTGCTCCGCACGTATCCGCGTGAGCGACACGTGCCGTTGCGGGCGAGGGGTAAACCGCTGCATTGTCCACGCACTTCCCTTCATACGTCTTAACGCAGGGTTCGATCGGATCATCGGATCGGATCGCGTCCGTTCGGTAAGCGACTCGCGACCAAATTTTCCCATCGTGCTGATTCGCATACGACATCACGGGACCATGCACAACAATTTCTGCGCTTCGCCCCCAATCTCGATTCCGCCTCGCGACCACGGCCGAGGCCATCGAAAGAAACCTCGGCGAGAGTTTGAGGGAGAGAGGAGCGTCCACGAGCGAGCTCAGCTGCATCCGCTGGTCGCGCCGCAGGTATCGCATTTGAGGCAGGTGCCGTTCCTCACCAAAGTGAAGTTGCCGCACTCCTGGCACGCCTCGCCCTCGTAGCCTTTGACGCGCGCCTCACTGATGAGGTCAGATTCCGAGCGCTGCGCGAGAGCCTCGACGGCGCGGGCGACGTCCTCGGTCTCGACCGTCATTGCGCCCGCGGTCTCGGCCTCGATCTCGACATTGCCGCCAGCGACCCGCGCCACCGTGCGCTCCCGCTTCACCAGTTGCAGCTTGTCCTGATCGGTCGCCCGCTTCCTGACGAAGCCGCGGGAGGCCCGGCTCTCGCCTTCGAACTGGGCCGGCAAAGACTTGCTGCCTTCGCCTGGGCCGACCTCGGTATGGCCATTCTGGCTCGGATCGACATGGGCCAGCTCGAAGCGGTCGAGATAGGAGATCGCGAGCTCCCTGAAGATGTAGTCGAGAATCGAGGTCGCGTTTTTGATGGCGGCGTTGCCACGTACGAGCCCGGCCGGCTCGAAACGCGTGAAGGTGAAGGCCTCCACGAACTCCTCGAGCGGCACGCCATATTGCAGGCCGACCGACACCGCGATGGCGAAGTTGTTCATCAGCGAGCGGAAGGCCGCGCCCTCCTTATGCATGTCGAGGAAGATCTCGCCGAGGCGCCCATCCTTGTATTCGCCGGTATGGAGATAGACCTTATGTCCTCCGACCGTGGCCTTTTGGATGTAGCCCGTGCGCCGATCGGGCAGGCGCTCGCGCTTGCTGCGGGGATCGTCGCGGACCTGGCGGTCGAGCTTCGAAAGCTCGCCCTCGAGCTCCGCCACCCGCTGCACCAGCCGCTCGACCACGACGGTCGCCCGCTGCGCCTGGGGCTGATCCGCGGCGATTGCTGCCAGCACCTCGTCCTGCTCCTCCTCCTCGTCGGCGAGGAGCTGGGCGTTCAGCGGCTGCGACAGCTTCGAGCCGTCGCGATAGAGCGCATTGGCCTTGAGCGCGAGGCGCCAGGACAGGAGGTAAGCCTCCTTGCAGTCCTCGACGCTCGCCTCGTTCGGCATGTTGATGGTCTTGGAGATGGCGCCGGAAATGAAGGGCTGGGCGGCGGCCATCATGCGGATGTGGCTCTCCACCGAAAGGAAGCGCTTGCCCTTGCGGCCGCAAGGCGAGGCGCAGTCGAACACCGGCAGATGCTTCGGATCGAGCCCCGGCGCGCCTTCCAGCGTCATCGCCCCGCAGGCATATTCATTGGCGGCGTCGATGTCCCGCCTAGCGAAGCCGATCTCGGCCAAGAGGTCGAAATCGGGCTGATCGAGGCGCTCCGCCGGAAGCCCCAGGGTCTCGACGCAGAAGGCCTCGCCGAGGGTCCATTTGTTGAAGGCGAACTTGATGTCGAAGGCGGTGGCCACCGCCTTCTCCGCCGCGGCGATCTTCTCCGGCGTGAAGCGGTGCGCGGCGAGCGTCTCGTGATTGACGCCAGGGGCACCGGAGAGCGTGCCGCGGCCGACCGCATAGTCGATGACCAGCTTCGCCGCGGCCTCGTCATAGCCGAGCACGCGCAAGGCCTCTGGCACCAGGCCGTTGATGATCTTGAAGTAGCCGCCGCCGGCGAGCTTCTTGAATTTGACCAGCGCGAAGTCTGGCTCGATGCCGGTGGTATCGCAGTCCATGACGAGACCGATGGTCCCGGTCGGCGCGATCACGGTCGCTTGCGCGTTGCGGTAGCCATGCTGACGGCCAAGCTCGATGGCGCGCTCCCAGGCATGGACGGCGCGGGCAAGCAGCGTCGGATCGGGGCAAGAGGCGTGGTCGAGCGGCATCGGCGCGGTCGCGAGCCCCTCATAGCCTTCCGCCTCGCCACGTGCGGCGCGGGCGTGATTGCGCATCACGCGGAGCATCGGCTCGCGATTCTCCTCGAACCCGGCGAATGGCCCGAGCTCCCGCGCCATCTCGGCGCTGGTGGCATAGGCGACGCCGGTCATGATGGCGCTGAGTGCGCCGCAGAGCGAGCGGCCTGCCTCGGAGTCGTAAGGAATGCCCGAGGCCATCAGGAGGCCGCCGATATTGGCGTAGCCGAGGCCGAGCGTGCGGTAGCGATAGGACAGCTCCGCGATCCGCCGCGACGGGAACTGCGCCATGGTCACCGCGATCTCGAGCACGACGGTCCACAGCCTGATGGCGTGCTCATAGGCCTCGACATCGAAGCTGCCGTCCTCGCGCCGGAACGCCATCAGATTGAGCGAGGCGAGATTGCAGGCGGTGTCGTCGAGGAACATGTATTCAGAGCAGGGGTTCGATGCCCTGATCGGGCCTGCGGCCGGGCAGGTGTGCCAGTCGTTGATGGTGGAGTGGAACTGGATGCCGGGATCGGCGCAGGCCCAGGCGGCGTGGCCGATATCCTCCCACAGGTCCTGCGCCTTCAGCGTCTTGGCCACGGCGCCGTTCTTGCGGAAGGTGAGCTGCCAGTCTTCGTCGGCCTCGACCGCGCGCAAGAACGCGTCGGTGACGCGGACGGTGTTGTTGGAGTTCTGGCCGGAGACGGTGCGATAGGCCTCCGAATCCCAATCGGTGTCGTAGATCGGGATGGTGAGCGCGGTGTAGCCTTGGCGGGCGAATTGGATCACCCGGCGGATGGCGTTGTCGGGGACCTTGGCCTTCCGCGCCGCCTTGACCTCGCGCTTCAGCGCCGGATTGCGCTTCGGGTCGAAGCAGCCGTCGTCGTCGGCTTCGCAATTGACGCAAGCCTTGAGGATGGCGTTGAGGCGCTCCGATAGGATTTTGGAGCCGGTGACAAGCGCCGCCACCTTCTGCTCCTCGATCACCTTCCAGTTGATGAAGCTCTCGACGTCGGGATGGTCGATATCGACCACCACCATCTTGGCCGCGCGCCGGGTGGTGCCGCCTGACTTGATGGCGCCCGCGGCGCGGTCGCCGATCTTGAGGAAGCTCATCAGGCCTGAGGATTTGCCGCCTCCCGACAGCGGCTCGTTCTCGCCGCGAAGCTTGGAGAAGTTCGAGCCTGTGCCCGAGCCGTATTTGAATAGCCGGGCCTCGCGGACCCAAAGGTCCATGATGCCGCCCTCGTTGACGAGGTCGTCCTCGATCGACTGAATGAAGCAGGCGTGGGGCTGCGGGTGCTCATAGGCCGACTCGGAGGCGTTGATCTCGCCCGTGGCGAAGTCGGCGTAGTAATGACCCTGGCTCGGGCCGTCGATGCCATAGGCCCAATGGAGCCCGGTGTTGAACCATTGCGGGCTGTTCGGCGCCCCCATCTGCATGGCGAGCATGTAGCGGAGCTCATCGAAGAAGGTGCGGGCGTCCTCTTCGTTTGTGAAATAGCCGCCCTTCCAGCCCCAATAGGTCCAGGTCCCGGCGAGCCGGTCGAACACCTCACGGGCGTCGGTCTCGCCGCCGAAGCGGGACTCTTCGGGCAATAGATTAAGTGCATCCTGATCGGGGACCGAGCGCCACAGCCAGGAGGGGACGGTCGGCTCCTCGACCTTCTTGGACGTGGCCGGCACGCCGGCTTTGCGGAAGTACTTTTGCGCGAGGATATCGGCCGCGACCTGGCTCCAATGGGAGGGCACGGTGAAGGCCTCAAGCCTGAATACGACCGAGCCGTCAGGATTGCGGATCTCGCTGACGCTCTCCCGAAACGGAATGGCGTCGTAAGGTGAAGTTCCCGCTTCGGTAAATCGTCTTTCGATCCGCATTTTGCTCTGTTCCCCCCGCTTTTCAGCTCATTTGGCGCGACCTAAAAAACTGAGGCGATTCGGTGTTCTCATCAACGTTCCCATCAATATATAGGAAGAGAACGTTTAGATTCCACTAAATCCTGTGCGCGACCCTGGGGATGACCTGTGAAAAAGGTCGGGTCTCGCCCCATCCCCGGCGTCTCATTGGGAGCGGCTTGACCAACAGGGGGAGACCTAGCTCGGAACCCGCTCTTCTATAGAAAGATGGGGTGATCCGGCCCTCGTTGCGAGCCCTTCCCCCCTCCAGTCTGGACAGAGCCCTGGGCTGCCGCCATAGTCCGGCCACGGCTAAGAAGAAGCGGCGCCTTTCCGTATGAAACTCCTGAAAGAGATGTTCGCCTGGTGGACCGGCAACACCATCGGCACGCGTCTTTATACGTGGCGCTTCGGCACCCGCGTCGGCGACGACTCCTTCGGCAACGTCTACTACCAAACCAAGGACGCCAAGCGGCGCTGGGTGGTCTATCGCGACCTCTCCGAAGCCTCGCTGGTTCCGCCGGAGTGGCATGGCTGGCTGCATTACACCGTCGACGTGCCGCCGACCGACGAGAGCTATCGCGAGCGGTCCTGGGAGAAGCCCTATCGTCCGAACATGACCGGGACCCCGGAGGCCTATCGTCCGCCGGGCAGCACCCTCAATCCTGGCAGGACGAGCCCGGCTCCGCTCGACTACGAGCCTTGGAAGCCGAGCTGAGGTGATGCGGGCTTCGGGCGCTTGTGGCGTGGGGCGGGTGGCCGCATCGGTCGCCACACCCACGCCAGATTCATGGTCGAGGCCATGACGTGATGGGAGTGGGGGAGATGCGCTGCAATAGCGAAGGTGTGGCATGAGGACATGCGCTAACACGGCAGCCACGCGCCTTACCATTGGACGGCTCGCGCTTCCGCTTGCGCTCCTCGGGGCTCTGGCCGCCGCGACGCCGGCCTCCGCCGAAAAGATCCAAAACCAGATTGCGGTGTTCGCGGCGCTCGACAAGGTGACCGGCCGCATCCTGCCTCTCGAGATCCCCATCAACCAGACGCAGCAATTCGGAGCGCTCAAGGTCACGCCGCGGGTCTGCTACACGCGGCCGCCCACCGAGGCGCCTCACACCTCGTCTTTCGTCGAGGTCGACGAGGTCAAGCTCAACGGCGACGTCGAGCGGATCTTTACCGGTTGGATGTTCGCCGACAGCCCCGGCCTTCACGCCGTGGAGCATCCGGTCTTCGACGTCTGGCTCACCAACTGCAAGACGAACGAGCCGGCGACGCCTGCCGGCAGCGAGCAGAATGCCGCGGCGCCGGCGTCGCCTGAGGCTGCGCCCGCGGAGGAAGCGGCAGCACCTCCGCCTGCACCGGCACCGGCACCCGCACCTACACCTGCACCAGCTCGTCCCGCTCCGGCACCTGCCGCCGCAGCGGCGCCAGCGCCGGCTCCGGCCGCCGCACCGCCGCCGAAGAAGCCGCGGCCGCGACCCGCGCCGCCACCGTCGACCTTCCCCATATTCGGGCAGTAGAGCGCGGCCTCGAGCAGCCGCTGAAACTCTGACCGGCCGACCTCGATGGCGCCGAAGCGCGCGAGGTGCTCGGTCACGAACTGCGTGTCGAGCAGCTCGAAGCCGCCATATTTCAGCCGCGCCACGAGATAGACCAGGGCAATCTTGCTGGCGTCACGGGCGACTGAGAACATGCTCTCGCCGAAGAAGGCGCGGCCGAGATGGACGCCGTAAAGGCCGCCGATTAGTCGTCCGTCCTGCCACACTTCGACAGTATGGCAATGACCGAGCCTGAATAGCTCGGCATAGAGCGCGCGGATGCGCCCATTGATCCAGGTGCTCCGCCGGCCGGCGCGGGGCGCGGCGCAGCCGTCGATCACGCCATGGAAATCGTTGTCGACTTTGACCTCGAAGCCGCCGCGCTTGATGGTGCGGGCGAGGCTTCGCGGCACGTGCACCCGGTCGAGCGGAAGAATTCCGCGCCGCTCCGGCTCGATCCAGTAAAGCGCATTGTCCTCCGCACTCTCGGCCATGGGGAAGATGCCGCACGCATAGGCCTTGAGCAGGACCTGCGGCGTGATCTCGATCATGACGTCGTCGAGAGAGGTCATGGGCTTTTTCTCCGGAGCCTCCGGTCAGCTTCGCGCCAAATAGCTCTCAAGCCAATGGATATCATATTGTCCATCGGCGATGTCCGGTTGCGCGAGCAAAGATTTGAACAGCGGGATAGTGGTATTGATGCCGTCGACCACGAATTCGTTGAGCGCCCGCTTGAGCCGCATCAGGCATTCGGTGCGCGTGCGCGCATGCACGATCAGCTTGCCGATCAAGCTGTCGTAATAGGGCGGGATGGTGTAGCCGGCATAGGCGCCTGAATCGACGCGGACCCCAAGCCCCCCCGGCGGATGGAAATGGGTGATGGTCCCGGGCGACGGCCTGAAGGTGCGCGGATCCTCGGCATTGATGCGGCATTCGATGGCGTGGCCGTTGAAGTGGATGTCATCTTGCGCGAACGTCAGCGGCGCGCCGGCGGCAATGCGGATCTGCTCGATGACGAGGTCGATGCCGGTGATCATCTCGGTGACGGTGTGCTCGACCTGAAGCCGCGTGTTCATCTCGATGAAGTAGAACTCGTTGTTCTCGTAGAGGAACTCCGCGGTGCCGACGCCGCGATAGCGCAGCGTGCGCATGGCGCTGGCCACGACCTCGCCGATCTCGTTGCGCTCGCTGTCATTGAGGGCAGGGGAGAGGGCCTCTTCCCAGAGCTTCTGGTGGCGCCGCTGCAGCGAGCAATCGCGCTCGCCGAGATGGATGGCATTGCCCTCGCCATCGCCGAGGATCTGCACCTCGATATGGCGCGGATGCACGAGATATTTCTCGAGATAGACGGTGTCATCGCCGAAGGCGGTCTTGGCCTCGATGCGTGCCGTGGCGAGCGCGGGCTCGAGCTCGTCCTCGACATGGGCGACCTTCATACCGCGGCCGCCGCCGCCCGCCGCCGCCTTGACCAGGACGGGATAGCCGATGTCCTTTGCAACCTTCTTCGCCTGCTCGAGGTCGCTGATGAGACCGTCTGATCCTGGCACGAGTGGCAGGCCAAGCTTCCTCGCCGTCTCCTTGGCCTCGATCTTGTTGCCCATCAGCCTCACATGCTCGGCGCTCGGTCCGATGAAAGTCAGCTGATGCTCCTCGAGGATCTCGGCGAAGCGGGCATTCTCGGCGAGAAAGCCGTAGCCCGGATGGACCGCATCGGCTCCTGTGATCTCGCAGGCCGCGACGATCTGCGGAATGTTGAGATAGCTGTCCTTCGCGGGCGGCGCGCCGATGCACACGCTCTCGTCCGCGAGCCTGACATGCATGGCGTCGGCATCGGCGGTGGAATGAACCGCGACCGTAGCGATGCCGAGCTCCTTGCAGGCCCGTTCGATGCGAAGCGCGATCTCTCCCCGGTTGGCGATCAGGATCTTGTCGAACATGCCTGGGCGCGGCCTAGCCCTTCTCGATCACGGCAAGAGGCTCGGCATATTCGACCGGTTGGCCGTCATCGACGAGAATGGCAAGCACAGTGCCGCCATGGGGGGCGGGAATATGGTTCATCGTCTTCATCGCTTCGATGATGAGGATCGTCTGCCCCGCCGCGACCTGGCTCCCGACCTCGACGAAGGGCGGCGCACCGGGCTCAGGCGCGCGGTAGGCGGTGCCGACCATTGGCGAGACCACGGTGCCGGGATGATGGAGCTCCTCGGCCGCGCCCCGCTCGCCATGCTCGCGCGGCGGACGCGCGGTCTCGGGGGAGTAGGTGCCGGGGCCAACGCTGGCGGCGACGGTCACGTTCCGCGCCACGCGCACCTTGCGGCCATCGACCTCGATCTCGATCTCGGTCAGGCCGGTCTCCTTCAAAAGCTCGGCAAGCTCGCGGATCAAGTCCTTGTCGGGGCTACCCGATGATTGCGTCATTGCCGGCGTCCTTCCTCGGCCATCAGCCGGCTTTCTCAGCTGCGATCGACGCGGCGAGGCCTTCGATGGCAAGCTCGTAGCCCAGGGGACCGAACCCGCAAATCACCCCTTTTGCGCCTTTCGAAATGTAGGAATGGTGGCGAAAGCTTTCGCGCCTGAAGATGTTGGATAGGTGCACCTCGATGCAAGGAATATCGGCAGCGAGCAGAGCATCGAGCATTGCGATCGAAGAATGGGTGAAGGCGCCGGCATTGACGATCATCCCCGCCGCCTTGTCCTTGGCCTCCTGAATCCACGCCACCAGCTCGCCCTCATGGTTGCTCTGCCGGAAATCGATTGTGAGTCCGAAACTTGCGGCCTTTTGCTCGCAGCGCGTGCGAATGTCGTCCAGGGTCTCGCGGCCATAGACCTCAGGCTCGCGCGACCCAAGCAGGTTCAGATTGGGTCCGTTCAAGACGTAGATCGGCTTGCTCATGGCGTGAAGCAGGACAAGGTTAACGCCCGGATTTTCGCGTATTCGTTACTTGGGCCCGGGGGACCGGAGCCCCTGTAACAGCTTTTAGTCTGTCTAGCAAAAAGCCGGAAACGCGGGGTTACCTCCGCGAACGTCCTCAGCAGGTGGTGGCGCAGCCCTTTTTCCGAACCTCGGCGACATTGGCCTTGAGCTGATCGTAGAGGTCGTCGGGCGCGCCAGGGAGTACGTGGTCGCCGATCAGATAGAGCGGGGTGCCTTGCAGATTGAGCTTCTGCGCGAGCTCCTTGGCTTCAGCAAGCGACTTCTTGATGTCGTCGGACTGGGCGTCCTTCTCGAGCTGGTCAATATCGAGCCCGAGCTCCTTGGCGATGCGCAAGGCCTTAGCCTTGTCGGCCTTGCCGGGCTCGGAGAACAGCTTCTGGTGCATCTCGAAATATTTGCCCTGCTTGTCGGAGGCGAGCGCGTATTTCGAGGCGGCCTCGGAGTCTTCGCCGAAGATCGGCAACTCTTTCAGCACCAGCCTGACCTTGCCGTCGTCCTTGACGAGCTTGACCACGTCGGGGAGGGCCCTGCGGCAATAGCCGCAATTGTAGTCGAAGAACTCGACCACGCTGACATCGCCGTCGGGATTGCCGGCGACATGGGCGACCGGGGACCTGAAGATGGCGTCGGCATTGTCGCCGATCGTCTTCTGCTGCTGCTTCTCCTGTTCGGCGGCTTGGCGCTTGTCGAGCTCCGTGGTCATTTCCACCAGGATCTCGGGGTTCTTGGTGAGATAGTCGCGGAAGCTTTGTTCGAGACGAGCTTGCTCAATGCCGCCAGAGCCGCCCACCCCGCGGAGCAAGACATAGCTCGTGCCGGCCGCCGTCACGGCAGCGACAATGGCGGCCACGGCCACATTGGCGAGGGCGTTATTCATATTCATGTTTGATCTCCGGGGCTGGGCTAATTTGTTTTGGGTATCTCGAAGGCGAGGATGTCGTCGGCGCGAAGCCAATCCGGCGTGCCGTCGATGAACCCGGCCTTGGCGCGCTTGGCCTGTTGCTTGGCAAGCTTCAGCTGCCCTTCATAGAAATAAGCCTCGGCCGCTGCAAGTTCGGCCAGCGCCATATAGCGCTGCCGCGCGCCGCCTTTGGCGACCTCGCTCTTGCGGGCGTAGGCGCCGGCGAGCTGGCGGTAACCCGTCGAGGAGGTGGTTTCGCGCGCAAGTGCGGTCCTTAGATTGGAAATCGCCTCGTCGAGGGACTTCGCATTCTGGGTGCCGAGCAAGGCTTGCGCGAACATGATGCGGATCAGGGGCTCGTCGGGCGCAAGCTCGACCGCCTTGCGCAACGGCGGCACGGCGGCGGTGACATCGCCGCTCTCGAACAGGAACTGTCCCTTGATCTCATAGAAGTAAGGTGAGTTGGGGTTGGCGGCGATCAGCGCGTCGAGCTGGGGCATGGCGACCTGGACGCCGGACTTGCGGTAGGTGGCGATGGCCCTGGCGTAGGCTGCCGGCAGCGACCGGTCCGACGGCGGATAGCGGTTGAACACCGTGTCAGGCTTGTCGATGAAGCCGTAGAGCTTGGCCTTTACCAGGTCGTGACGCAATTGCAGCTCAGGCGGATCCTTGACGTTGTAGTAGGGGCTCGACTCGGCAAGGACCTTGAGCTGCGCGATACGCTGCGGGGGCAGGGGGTGCGACTGAAGGTAAGGATTGATGCCCGTCACGCCGAAAAGCTTCGAGTTCATGAACTCGAGTGTCTCGAGGAGACCGCGGGCGGATTGATGGGTCGCGTTGAGGAAGGTGACGGCGGCCTGGTCGGCCGAGGACTCCTCATCCTGCCGGTAGGCGAGCACCATGCGCATCGCGGCATCGGTGCCGCCGAAGGCGGCGCCCATGCCAAGCTGACCAATATTGCCGGCGCCAGCCACGGCACCCGCCGCCATGGCGGCGAGGCCGATGATCTGCATCATCAGCGCGGCGGATTTCGCTTTCGACACTTGCGACCGGAGTCTGGCCAAATGGCCGCCTTTGATGTGGCCGCTTTCGTGGGCGATCACGCCGATCAGCTGATTGGGCGTCTTTGCATCCATGATCGCGCCGGAATGCACGAACATGTTGTGCCCGTCGACGACGAAGGCGTTGAAGGCGCGGTCGTTGACGATATGGATGTCGATCGCTTGCGAGCCGAGTCCGGCGGCTTCAAAGATCGGCTTCGAATAGGTCCGCAACAACGATTCCGTCTCGGCGTCGCGGATCAACCCGGCGGCGTCCGCCGAGGTGGCTGTGACCAGCGACAGCGCGAGGCCAGTGACGGCGGCGCGGCGGAGGCCTCGCAGGGCCTGGGAGCTCATGAGGGTGGCCGTGGCAGGCATGTTCCTAGATGATAGAGGCTCGCCGGTATAGGGCCAAGACGGACACCTTGCCCCACCGGCGCCTTGCCACCCCTGTCCTGATGGCCGACGATGTCGCAGCCATGCCATTGCTTGCGTAAGACCGCGGGAAGGGAGCGCCGTAGGCCACGTCTTTGCCGTGAACATCGCTTGATTGGCGTTTGAATGCGGCGACAAGTTGGCAGTCGCCAAGCACCCCACTTCAACAAAGTGCGAGCTAGGGATGGGAATCGGTTTGAGTGAGCGGCAGGAGAGCGACGAGCTGCCGCGAGGCGTCGCGCGCCGCAGCAGCATCGATCCATTAGTCGTCATGGACGTGATGCGCGAGGCCAATGTCCGCGCGGCTGAAGGCGCGGATATCATTCATATGGAGGTGGGGCAGCCGGGAACGCCGGCGCCCCGTGCCGCGCGGGAGCGGGCCCGCGCCGCACTTGAGACCGATCGGCTCGGCTACACCGACGCGCTTGGGCTCCCTGCCTTGCGCGAGCGCATCGCGCGCTATTATGGGGAGCGTTATGACGTTGGCGTCGCGCCAGAGCGTGTCGTCGTCACTTCCGGCTCCTCGGCCGGATTTGTGCTCGCCTTTCTCGCCGTGCTCGACGCCGGCGATACCATGCTGCTGCCGTCGCCCGGCTACCCCTGCTACCGCCACATCCTCAAGGCGCTCGGAGCGAAGCCGGTGCTGATCGAGACCAGTCCCGCGGCACGATGGATGCCGGATGCCCGCGACCTCGAGCGCTTTGCCGGCGAAGAGCCGGCTGGACTGCTTCTTGCCAGTCCCAACAACCCGACCGGCACCATGGCCGTGGGCCCGCGGCTCGGCGAGCTCGCCGATGCCTGCCGGCGGCGTCGGCTCTGGCTGATCTCCGATGAGATCTACCATGGGCTTGAATATGACGAACCTGCGGTCACGGCGATTGCTCACTGGCAGGCGGCCATCGTCGTCAATAGCTTCTCGAAATATTTCAGCATGACCGGCTGGCGCATCGGCTGGCTGGTGGTGCCGGAGGCTCTGGTGCGGACCATCGAGCGGCTGGCACAGAATCTCTACATCTCGCCGCCGACGATCTC
>Ga0307428_1000557_pt1 | contig 22804 bp, 29 predicted proteins | sample SalMarWE160240MG_FD_202161 | JGI IMG/M metagenome (GOLD analysis project Ga0307428, IMG submission 202161) | Salt marsh sediment microbial communities from the Plum Island Ecosystem LTER, Massachusetts, United States - WE1603-240 | ecosystem: Environmental > Aquatic > Marine > Intertidal zone >...
CGTGAGAAATGTTGAAGCCGATGAGGAAGGCATCTTCCGAGACAGATATAAGCCAAACGTGCAGGGCATTTGGACTGTAACTGCCTCTACCGATGGTGATGTGTACTACGAAGCTTCTTCTAGCGAACCCGTCTTATTCACCGTAGAGGAGCCCCAAGACATCTTCACCGTATACACTTATGGCTTGCTGACAACGGTCATTGTCATTACTATACTCGCTATCTGGTGGCTACAGAAGCGAAGCCTAAAAAACTAAGAACCTTGAAAGGCACAGATAATTAATACTAACGTTCCATAGATCACAAACACTCACACGACCATTACTGCAACTAAGGATTTTATTAAATTACTCGTTAGATCGTTTTAACAAAAGGAATTGTTATACATGCTTGCATCACGAACAGGAGGATGGCCAATAAGGCATGTTTTTGATTATTTAATTTCATATTAATCATCAACTAAAAATAAAATATCACTCATCTTATATTTAATTTTTTCTACCAATTAAAATAAATATCTGAAAAGGAATTGATTAGATATGAGACTCTTAATATTGTTACTCATTTTTTCAAGTCTTAGTTCAACTATGATCGATGACCTTTTTTCTTTAGTAGTAATGACAGACACATGTCCTTATGGTGAGATAAAATCACTTAATGTTTTAAAACACGGAAATTCCTCAATCACAATCGACGTTAAAAGTTATGTCTTCAACAGTAAATCGATTAAAGAGATGATGATAAAATATGATGAAACAGTGATTCAAGATAAATTTAATCACAGTTTTTCAATTGGCGAAGAGTTCATTTTTTTTGTGAGAATAAAAAATGATGAGTTTTATCTAGTAACAAATACAAGTCATGTGCCCTTTCTAGAATATTCAGAGGAAAATCTACGGGATATCATAGTGGCCCATGCTCATAGTGTTGAAGATACGATAATTCCGGAAGAAGCAGAACAAATTAATAAATCAGAAAATAATGAACATTACATATATGTCATCATATTAATTGGTGTAGGTATTATTGGATGTATTTTATACGCATATAAAGCCAAAAAAGGATAAATAAAAATAATTAATAATAAATTTGAACTATTTAGAAATTCAGGATATAAATAGATTTCCATATGAGGCAATGTTGAACGTGGGTGAAGTAAATAATGATGGTGGTTGAGTCTCCTACCTTTCTATACGAGTCGCCTACCCAAGAATGGGTCATATAACCAGTCACTATTGTCCCAGACATAACACAATAAAAAACACTTAAACCTCCCCCCATCCCTTTAAATCGACTTTGCTAAAGGCCTCGACGTTGGTGGTGTTTCCATCTCTGTGGCGTACACCGAGAAGGCCAGTGCCCAGAATCAGTCGTCGTGGGTCCCATGCGCGCGGCGCGTGAGCGTCCAGATCAGCGACCATACGAATGTCAGTAGCATCATGACTTCGAATATCAGCCTGTGTTGGGGGAACGCGAGTCTTGAGCCCGTGGCTATGCCGTATGAGTACCAGGCTCCGATGGCAAGGCCCGTGATGAGCAGGAGGACCGCCTTCACCCTAGCCGGTGGTTGACGGTTTTCTGACATGCGTCGTCTGTTATTATAGGGGTCCGCTTTGATTTATCTATTGTTGAATGTTTGTTGTTGCGCGTTTTTTACCCGGGGGTTCGTCGGTGATCATTCCTTTTCGCGATGGGTCTGCTGTGAGGGATTGTTTTCTCTGATGCGTAGACTGCGATGAGCTTGACAAAAAGGGAAGCTCTTGAGTAAATAACTCAAGATTCATCTCACTCCCTCCGCTGGTTCTTCTTAGCTATAAGGGTTCTTCTTCACAGCGAAGAAAATTGTTTTATCGTCCTTGAGCAGCTTGAAGTCGACATAGGCCTCGACGTAATCGACCCTTTGCCAAGTTCCGTTCTCCCAACGGGCAATCAGCCTGTATGTGACCCCCCTATCACTAGTCCTCTGCAATGGGCCTGTCATGCTCAGAGTATACCATCCCTTTGAGGGCAGCAACGCCTCGTAAGCCCCTTTCTTGCTGGCGTTCATCGACCATATTACTGGCGACTGCCAGACGGTGATGTTATACCTCTCCTCTACGAAGACGCCGGACTCGTTAAGATATGCGTTCCCCCTCTGAAGGGTTAAGGGTATGTCCGCCCCCGTTCCAGGGTAGATGAACAGAGACATCCGAAGGGTCAAGTTGTCCTGCGGGGAGTAAAATACGATGGCAAAATTAAAGCCACGCTCGTGGCCGGTGTCAGTCCATCTATACCAATAGTCGATACTATAGCCTGAGACGATCTGAATCCCAGTGAAATGATATGTTTGGGGTCTCTTAATCGATATGTTTACAAGCTCAGGGAGCCCGGCCAATTGATCGTATTTAGCTGTTAAAACCTCTAGCTCCTCCCTCTGTCTTACAAGTTCGACCCTTTGCTCTTTGAATTGATAGAAGAGATCGATGTACAAGCCCGATACGGCCACCATTCCGGCTGATAAGATTACTACGAGAACCTTCAACCAACTACTTCCCCTCATCTCACTTACACCGCTGGTTCTTTGACGCTTTACTGAGAAACTCTCTACACTTTAGCTATAAATGCATACCTTCAATTGATCATAACATCACGAATTTATCAGATGACTCTTGCAATAGGCTTCGAGGGCGATGCTGGGGCTTGCTCAGCAGCATATACGGCGAGGGCGACGGACCAGAACCGGTCGTCGTGGGTGCCCTCGGGGTGGTTGAACAGGAGCTTCCCAGACTTGCTGAGCTCAAACCGCTCCACATTGAGCTCAGCGAAGAGATCGGGGTCGTAGGGTATGTGGAGATGTGGCCTGAGGCCCACGGGTCGGCCGTCGTCGCGGCGGCAGTCCTCGGGGCACGTTGTGCGCCACTGGCCTTCGACGTCCTCGATGTGGCCGCTCCAGCTGCAGCTGGGGCAGTCGGCCCGTCTCATGTTCTCCTTGAGGGCTGTGGCCATGGCCTCCTTGCTGGTGTCGGTAAAGTTGACACCCGTCACGTTGAGTAGGCCTCCCCGCTGCATGTCCTCGACGATGTAGTCGCCGACCCCCGTCTTGTCGGCGTAGACCGCCCTTATGGTGATCCAGCGGTCCTGGAGCCTCTTCATGTAGCCTATCACGGCGCCGTACGGCGTCTCAAGGGGAAACCTGTGAAGGTGGCGGAGATACTTGTGGCTGTCCCGGGCCTCGGTGACGGCCACGACGCTGTAGTCACGCTTCTTGCCGAAGTCGGCGCCCACGTAAAAGTCGCCGCGGAGCCGCGTGTCCAGGTCGACGTATTCGATGGAGTTGTCTTGGGCCAAGGTTATGAGGCTGGTGGTCAGCCACGTATTGGTGTCCTCGGTCCACTCGCACAGCATCTCGCGTTTCCAGCGGGCGGGGTCGCCTGCGAGCTGCGCCTCGATCATCCCGACGATCCCGGGGCTCAGGGGCCCGTGGGGCGGCATGGCCCGGGTGTAGTCGACGGTGAAGGTCTCGAAGTTCCTGTAGGCGGGGTCGTTGAACATCTTGTAGAAGACGCTGTCGGTGTTCCAGGGCGTGCTCTCGGCAATGAGGTAGCCGTTCGTCGTGTTCAGGGTGAAGAGCACAGCCGTGTACAGGTCCTCGTCGTCGCGGATGAAGTTGCACTCCATGAGGTACACGGCCTTGGCGGTGTGGCCTCTGATGGTCTCTGGGATGGGTGACTCGGCGAGGATCTGGCTGCCGTTCCTGAGCCTGACCACGGTCCTGAGCAGGTTCTTGTCGCCGACCCAGTCCTTGAACAGCTGAGGCCTGTTGGCCTCCATGCGGCGGAGGTGCTGGTTGAGGGCCTTGAAAGCTATGTTCTTGACCTGGTCGAACTTTGGGGCCGTCACCAGGATGACGCTGTCGGGGTAGGTGAAGGCGATGTGCAGCAGCTTGGCCATGCCGTTGAACGTCTTCCCCGTCTGCCTGGCCATGAGGTTGGCGATAAAATGCGCCTTGCAGTCGAGGAAGGGGTGAATATACTTGAAGGGCTCGTAGAAGAGGTACCCGCGGCAGAACTCGACGGTGCTCTCGGGGAGGGCGTCGGCGAGCTCAGTCGCCTTCCGGGTCCTCTCTATCTGGTCCGCCTGCTTCTGCAAGCTCTCTATATCTCGCTGTAAGCCTCTCAACGTCTTCCTCAAGCTGCTCCACCGCCACGTCGACCACTATACCGTAGCACACCTGGATCGCCCTGACGAGCACGGCCATGGCCTTCACCTGGATCTCCTCGTAGCCCTCCGGGTTCGACGCCAGCCTGTCGCACAGCCTCATCACCCGCTCTAGGCGCCTGATGTATGACCTCTTCTTCTTAGCCGGGTCAATGCGGACTCTGCGAGCCGTAATCTCGAGCCTAACATGCTCCGCGACGTCAACCGGCCACTCCACCGCCCCTCCATCCTCAGCCTCTCCACCACCCTGAGCATGAGCTCCATGTCCCTCGCCAGGGGCAGCGTGTTCCTCCTTATCCAGTGGAACACCCTCGGGGCGTCGACGTCCTCCTCTCCCTTCTCTAGCCACCTCTCTAGCAGCCTCCTCTCCCTATCCGTGAATATGAAGCTCCGCACATCATACACCATAACCCATTGGCAAATACCTGGCAACCCCTTATTACAAGTAACCTGTAATAAGCGCCTTCAAACCTCACGCCTCACCCTCCATCCGCACGATCTATCCAGTCCCTGCACCAGTACAGGTACGCCTTCGTCTGAGCCAGAACGCCGAGTATCTGCAGACTCCAGGCCAGGCTCCCCGCGTCGGCGGCGCCGAGCCACTCCACGAAATCCGTCTTCTTTAGGTACGGAGCCTGGGCCCGGGCGAGCCGCCGGTAGTAGTGGCGGTCGACGCCTAGCAGCGCCTCGTGGACGCCGGCGAGCCCCTTAAGGCTGAGGCCGGTGAGCTTCCTCTCGTTGTAGCTTCTCGACGCCAGCAGCGGAGGGTTGAACCCCAGCGCCTTGAGCCTCTCCACGGTTTTGACGATCTTCTCGGTAGGCTCCTTGACGAGGATCTTCTTCATGCCGGCCCTCTCGGCGAAAGGGTTGTACTGGGCCATGACCGCCGTGAGCTCTACGTGCCGGCGCCCAGTCAGCCCCAACGTGTCCCTGACGATCTTGGCGCCGAGCCCTATGGTACGGTACTTGGGGTGGACTATGACGCGGCTGATGAGCGTCCACTCCTTGTTGAGCCCCTTGAGATACGGCCTGTAGCCGACGGCCTTCAACCGCCCCGCCGCCGTGGGCGCCGGGTACGTGTACGCTATCACGCCGATGAGCTCGTCACCTAGCCTCATTGAGAAGAACTTGTGGGGCGCGACCACCCTGTGGTCCCTGTAGTGGAGGTACGCGAGCCTCATGTAGTCCTCCTTGGACGACTCCTGGACCGTGACGTCCCGAGCGACTGTGCAGCCGGCGGCCTCCGCGTTGGAGTAGTAGTTGACGCTGATCTCGGCGCCCCATCCCTTGCGTATGTGAACGCTGGGGCTCAGGTCGTCGAAGAGGTCGGTGTGGGTGGTGGCCACGATGAGGGTGGCGCCGCTGCGGCGGGCCAGTTTCTGGACGTTGTAGGCGACTATCTTGGCGGTGGTTCTGTCCAGGGTGCTGCAGAACTCGTCGCATAGCCAGTAAGGCCTGCCCCGGTCGAGCAGCTGGGCGATCTTGAATCTGTACCGCTGGCCGTCGCTCAGGTGGCTCGGGCGCCTCAGGAACAGGAACGCGTCGTTGAGGCCCACCTTGCTTAGCAGCCGGAGTGCGCCCTGGAACGTCTCGCCCACGAGGTCTATGATGGGCCCGTCGCCGGGTGTCTCCAGCTCCGCCATGGAGGCGGCCTCGTCGCCGAGGTCCTCCCTGAGGGCCCTGAGTAGCACCGACTTGCCGCTGCCGCTGTCCCCCGTTATGTAGACAACGTCGCCAGGGGCCAGCTTCACCTCGAAGTCCCTGTAGAGCACGTGCTCCTGCGTCTCGTCGACGCCGAGCCCGAAGGCCTCAGCCACCTCGATGGTGCGCTCCGTGAGGGGCGTCTGGGTCTTGAAGCTGATGTCGTAGACGTAGCAGCCCCTCTCCCTGTCGAAGCGGCGTGCCCTTCTCCGGGCCCTTACGGGGATAACCGTCTCCATTCTATGCCTCTCGGTAGCCGAACAGTGAGCCTAGCAGGGCGCCGACGATGAGCATGATGCCGTCGAAGATGGCTTGGTTCCACTCACCGAACACCAGCATGTGCACCAACTCGAGGCCCACGAGGCCCGCGAAGAACAGTATCATCAACCATATCGACAATACGAACCTGTCTGACGGCAGCTCCTCCTGGACACGAACCCTCCTGGCGGCGGAGTCGTCCTCCACGGTCTTCCTCTTGGTCAACGCTTTTCTAAGCCACGATGACACGTACACGTTCCTCCTTTCGCTTGTACTTCCTGAGGCTGATCCGGCGGCCCAGTATCTGGACCTCCCGGATGGCCTTCATCATCTCGTCCCGGGGCAGGATCAGTATGACCTCCTCGATGAGCTCGAGGGGTATCCTGGTGGCGCCCCACTCGTTGTGGACCTCCACGACGTCCTTCCCCAGTATGAGCATCTTCTTCTTGCGGCCGCTGCAGCCGAGGTAGATGCCCCAGTCCTTGCAGTAGGCCTCGGGGCTCGCCTCGTGCTCGCTGAGCTGGGCCCGTATGTCCGAGGCGTCCAGCCACCGGACCATGATGAAGCTGCCCCGGGGCAGCTCACCCTTCTCGATCTCCTCTAAGCCTACGCGCCTCAGATCCAACATCCTCCTCTCATATCCACACGTTCCTCAGGCTGTTTAGCCCGCTCTCGCTCAGTATCCTCATCTTGACCGCGAGGCTCATGCCGACGTCGTCGACCGCCGGCGCTATCCTCGGCTCGTACGAGCCGTCTGGCTTCCGGGCGGCCACCAGGTCCAGGTCGCAGACGTAGCCCATGCCCGGCGTGTACCTGTGGACCGCCCTCACGATCTGGAAGCTCTCCTGGTCGACGCCGTCCTTGAGGCTCGTCAACGTCACCTTCATGGGCGGCCTGTAGCCGAGCTGGCCCCTCCCGGGGACGGTGACCCGCGCCGAGACCAGCGGGTCCTTCCGGTGGGCGACGATGCTGTCCGCGACGTAGCCCGCATAGTCCACGTCGGTGATTGTCTTGTCGACGAGCCGCAGCGTCCGCTTCCCGTAGGCGTCCTGGCTCGCAGAGTCGCTGTCTGCGCCGGCCTTCTCGTTACGGATGAACCTGAGCTTGTCGACGAGGATGCCGCCGGTGCCTATGCCCACCGAGTGGTTGGCCTTGATCTGCACCGTGTCGATGATGGGCCCCGGGTTGCCTGTCTTCGAGAAGGCGCTAATGTTGACGCTGTACTCGACCCAGCTGGCGGCGGCGCCCGGGGACACCCCCATCTTCTCGTAGTAGTCGGTGACCCAGATGCTGTTCCTCCAGAGCTTGACGTCGAAGTCGTCGATGTTCAGCGTGGCCCCGTACTTCATGTAGAACTTGATGCGGTCGTACCCCGAGAGGTCCAGGTCCGGGAGGTTGAGCCTCATCCTGTACTTGGTGCCGCCGCCTGTGAACTGATACTTGACGCTCGCGGTGCCCTCCATCTTGTCGCCGGCGTCGCTCTGCGGGTAGTTGGCGTCGGTGGGGTCGGGGCTGCTCCAGCCCTCCGCCGACTCGGTCAACGCGTCCTGGTCCGCGGGGCTGTACTCGGCCTCGAAGACGATGACCCTGACGTCGTTCACGAGGCGTGGGCTTCCCTTGATGCTCTCCTTGACCTGTATCTCCAGGATGTTGGCGGTGCATCCGTCGCTGCCGTCACTGATGTTGAGGCTGCAGGTGAAGGCCCCGTACTTCTTGAAGCGGAGGGCGCCGCCGGGGTCGACGTAGAAGTTGGCGCCGGTCTCGCCCGACGCGAAGGTGGCCGTCTCGGCCAGCTTATCCAGGAGGGCCCAGACGCCCTCCGCGTTGAACTTGTTGACTATTGAGCGGTTTGTCGTGTCCTTGTCCTGGTAGAACTCGCCGCCCGACTGGTCCATGACGTCGTCGACGATGGCGCTGATCTGCGTCGCCGACGTGTACTCCTTGGTGAAGGTGCGCTCGTGAAGTATCTCGCCTATGTCCTCGCACACCAGCTGTACCACAGGCTCGTCGGGCTCCCCCAGCGCCACGCGGTCGATGACACGAGCAGTGACCAGCTTATAGACGAGGGTCTCGCTCTCGGCGCCCAGGTACACCATTACGATGTTGCCGGCCCCCACTCTGCAGGCCCCGCTCAGAGGCTCCTCCGCGTGAAGCCTCGCATCCTCTTTCTCCGTTAGGGCCCTCGAGGCGACTAGGATCTCGTCCACGTAGCAGGTCGTGTAGCTGCTGTACCCGCCGTCGGTGTGGACGCAGCCGAAGGTGAGATCATGGGCGTCGAGGGTTATGGCGCCCAGGGTGCCGGAGGCGCCGCCGTCGAGCTCCCCGTCCACGTAGAGCTCTATCTCGTCGCCGCCTGGGTTGACGACGCCCACGACGTGGTGCCAGGCCCCGTCCGCCACGGTCTTAACTGACGTGTACTGCCTGACGTTGGCGGCGTCGTCCTTGACGTAGAGCCTGACCTTGTTGCTGCTCCAGTTGAACTGTATCCTGTTCCAGTCGGCGCCGATGGTCTTCCCGAAGCCGCAGATGACTCCAGGGGCCCCGGCGCTGGCCTTCACCCAGAACGCGATGCTGAGGGCGCCGGCGGCCGCCACGGTGGTCATGAACCCCGTGTCCAGGCGGCAGCTGCTCCCCGCGAGGAAGTAGAGGCAGTGCCCATACTTACCGCCGCTGTTCCACGTCGCGTTGACTATTCCGCTCTGGTGCCTGTTACGGCTCAGGTCGTAGGCCTTGGTGCCCAGGTTCTCGTCGAGGCTGTACCGCCGCTGGGTGACGCCGAGAAGCGGGTCGTTGAGCATGGTCAGCCTGAGGCCGCATACAGCCGACGTCGTCACCAAGTCGGCGACGAGCTCCAGCAGCTCCTCAGGTATCAGGGGCGGGTTCTTGAGCACCGCGGCGTAGTCGTAGTCTATCTGGGCTGTCTGGTTGGGCGTGTTGCTGCGGGCGTAGAGCTTCACGTACTTGACTGTCTTCCCCGCCGCGAGCTGCAGCATCTTGGCCTCGAAGCCGCTCGGTGCATTGGTCCAGCCTGAGCTTGTCGTAGAGGCGTCCGTGTACTCTACCTCCACCTTGTACTGGGGCGTCGTACCCCGGCCCCTCAGCCGCGCCCTGAACAGCGGGTGCTCGTCGGTGTCGAGGCTGAGGCTGCTTACGTCGCGTCTCCACCCGGCGCCGTTCACGGTGCCGCCCTCTGTGACCTCCATTATCGCGTAGTCGCCCGAGACGTCGCCGGCGTTCCAGAAGCTCTCGGAGGCCGCCGATTGGAACTTGGTCCAGAGGCCGCTCCTGAAACAGTCGTCGAGGAACCCAGGCTCCTCGTAGATCTCCACGTGGCTTTTAGCCCAGCCCGGCGTCGGCACTAGCCGCCCCTCCTCATCTTCTCTGTGAGACGCGGCCCAAGCTCGTCTAGCCACTGGTCCATCTCAAGCGGGCTCCGTGGCTGCCTCTCGAAGGTGACGAAGATGGGGCCATAACTGTGTGAATGACGTGTAGAGATGACGCGTTCCTTCCTGTGAAGTAGGTATAGGCCGGTCTCAGGTACTATGCCGCCGGCCTGCATGCTCTTTATCCTGGAGTAGACGAGGGCGCCGGCGGCCAGCGCCAGCGGTATCACCCACCAGTTCCCCGTCAGCGCAGCGAGGATCGCCTGAGCCGAGGCGGCGGCGCCCGTAGAGTCCTTGAGCATCCTGGTCAACACCGTGAGGTTACGGACCACCTGGATCATGTTGAGGAACCCGTACATGAGGGCCGTGGGGTTCAGTTTCGTGATGGCCCTAGACGTCTGGGTGATGGCCAGCCTCGATGCGTTCATGGCTCGTATCGTCATCAACATGGTGGGCAGCGAGCTGGAGCTCATGGCCTGGGCGTTCTGCAGGGACGCCGCCGCCTGGTTGGCGCTCTCGCTCGCGGAGTTGGCCGAGGCTTGTGCCTGTTCGAGGCCTGTCACCTGTACGTTGTACTCGAGGTCGACGCGGTCCGACACTATGTCACCCCCGCCGCCCTGTAGAGTATCTCGCGGCCCGTGTTCAGCCTCTCAGCCAGCACCGCTTGGAGGATGAACGGCCTCGCCGGCGTCCTGCTTGTGCCGTCGTGGACGTGGCGGGCGTAGTCCACCTCACGCCCAGTCAGTGGGTTGACGTGGCCCCCGCCGCCAGCCACCAGCTTGGCTGTTAGGAGGCTCGGCCGCTCGACCCTGACCGAGTCCCTGAGGGCCCCGGTCCGTACCGGGCAGAAGGCCCTGGCGAAGGTCAACATGCGCGGCAGCTGGAGGCATAGGTCTGCCGCCTCCTGGAGGCTCTGGGGTATCAGCTGAAGCTCCATCCCCAGGTCCACTAGCCGCACCGGCTTCGTCACCTTCACTCACGTTACCTCCTTCTCGTCAGGCGTCTGAGCTCGTCCTCGAGGCGCCGCTCCTCCCGGTCTCTCTCGTCTGCGAGGGTCTCCAGGTAGACGCCGAGCCTCTCCACGAACCGGGCTGGCTGAGCCGTGAGCTCCTCGCTGGTCCATCCCATGGTGGCGCAGAGGGCGACGTCGTCTAGGAGTAGGCTCGGCGTGCCTCGCTTCACAGCCTCTACGATTTTTTTCGCTCCTCCCGGGTCACCCCGTTTATCCGTTGAGTATAAGCGATCATCTCCTCCACCAGCTCAGGCGGTTCGATGGAGTGGATGCTCTCAACAGTGATGGGCAGCGGCTCCCCGGCCTCGTTGACCAGGTCCCACTCGACCAGCGTCTGCACGAGCATCGTGTCGTTGAGCTTCCAGGGGTCGACGTCGGGCTGCAGCTCACCCGGCCCCGCCCTACTCCAGCTTGTGGCCTCACGGAGCGCCTGCTGCTTCATGCCGTAGGTCCAGGTCCTGAAGACCAGGCGGTGGCCCCGTATCTCTGTCTCGTGTCTCATATCCATCACGTGAAGCTGTGCTCCAGGTATCCCCCGGTGAACTCGACTCTGCAGGCGATGAGGTCCTCGGGCTTCACAAGCGGGTCCACGAGTCTCATCTTGCCCTTGCTGAACTGGATGTACTGGCTGTTGGGCAGCATTACCTTGAGCCAGAGCTGCGTCTGGTCCAGGAGGTAGCTGAGGTACGTGTCGTCCTGGAGGTTCATGGTGAGCCTGGCGTCGCAGAGCTGCTCCATCTCCTCGAGGCTGCTCAGCTGCTTGGAGCCGGTCTCGTTGAACACGAAGTTGGGCTTCAGCTGGTTGTCGACGCGGAACTCCCAGTCCGTGACGCCGTCGATTGTCGTCCAGTCGCTGCCGTTTGTGCTCACCTGGACATAACAGTCGTCCCACTCCCACGGCGTCCCCGGGGCCGCGCCGTAGCTGTGGATCGTCGACGTCTTCGAGTCGTAGAGCTTCCCGATGAGCTCGGCGCTCCAGATGACGGGCTCGCCGACGCTGCACTGCACCGAAAGGGTGTCCATCTTGAGCCCCGTCCAGTACAGGTACAGCTTGTCGGCGGCGTCCCTGTATAGCTTTGCCTCCGCGAAGAAGCTGTAGCCTCCGAGGATGTACTTCTGGTAGTAGTCGCCCAGCTGGCCCTGCAGCCACTTAAGCCTCACCCGCACGTTCTCCCTGCGCATCAGTATAGCCACGGGGCGACCCTCGTCGCCGCCGTCCCTGAGAGCGAACACCCTGTTGTGCTCGGGGTCATAGCTCGGCGCGAGCTCGATCACGTACCCTATCCTGTACAGCGTCACGGGGCTCGCCCCGGGGCTGCCCCCGTAACTCGCCTCGTCATAGTTCTTGTGCCCGAACTCGATCTGGTCCTTTCCCTTGTAACTAACCATAGTAAAGCACCTCTACCCTAGTCTGACTGCGAAAAAGTGGCGGCCTGAGGCTACCCTCGTCCAGGTCCCGCCACGCCGAGACCTCAAGATAATCAAGACCTCCACCCGGACTGTTACACTTGGAGTGAAGGATGCGGTCCACCTCGCCGAGGAGCTCCCACCGCTGTTCGGCGTCGCCCTTGGCCCAGACGTCCACGAAGTAGACGGCCTCGAAGCGCCGCTGGGCCGCCGCCGGGTCCTCACTGAACCCAATGGACCGGGGCGTCGTCAACACGTGGCTCACCACCACCTGGGGGAACTCGGCCTTCTCCTGGAGCCAGTCGGCGCTGAACGTGGGCTCGTAGCCGAGGCTACACCCGCCCTCAAGGAGCTCAAGCAGCGTCACCTTGGGGTCACAGCCCACGCAGTCCCTGCTCCTCTCCCTGATGGTGTCGAGGCCGATGTAGGCGTAGGCGATCCTGCATTTTCCGTCGTCGCCTCCCACCTCGTACCAGACCTTGAAGGTGGAGCCCTCGATCATGGGGCAGCCGGCGGTGACCCAGTTCTCGTCCCATGTGTGGCCGCCCTTCTCCATTATGACGCCGTTCTTCATCCAGCCGTGCAGGCCCGGCGGCTCGTCGAGGCACGTCGCCATCGTGAGCTCCTGGAGGGTGCTGTCGCTGTAGGTGGCCACGTGCTTGTCGTCCATGGGCAGGAAGTGTACGGCCCTGAGGTCGTCGGCCTCACCGATGCCCGTGTCGCCGATTATGACGGGGTTCTCAGTGTCCTTCGTCCAGCTGACGCCGTCAGGTGAGGTGGCGAGGCCGAACTGGGCGCCCGGGGGCTCCCCGGACCCGTAGCCCTTGTACATCATAACGTACTGGCCGCCGATCTCGCGGACGTCGCCCTCGCCAACGCCCCAGTCGTCCCAGGCTGATGGGCCCTTGCCCAGGACGGGGTTCGACGGGTCCTTGGCCCAGTTGTAGCCGTAGTCGCTGCTAGTGGCCAGGCCGACGCCGGCGCCGCCTCCGCCCTCGTACCAGATCTTCATGGAGCCGCCTCCCTCGTAGACGAGGCCCGACGGGCTGATCTTGCTGCCCTCCCAGGCCAAGTTGATGGGGATTCGTGGGTTGCCCGGGTCCTTCACCCATGTGACGCCGTCCACCGAGTACGCCCTACCTATCTCCTGGGCGTCGTCGGCGGCGTGTCCCCTGTACATCATGACGTAGTAGTATGTGGTGTCTTGGATGTACACGCCCTCAGGGATCTTGACCACGTTCGGCGACTCGGCGTTCAATTCGTCGAAGCTGCCGGGGCCGCCCAGGTCGATGACGACGCCCTGATAGGTCCAGCCCAGCACGGGAGGGTCAGTGATCTTCCTGTATATGCTACCCAACGCGTGTCCTCCTCGGCTTGGGGTCCTTCACTCCACCATCCTCTCCGCCCTGACGAGCAGGTACGTCATCGTCTTATCGACGCCCACCACGTGGTACCTGTGGCCCCTGATCTCCAGCTCGTACATGGTCTCGCCTATGGTCGCCCACTGGGTGAACAGGGCCTCCACCGTCGCCCGCTTGACCTCTCCCGGCGGGAGGAGGCTCTCGCCCAGATCCGTCTTGACGATGGCCTTCTCGGTGTACGTGGCCTCTGACGTCACCGGCTGCCCGTAAGCGTCGTGGCTTGATACCGTCTGCTGGACCACGGCGACGTCCTCGCCGTGGAGCATGAGCAGCTCCTCGAACCTGAGGGCCTGGGGCTCGGGCATCATCCGGTCGAAGCCCTCCCCGAACTGTCCGTACTGGAAGCTCACGACTCGTACCCATCTCCCTTTGTTATGTTGGTGGTGTTGGCGCCCTGGTTGACGGCCGTGCCTGTGACTCCCCACACCTGGTAGTTGTCTATGACCACGTGGTCCGTGTAGCCGCCGAGGTCGATGCCGTTGGGCGTCGTCGATTGCCCGTCGATCTGGAGGGGCCCGAAGTTGAGCCTGCTGCACCTGTTGCCTGCACCGTCGTCGTCCACGTCTATGGCGTCGCCGCCGCACGCGTAGAATATGGCCCCCGTGACGAGGATCTGCTCGGCCAGTCGGTAGAGCTTCATGCCTACCCCGTCCGTGTTGAAGTGCTGGTTGTTATGGAACTGACACAGCCGGACCTTGCCGCTTGTGCCGTCCAGGGCGCCGGCCTCGATGTCTATGCCGTTGCTGTAGAAGTAGTTGTTCAGGAAGTAGCTCTTCAGGATCACGCCGGCGCCGACTCCTCCCTCGAGGCGTATCCCGGCCTGCGCCACGTTCTCGATGAGGCAGTCCTTGACCCAGAGGTTCCAGCTGTCCCCGGTGCTCTCCACGTGGAGCCCGTGGCGCTTGGGCTGGTTCATGTAGACCCTCTCCATGTGCCAGTCGCTGACGCTGTTCAGGTGGACCGCGTCGCGGTTCCCGGCGGCGGGGAAGACAGTCATGTCGTAGAGGCCGCCGAAGTGGACGGTGTCGCCGGTTTTGCCTATGTCGATGCAGTGGACGCCGTTGGCCAGGTTGAACCTGATCATGGTGCCGTAGTCCAGGTCGTGGTAGCACATGCCGGCCCCGTACAGGTGGACAGGGTAGACCTCGTCGATGGTCCAGGGCTGGGTCTCGGTGATCTTTCCCTTGGGCAGCCAGACGGCGCCGCCGGTGTCGGCGAGAACGTCGTCGATGGCCTGCTGCACGTTGCCTGCGGCTCTCTCCCAGATGTTGCCGCGGCTGTTCACTATCCGGGTCCTGTCGCCGATGAACCCGGCGGCGCCTGCTCCGAACCGTGCCTCGAGGGCGTCCACCAGCGCGTCGTAGTGGCTGTACGTTATGGGGTTCGGCGGGTAAGGCTTCTCGAATCCAGCCATCTACGCTCCCTCCTCCTCCGGGTACCTCTCGTCCTCGTCGATGTGGCGGTACCCCGACGCCTTGACGGTGGGGGAGCCGTAGAGCCTGAACAGTCCCTCGATCTCACTGGCCCATACCTCCATTATGTCCCCGGAGTCCTCCCTGTACTCGCCGGCGGCCACGCTCCTCGGCTGCCGCGCCTTGATTGTCCTGGCCGTGACGAGCATGCTCAGCTTCTTGACGGCCTTATCCGACGAGCTCTGCGCCCCGATCCGCTTGTCGATGACGGCGTCGCTCGTCTCGATGATCGACGTTATCTCCGAGTCCGAGAGGCTCGTGTGGATGATCAGCCGGACGTCTGACGAGGTGCAGTAAGCCATTTAGCCCCTCACCAACCCCGTCGAGTAGTCTCTGATCTCACCCGGCGTGAGGCGCCTGCTAAGGACCCTGAGCTCGTCGAGCACGCACCCGGCGTGGTCGCTCCTGCCGCCGTTGTTGTACAGGCACCCGTAGTTCAGCTTGTTCGTGCCCGTCGCTAGGCTGCTGAACGAGGCGGACCCGCTGCCGTCCGGCACGCCGTCGACGTGCAGCACGGCCTCGTCGTTAAGCGGGCTCACGATGAGCGCGACCGTGTGCCACGCCCCGTCCGCGATGGGAAGCGAGCCCGTGAAGTTTGCTATGAGGGCGTAGTCGTCGTCCCTGACGTAGACCCTCGCCTTGTCCGTGTTGAAGTTCAGCTGCAGCCTGTTCCAGAGCCCGTCCCACGCCCGCCCCACCCCCATGAAGACGCCGCCGGCGCCGGGCGCCGCCTTGACCCTGAGCAGGAACGTCCACTCCTCGGCGGCGCCGACGGTGAACGTGTACCAGGTGTCCAGGTAGTCGCTTGACCCGTCGAAGCCCAGCGCCTCCCCCAGCGCCCCGGGCACCAGGTCGGCGCCGCCTACCTCGGCGTGCCTCTCGTGTCCGCTGAGGTCCAGCGCCTGGCCTCCCCTCGACGCGTGGCCGTCCAGCGGGAGGTAAAGCTCCAGGCCCCGGCTATAGGGGCCCGGCCGCGGCAGCCTCAGCGGCCTCATGTCCTGGGGATGCGGGTACTGCATCACCGTTTCACCACGACGACGGGCTTGACGGCGGTGGCGTTGACGGCGTCGTTGTTGGTGGCCACCCACTTCACGTACCTGGTGTTGGGCGGCGTCACGGGGAATGTCTTCCTCTTGGACGCCCCCAGGCTCTGGCCCCAGAACGGCTCGGTGTCCCACCCGACGCCGTCCAGGCTCGTGTAGAGCTCAAGGTCGATGTCGGTGCTGTCGCTCCCCGTCCGGTTGTGGTCGAACACCACGGTGAGCTCGCTGACGCCCGCGACCTCTATGGCCTCGCTCTCGGCGCTGGGCGTGGCGCCTCCGCTGACCGTGAGGGAGACGTCGCCCTCGGGCGCGTACTGTATCACCTGAGGCGGGTCTCCGAGTATGTCGGTCTTGACGAGCGAGACGGTCACTCCGCACTCCTCTTCCTAGGCTTCTTCTTCCTGGATCTCACCAGCTGGAACTCCGGGTCCTTCACCAGCTCGTCGGCGACGCTGTCCTCTAGGCTGACTACCTCGCCGGGCGTCCAGAGCCTCCTGGGCGTGAGGGTTCCCTTCCGCCTCGCTCCCTTGAATCTTATTCTCTTCGTTTCTTTCACCTCTTTTTTTTAGGGGATATCCGCCCCACCGGGGCGGGGAACTCTGTCTCTGAAGTCTCTACGCAGGCGCCGCCCCTCCGGAGCCTACGTGCAAATCTTGTCTATGGCGTCGTCCAGAACCAGCTTGGGTTCTAGGTACTGGCGTATGATGTAGGCGTCGTAGCCGGCCTTCTCGTCCCTGTACTTGGCCGCCTCTGTGGGGCCCTCGCCCAGCACCACGGCGGGCGCACGGCTGTCCCCGATGAGGGGCCCCTTTGTCGCGGTGGGCGTCGCCGTCAGGGCGTAGTCCGTGAACGTCTTGATCGTCGGGTACCCTGGCAGTGTGAACTCGCCGCCGGCGGAGCCGACGGACGCTATGCCGCTGTGCACCAGGTCCCTGACGTAGGTGTTGGTCACGAACTTGCCCCAGAGCGTCGGGTGCATGGCCATGAAGTCGGGCTCGTAGCCCTTGCCCTCGACGTACTCGATGCTCGCCCTGATGGCCAGCCACGGGTTGGTGTCGCTGTCCGGCGGCGTGGTCATGGCGCCCCAATCGCTGTAAGCGGTGCCGCTCACCTTCTCGGTGCACGCCTCCGCTATCTCGACGATCTGCTTGTTCTCCATGCGGGCGATGTCCTTGCCCGCGTCCTCCACGTTCAACGCCAATACGTCGTGGGCGGCCTTCTTCTGCGCCTCGTCGCTGACCACCACGTGGACCACGTTCTTCCAGAGGTCGAAGTCCACCGGCGTGTACGCCTCGGCCCCTATCTCGGCCTCCACCATGGCGGGCACCTTCTCCTGGCCCGCCAGGGCGGTGGCGACGTCGATGCGCGCCGTGAGGCTGTCCATCCGTATGGCTCTGCAGAGCCCGCGTAGCTTGTACCGGGGCCGGGCTGCTCCGAGCACCTCGTCCAGGATCACCACGGCCTCGATGCTCTCGATGTCCACGGGCGTGATCGCCTGGGCCTCGAACACGTTGGGTCCAGGTGACTTGAAGTAGTCTCCATGGACCGTTGAGTACCAGACTCTCATCCCTTCACCCCCAGCCATATCTTGGCCGTGATGTCCGCGTCCAAGGCGTCCTCCGCGAGGACCCCGACGATGCCGATGTTGGTGTCTAGCGCCGTCTGAAGCAGAGCCTCATCGAAGCTAGTCGGCACGTCGCCCTTCACGAAGAGGGTGACCTCCCCGGCTGTGGCGCTGATCATGACCGCCTGCCCCTTCTTGCCGGCGCCGCTGCCCGAGACCTTCTGGGCCTCGACGCAGCCCATGACGACGCACGAGACCTTGTGTATGGTCTCCTCGCTGTAGACGTGTGCTTGGAGGGCCATCATGAAGGGGCCGATCGCGGTGTTAGGCGCAGCCAGTATCCCGTTGCCGTCGTTGTAGACGATCTCTCCCTTCTCGATGTCCTCGCTGGCCTTGACGGTGAACTCCTCGATGACGAGGAGCTGCTCCTTGAGGATGCCTCCCACCGCCATCACGTGTTCCTCCTTCCGAAGAGGCGCTGCCTAGCGTCCTCGATAGCCGTCTTCAGCTCGTCGCTGTGCCCCGCGTACTTGGCCTTGGGGTCCGTCCTCGTCGCCAGCCTCTTGGCGGTCTTGACAGCGTCGGCCTCCAGCTGGAGAAGGACCGCTTCAGGCTGCCCTGAGAGCATCTCCCTCTCGGCGTCGGCGTCCGTCACCAGACCCGCCTTGGACCTCGCTTCGAGAACACTATCCACGATCTCGGCGTGGATCTTCGCCTCTAGCTCGGTCACCCGCTCGTCCGCGGCCTCCCTGGCCTTTGTCTCGTCGTTGAGCTGCTGCTCTAGCTGTGTGACTCGCTGCTGTAGCTCGTCGCTCATTTGTTTTTTCCTCTCATTTTCCTCGGGATTCGAGCCCGTTTGGGCTCCCGGTCCCTGGGCCGGGTCCTCTATGGACTGTGATTCATGATACTCGGGAGGCTCCTTGTCGAAGAGCCCGTACTCCTTCACAAGGTGGTTGTAGACGGCCCTCCTGTCGCCGCTGGGGAGATCCACGCCGTCCCTGGCCCCCAGCAGGACCTGCATGGAGGCCTTGACGCCGCCCCACACGACGTGCAGGCTCCCGTCCACCACGTCGTGGTGAAGCAGCTTGTAGCCGCCAAAGTTCTCGGGGTCGTCTCCGTCGTACCAGGCGAACGCCGTCCGGTACTTGGACCAGTCGACGCCCTCCTTGTCTGGGCCGCCTGCCCAGCTCCTTACCCGCGCCTCCGCCGCGTCGACGTCCCAGGCTCTATCCTCCGGCGCCCTGGGCGTCTCCTTCCACGAGACGGCTGAGGCCTGCCGGCTCTGGGCCTCGTAGAACCGAGCAAGGAGCCTCAAGGACACCTGAGTCTGGGAGCCCGCCACGTTGATGAAGCCCGCCTGAGGCACCGCCGGTAGGTCGATGAAGTCCACCCTCTCGAAGACGAAGCTCTCCACCAGCACGTAGGCCATACGGTCCACTATGCAGTCGTGGCTGTATGGGTCCTCCATCGAGGTGAGGTCCATCCCGCACTTGCTGCAGGTCTCTCTATAGCTGAGGATGATGACGGAGATGGGCCCCCACTCTCCCGATACCAGGTACTCCCACGCCTTGGCGTCCGTGATCTCAGCCGTCCCCAGGGCGTAGCCGTCCGGCTTGTCCGACCTGACGAACACCCCGACGTCCATCGCCTCCTCGAAGTAATGGCCGTCGATCTTATAGTCGGGGCCGCATCCTATGGGCTTCCTCAGGATGGTGGGCAGCGCCTCCTCGAGGGCCTTGTCGCTCACCCCCCAACCGTTCCGGTTGACCGTGGTGTTCATGAGGTAGAAGGTGGCCATGCGCTCCTCTTCCCCGGTCTCGATGCTGTGGACGGCTGCTAGGAACTTACGCTCGCGGCCTCCACTGCAGCCGAGGCTTGAAGCCGAGGGCCCGGCCGGCTCGAACAGGATGCCGCCGTGTTCCTTGCAGTGGGCACGTGCCTCGGCCTCCGTCCATCCCTCGCTCAGTGGATAGCGGTAGGCCTGCTCGACGGCGCCGCCGTCGTCCTTGGGCTTCCCGTAGATGACGCGGTACTTCTTGCCTTCGTGCTCCCGCTCCTCTGAGCCTACGACGTCAACTTTATCTGGGTCGACGAGCCGGCAGGCATGTTCATTTGGATACGGTATCTCAAACAACCTCCATTATCTTCTCGTACATGACCAGGCCGAACTCTTCCCAGCTCGGCCACTCGGAGCAGACCCACTCACGGGCCCTGCGCCCCTGCTCCTCGATCTCCGAGGGTTCAAGGCCCTCTATCAGGTTAGCCCACTTGTCCAGGTCCCGGGGCAGCTCCCAGCCGAACACGGGGAGTTCAGGCGGATGCGACGCAGGCGTCGCTATGACTGGTCTGCCCGACGCATAGGCTTCAAGCGTGACATTACCCAACCCCTCGGAGAGGCTTGGAACGAGGACGGCGGACACGGCGGAGTAGAAGCCGGGCATCTCCCCGTAGTCCAGCTCTCCCTGATAGTGGCTGTTTCCGGGGAAGCGGAACCCGGACATTTCCAGCCTACCCGCCACCTCGTAGCGAACCTTGGGCGTGGCCTCCATAACCCGTCGGAGGAACTTGACGCCCTTCTCTGGGCTGATCCGCCCCGCGTAGCCAACCACCTTCTCCCTGGGGAATGAGGCTGACCTGAACGCTTTGGTGTCTACGCCGAGGGGTACCGGCGTTGAAACCCGGCTTGGATCCAGCACCAGCTTCTTCAGCTTCTTCTCCACTGTGCTGCTGATGGGGACGATGAGGTCGCAGTTGTTCAGAGCCGCCTCGTCGAGGGCGTCCTGAACGACCTTATCCCCCGGCGTCATCAACAGGCTTCGCACATCGCCGCCTACGCCGCCAGCCTTCATCACAAGCGGCTTCCCCGACATGTTTCTGAGAAGCGCGTCGACCCACTCTTTTATGGGTCCCCGGTTCCACGTGTAGACTACGTCGAAGTCGTCGGCCTCCATAAGCATCTCCACGCCGTAGTTGAGGATAGCTCTGAAGTCTATGCGTGACATGGGCGGCGGCCGCATCCTCTTGAACGAGCCGAGGCTAGGGTCGGGGGTGAGGGCGGGGTGATAATAGAGAAACTGCAGGTTGATGTGGCGGCTTAAGGCTTCGAACTGTGGCTTCAGTCGTCCTATCGCCTCAAGGCCCCAGAGCGTCACGAGGACACGTGGCCGGGTCATGCCTCCTCCTCCAGCTCGGACGGGTCCCAGCCCATGAGCTCCCACGCCTTCTCGGGGCGTCCGCCTATGACACCCATGCCGTGGCTCCCCCAGAGCGCCGCCGCGGCCTTGGCCATCTCGTAGACGTCGGTGACCCTGACGGTGTTCCACACGTGCTTGAGAGCCACAGGCGGGGCGTCGGGGCTTGCCTCGGCGTCGAGGATCTTCCTCGTCCAGCGATCGTACCACTGCCGCTCCACCTCTCTCCGAAGGTAGCGCTGGACGCTGTTCACGACGCCGTCGACGTAGGCCTCCAGCTCGGCGTAGGCCGTCGCCCTGTTCTCGATGGGCCTGCCCAGGAGGAACCGGGGCACCCCGAAGTTGGCCGTTACCGCCTGCTCCAGCTTACCCAGCAGATCGTTGAGCCCCTTTATGTCCGGCGTCATGCTCACCACCGTGGCCTCGACGCTCTCGTTGACCGCGATGCTCTTCCCGGCATGCGCCACCTCGGCGAGGGCCTTGACGGCCTTCTCAGCTTCCTCCGCGGGCAGGCCGGCCGTGTTGGCCTTGAGGATCACGTACGGCGCCCAGAGAGTGCGGGCAATCTCCGGGAAGTTCTCGCGGAGTATCTCGTGGCGCGCCTGGCACACATCCCTGAGCGGCTCCACCTCGCTTAGGCCGAGCATGTCGGCCTCCAGCTGCAGGTTGGTGAAGTAGAGCACCTCGTCGGGCCCGTAGAAGCCCTTCTTGCCGCGATACGTGAACCCCGTGAGCTCCCAGTTCTCGTCGATGTCCGGCTTCAGCTTGGGGCTCTGGAGGCTAAGGAGGCCCGTGGGGTATCCCTCGGCGTCGACTATGATCTCGAAGCCTGCCTTGCCGTAGACGCTGCGCTTCACCTGGGCGACGAAGAGCGCCTGGTCCAAGTTTACTGCCTTGTTGAACCCATCGACCTTTTCCTTGACGTGGCCGTACTTCTCGACGTCCACTTTATCGTCTGAAGGCTCCAGCCGCGTCTCGAAGCCGCCCCTGGTGCTGAAGTAGGCGTTGGTGACGACGCACTTCCTGACGAGCTCGTCCTGCCTGAACCACCTGTAGTCGGGATCCATGCCCTTGTAGTACGTGCTGCTTGTGGGCGTGGACGTCTCCCCGTACCGCTTGGCCTTTGGTACCTGGACGCCGCTGATCCGGCGGCGGAGCCTAGCCAGCATAGAGCTCAAGGCCTGGGCCTCCTCATGGCCACGTCCTTGACGACGACCCCGGGTTTCTCACGGAGCCTTTTCCAGGGATCACGTCGAGTCTCGTCCTTCCTTGACTGTTTTGCTATGGGAGGGTTCTTCTCTGACAAGTGGGCTACCCTTTTCAGAGTGTCCTAAGAAGATTAAGGATAAAAAAGGGGGTGAGAAAAAGTAGGAAAAATATCACTAAGTATTAAAATATGAGAAAAATAATGTTAGTAATGTATGGCCAGAAACTGTGAGAAGATCAGCATCTCACTGCATAGAGAGGTATTGGCCAAGGTTGACGAGATGGGCGTATTGGAGAACAGGAAGCGATCCAACGTCATAGAGACCATACTAAGAGATCATTTCGGTCTTAAGACTCGACAAAGACCCATGGCGGTCTCCCGGAGATAATCAGTTTTAGTTTTAGATTCCGGATACCATAATTTATATGTTAGTTTTAATCCACAATACACACACGGATATGAAGTACGAAAAAGTAAGAAAGGTGAGAGAGTGTGCCGCTGAAGATCGACACAGCTGAAGAAGACCTCAGGATGATCCTCAAGGACTACCAGGAGACGGCGTTACGGTATATCTGGAGGCTCGGCGGCGAAGGCGCGAGCAGCCGAGACGTCTGGGTGCAGGTAAACGAGGACCTCAAGGGAGAGCGGACCATCAGCAGGGCGTCCATCATCAACTTCCTCAACGCCATGGTCGACGACGGAGTGCTCAACTACACGGAGATCACGGGGAAGGGAGGACACCGCAGGATCTACTCGATGAGGTACGACGAGGCCGGATTCAAGCAGTACGTAGCACGGCTCGTGATCGGCAACCTCCTGAGAGACTTCCCTGAGGAAACACGGAGGGCCATCAAGGAAAGTGGGTGGGCGCCCTCCGGGGCTGGACAAGAAATGCAGTAGCAAATCTACCCCCGTCGGACGCCCACAACACTATTTTTTTCTGTCTTTA
>Ga0307428_1000558_pt1 | contig 22741 bp, 15 predicted proteins | sample SalMarWE160240MG_FD_202161 | JGI IMG/M metagenome (GOLD analysis project Ga0307428, IMG submission 202161) | Salt marsh sediment microbial communities from the Plum Island Ecosystem LTER, Massachusetts, United States - WE1603-240 | ecosystem: Environmental > Aquatic > Marine > Intertidal zone >...
CTGGCGGACCGCTCGTGGTGAAGAAGGCGTTGATCATCCTGCGCAAGCTCTCTCTCGACGAGCGACGGTACGTGTGGCGGGCTGTCGCCTCGGCGATGTGGAAACTCGGCCGCAAGAAGCCGGAGATTGTCCGCCCGGAACTCGCCCGCTGGCTAGGGGATGAACGCCGCGTTGACGTTGCACGGGAGGCATTGAAGCACCTGTAAAGTATTTGAGCGCGGCCTATGGCCGATCGGAAACCGGCACATTGCCTATCACGAATTCTTCAATTCCTCACTGTCATGGTAGAGGAGGGTCAGTACTCCTGCGAGGAGGGGTAGGAACGCAACACCGGTCAGTACGGAGACGAGACTGAAGCGATCGGCTAGCCATCCGATCGGCGTGAGAACGAGTCCGCCAACTCCCCAGGCAAGACCCATCACAAGTCCGGATACGAGGCCTGTCTTCCCGGGGAGGAGTTCCTGTGCGGCGACCACTCCCACTGGAGCGGAAGAGAATATGAAGAGACCGGCAACGGCGATCATGACAAGGGAGAGGCTCTGCGGCCCGTAGAGGAAGAGGAGGAGGGAGGGGGTTGCGAGGGCGAGGGTAACGAGGATGACGGCCTTGCGTCCGAGGCGGTCGGAGAGGTTCCCAGCGATGAAGCCACCGAGCGCTCCGCTGAAGAGGAAGACGCTTATCGCTGCACCCCCGATGAAGATAGAGCCACCACGCTGCGCGACGAGGACGGCGAGGAAGTTGGAGAAGGATATAGCCGCCATCGATCGCAGGACGATCACCGACCACAAGAGAAGTAGCGGGCGGGAGACGATGGCCTGTTTTTCCACAGTGGTCACTCTCTCCCGAGCAGGGAGGTTGCGCCAGAGGGAGATAGCAACCCAGAGGAGGAGAAGGAGTCCGGGGAGGAGGAGCCACGGTGTGCTCCCGATGCCGAACACACCGACTATGGTGACGATCAGGAGTGGGGCGAGCGCCCCGCCGAGCGTTCCTCCAGCGGAGAAGAAGGCCATCACCAGTCCGCGATTATTCCCAATCCCAGTGGCAACGAGTGCGGCCGCGGCCGGGTGAAAGAGGGCCGTCCCCAACCCAGAGACAAGTATCAAGAGGATCAGTTGCTCGAATGTTCCCACGCGACCGATAAGGCTCATCGCGCAGATGGTGAGAAGCGGGCCGACCACGACCAATAACGGTCTCTGCATCCGATCGACCAGCAGACCGAGCCCCGGCTGAGCAAGAGAACTGGTCAGGATGCGAGCCGTTCCTAGCAGGCCGGCCATGGCTAGTGAGAGGTCCAATCGCTTGATGAGGAGCGGAAGGAGCGGGGCGAAGAAGCTCGCGTATCCGTCGTTTAGCATGTGCCCGAAGGAGAGGATGGCGGTCCGTTTCCAGGGAGTTCTCTTTGATGGTCTCGTCACGGCGAAGGATCATAGCGTGCCTTCTCCCTTTCGGCAACCCGGTTCCCGTTGGAAGAACTGCCGAAGATCGGTTATGGTGAGCAAATAGTGAAGATGAGGGTGGGGGAAAGGTGAAGCAGATTTTTGTCAGCCTGTTCATCGCTGTGGCCGTTGCCATGATCGGGGTCGGGATCATCGCCCCTATCCTTCCCCTCTACGCCAAGAGTTTCGCGGCGAGCGGTCTCTCGATTGGACTGATCTTCTCCGCCTTCTCCCTCTCCCGTAGCCTCCTCGGTCCGCTGGTCGGCCGCCTCTCCGACCGGGTGGGGCGCAAGCGGATCCTCATGATAGGTCTCGCCGGCTACACGGTGGTCTCCCTCCTCTACGTCGCGGCGATGAGCCTATGGCAGCTCGGCCTGTTCCGCCTCCTGCAGGGGGCGGCATCGGTTATGGTCACCCCGATTGCGCAGGCCTACATCGGGGACATCACCCCTCCGGGGAAGGAGGGGAGGACGATGAACCTCTTCTACTCTTCGCTGTTCCTCGGGATGGCAATCGGCCCCCTCCTCGGTGGCGGATTGAGCGCGCTGTGGTCCTACCAGATCCCGTTCTATGCGATGGGAGCGTTGAGCTTCATCGCCCTACTTCTAGTAGCGCGCGCCGTCCCCGCGGACCACGGGAAGAGCGAAGCCGGGCAAAATCGACCGCAGGAGATCGCCCCGATGCGCGACGTGTTGAAGAACGACGCGGTAAAGGTGATCTGTGTCTATGTGGCGACACGTGGGTTCTGGCGGCAGGGTTTCAACACCTTCTACCCGCTGTACGCGGTGGCCGCGAGCGGACTTGGCGAAGCAAGCATCGGAATAGTCCTCTCAGTGTACATGCTCGGCGGGGGACTCCTTCAGATTCCGTTTGGGTTCCTTGCCGATCGCTACCCGCGTTTCCCGCAGATCGTCCTTGGGAGCACCCTGCCCCCGCTCCTCCTCCTCGCCATTCCATTTGTACACAAGATGTGGATGGTAATCCTCATTACCTTCGCCATGGGGGCCTTCTCCGCCCTGTCTCGGGCATCGATCCTCGCTATCCGCACCGAGCTTGGACGGAGACACGGGATGGGAACCCTGGCCGGCCTGCAGGGAGGGGCGTTCGCTGTGGGGCAGATGGTGGGACCACTGGCTTACGGAGCGGTGGCCGACCTCGTTGGGCTGACAGCGGTCTTCCCGTTCGGAAGCGCAGTCGGATTTGTAGGAACAGGGTTCGCCATCGGTTGGTTCCGCCGCTGGCAACGAGCAGGGAAGCCGGTCTAGAGGATCCCCTCGACAAACTGGGAAGAGAGATCCTCAGGGTGGCCGACGTAGCGGATCACCCCTTGCCGGTCGAGGAGAAATGTGCGCGGGACTCCAACGAGAGAGCTGCTCACGCCGTAGAGCTGGGTGATCGGGCTGCCGCGTTTTTCTCCTGGCTCCCACACGCTGACGAAATCGTTGTAACCGTTTGAGATGAGAAAATCGATCGCGTCCTGTTCCTGTCCGTCGGTGCTGACAGCGATGATGACCAGACCGCTCTCTGCATACTGATCGTAGAGATCCTGTAGGTGTGGCATGCTCTCCTTGCACGGGAAACACCATGCCCCCCAGAATTCGAGGAGGACGACACCCCCACGGAAATCGGAAAGGGTAATCTCTCCCCCCTCCGTGGTATGAGCGGTGAAGTCCGGGGCGGTCATTCCAACGATGGTCCCGACCGGAGGACCGGTTGCGTCGACCGTGATCGTAAGCTGTGCGCTCCCCGCCCGCCCCTCACCGTCGGTAACGGTCAATCGGGCGAAGAAGGTCCCCCCTACTTCGTATGTATGACGAACGACGATGTTGAAGGCATCGCTCGCTATTGTCGGCGAGCCGTCTCCAAAGTCGAGTAGGTAAGAGATCCCTGTTCCACTTCGATCTTCACAGTGGGAAAGATCGAACGCGACCTCAAGCGGTGCCGGTCCACTGATCACTGCGGCGTTCAACACGGCGATCGGGCCTTGATCGATAAGACACCCACTCAGCACGGAAAGAAGTGCGCAGAGCGCGATGAGAGCGATCATAGAATGGCGAGACAAGCGCACGTGGAGTCACCTCTTTAGCATAGCCTATCGAAAGGAGCTGTTCTGGTTGATGGCGGTCGGCCTCAGAACACAGGACATAGCCATGCTCTTTCGTCGGGATCGTTGTCATGAAAGAGAAACGGACAAATAACCGGTCTGCTCTCCTATGGCTCTTCAAACACACCGATTGCGACTGGGTCGAAGTGTATGAGCTGCCTGTAGACGACCGCTCCCGCGGGATCGAGGATGAGGAGTTCGTTCTTCCTCTCTCCCCGCGTGAGAATGTAGAGGTAACCGTGCCTATCGAGATCGAACGCGACCGCGTCCAGTGCGTAGGGGGAGCCGAAGTCGGAGATTGCACCGGTCTCTGTTAGATAAAGATGGAAGGACGGATCTCCAGGGGAGGTCCAGATCAGGCTCCCATTCGGGAGGATCAGGGTTTGCGCGGCGCGGCCGAGCGCATCGCTCACAGGGTAGGGCATGAACTCGGAGAGATCGGATCCCGCGGAGATCATCGTTCTTGTCTCTCCGTGATCGTTGAGAACCCCGGTGATCACCAGACTCCCGGCGAGAGATCCCTCGGTCAGGATACGGATTCTCGCGATCGGAGCCCCTGCACTTGGCTCCTCCTCCTTGGCAAAGAATGTGTCATCGAGCAGCTTCTCGGGGATGGTCTCCGGGGCCGAAGGAAGGATACGCCATACTCCTTAGCTCTTGCCGCTCTCAAGATCGCACTTCTTCCCCGCGGTCACGGAGTAGAGCACCCCTTTCTCACTTAAAGTGACGTCGGACGGATTCAACCATCCAGCGTAGGGATCACAGACCTCCACGGTGCAGATCGAGGCGGGCTGGGCGTAGCTATCGTAAACCGTCTCCACATGCCAGTCCGGGTGAGAGATACGGAGGATCTTTCCTCCGCATGCATCGCAGGTGTAGACCTGGCTGTCCGGACCGACCTCGATCGCGGTGTAGACGCGCTCGGCCTTGGATCCGAGCGGCAAGAGAAGGGACCAGCCGGTGAGTGAATCATCGACCAGGGCGTAGAGCGCCCCCTCGCTGTTCGAGAGAAATACGGTCGCCCCGTTCGGGAGGCCCTTTGCAAGAATCTCGGTAGAGATGAATGAGAGGATCAAGAGCAGCCAGCCGAGCAAGCCCTTAATCTTTGTCATAATTGAGATAGGATCTCATCCGTAATCGTTTCTCTGGAGGGTACCCGTGGAGGCAGCAAGAGGCAACCCCGTATTCTCTTGATTCCAGGCCTTTTCGGCGCTAAGATGAGTTGTGATCGAATCATGGCAAAGAGAAATGTAGTTTTTCGACCGCTTCTCATCTATATTACCGTGCCCCGCTGACGGGGCGTTTCGCAGGTTCTACATCTTTTGCTTCCTGGTGTGTATGATTCCAGAAGGTTCGTCTGTTTCCAAAGGAGAGAGCGATGTCAAGGTATGAGAAGTTGATCAAGAACCCCGTCCTTCGCGAAGAAGAGGTCCTCGCGTTGTGGAAGGAGGAGGGGACGTTCCAGGAGTCGCTCGCCGCGACGAAGGACGGCCCACGATACGTCTTCTTCGAGGGGCCGCCGACGGCGAACGGAAAGCCGCATATCGGGCACCTGATGCCGCGTGTCTACAAGGACCTATTCCCGCGTTACAAGACGATGCAGGGATTCTACGTTGCCCGTAAAGGGGGATGGGATACACACGGCCTCCCGGTCGAGATCGAGGTGGAGAAGGAGATCGGCCTAAACAGCAAGCCGGAGATCGAGTCCTACGGGGTAGAGAAGTTCGTCGAGCGGTGCAAGGAGTCGGTCTGGAAGTACAAAGGCGAATGGGAACGGATGATCGAGCGGATGGGGTTCTGGATCGACCTTGAGAACGCGTATGTCACCTACACCGACGACTACATCGAGACCGTCTGGTGGGAGCTCGCACAGATGTTCGATCGCGGACTTCTCTATCGGGGACACAAGGTCCTCCCCTACTGCCCCCGCTGCGGAACCGGCCTCTCCTCCCACGAGGTGGCGCAGGGATACCGCACGGTGAAAGATCCCTCGCTCTCAGTGCGGATGCGGATCATCTCCGTCGAAGGAGCGCACTACAAGGAGGATCTCCCAGGGAAGACTTCGCTCCTCACTTGGACAACGACCCCGTGGACCCTCCCGGCGAACGTCGGGTTGGCGATTGCCGCACGCGAGACCTACGTCGAGGTGGAGCAGGGCGGTGAGCGGTTGATCCTTGCGAAGGCGCTCCTCGATCAGGCACTGGACGGGGATTATCGTATCGTGCGTGAGATCCCGGGTGGGGACCTCGTTGGTCTTGCCTACGAACCTCCGTATCGGCTGTTAGACTACGAGCGGGCCTACCGCGTTCACGCAGCCGGTTTCGTCAACATGGAGGAGGGGACGGGGATCGTGCATACCGCTCCCGCGTTCGGGGAGGACGACTATCTCCTCGGGCAGGAAAAGGACCTTCCCTTCTTTCATCCGGTCGACCTCTCCGGTGCGTTCACCGAGGAGTTCCCCCTCTGCGTGGGGACCTTTGTCAAGGACGCCGACCAGGCGATCATCGATGACCTGAAAACACGCGGCATCCTCTATCGATTCGCTCCGTACGAACACGATTACCCGTTCTGCTGGCGCTGCGACACCCCCCTCCTCTACTACGCCATGGATTCCTGGTACATCAAGACGACTGCGGTGAAGGAGGAGCTGATCGCGAACAACCGTGCAATCAACTGGTATCCGGCCCACATCGGAGAGGGTCGGCTCGGCGACTTCCTCGCTAATCTCAAGGACTGGGCCCTGTCGCGCGACCGCTACTGGGGAACCCCGCTCAACCTGTGGATCTGCGATGCCTGCGAAGAGACGATCGCGGTGGGGAGCCGGGAGGATATGGTCGAACGTTCCCTCGATAAGGAACTCGCGCGCACGGTCGAGCTCCATCGTCCGTACGTCGACAAGGTCGAACTTGCGTGCCCGAAATGTGGAAAGAGGATGCACCGGGTTTCGAACGTAATCGATACCTGGTTCGACTCGGGGTCGATGCACACCGCTCAGTGGCACTACCCGTTCGAGAACGAGGAGACCTTCAAGGAGAGCTTCCCTGCTGACTTCATCTGCGAGGCGATCGACCAGACACGAGGTTGGTTCTACACCCTGCTCGCCACGAGCACGATCGTCCATGGGGAGGCCCCGTTCCGGAACTGCATCGTCACCGGCCACGGTCTCGATGAGGATGGGATCAAGATGAGCAAGAGCAAGGGGAACGTCATCGACCCCTGGGAGTTGGTCGATCTTTATGGGGCCGACTGCCTCCGCTGGTACTTCTATTCTTCCAGTGCTCCGTGGAAGTCGAAGCGCCTCGGGAAGGATGCGGTCAAGGAGCCGCTCTACCGTTTCCTTGACACCCTGCGAAACACATATGACTTCTTCGCTCTGTACGCCTCGATCGACGACTTCGATCCCCAGGTTCACCGTGGGAGCGATAAGGATCTGAGTGTGCTCGATCACTGGGTCCTCTCCCGGCTCTCGACGACGGTGAAGAACGTGGCCGACGCGCTCGATCGCTACGACGTGATCTCCGCCACCGGCACAATAGAAAACTTCCTCGATGAGGTCTCGAACTGGTACATTCGCTCCTCGCGGCGGCGGTTCTGGAAGGGGGGGATGGAGCCGGACAAGATCGCTGCGTACAGAACCCTGTACAGGGTTCTGATCGACCTCTCCAAGGTGATCGCCCCGTTCGTTCCGTTCATCAGTGAGGCGATCTACCAGCGGCTACGGACCCCGGAAGATCCAGGTAGCGTCCACCTCTGCCGTTACCCGCAGACCGATCCTGCGCGGATCGATGCGGATCTCGATCTGGAAATGAGCCTGGCGCGAGGGATCGTCTCCCTCGGGCACCAGGCGCGCCATCAGTCACAGGTGAAGGTTCGCCAGCCCCTTGCTCGTATCCTTGTCACTCGTGGTGACGCAAAGGAGGCCCATTTCTCAGAGGAGGTCCTCGTGCTCGTTCAGGCGGAACTGAACGTGGAAGAGATCATACTCGTGCCGAGCCTCGCACCCTACATGGAGGAGGTCTCTGTTCCCAACTTTCGCACCCTAGGCCCTCGACTTGGCGCGCACGCGCAAGTGGCAGCTGCGTGGATTAAAGAGCAGGCGGTGGCGGAGATTCGTGAAGCCATTCGTTTGGGACCGATCTCGGTCAAGGTAGATGGAAAGACGGTAACGATCAACGCGGAGGACGTCTCCTTCGAGGCGGCCCTCCCCACAGGGCTTATCCTCGTCGAGGAGGGGAACCTTCACCTCCTCCTCGATACGACCCTCGATGATGCGTTGCGTGAGAAGGGGCTGGTGCGCGAGGTTATCCATCGGATACAGGTATTAAGGAAAGATGCGGGGTTCGAGGTGACCGACCGTATCGCTCTCGGCTATCATGCTGATGAGCGGTGCGCCGCGGTGATCGCGAAGAATCGCGAAACGATTGCTTCCGAGGTGCTTGCGCTAAAAATGGAACCGACCCTTGAGGGAGAACACGAGTTTCAAAAGGAGCTCCGCATCGATGAATCGTCGATTACGTTCGGGCTCTCGCGGATAGTAGATAGTGGGTAGTAGGTAGTTATCACCCACCACACACCACTAAAAGGAGGAACAACATGTCAAAAGCGATCCTGGGGATGCAATGGGGCGACGAAGGGAAGGGGAAGGTCTCGCACCTCCTGGCACGCGAGGCCGACATGGTCGTGCGATTCAACGGCGGGCCGAACGCAGGGCATACCGCAATCGATCACGGGGTGAAGTTTGGCACGCATCAGATCCCTGCCGGGGTGTTCTACCCAGGAACCCGCTGCGTGTTGGCGAGTGGGATGGTGATCGACCTCTCCATCCTTCGCGAGGAGGTCGAGGCGATCGCAATCCATCTGAAGGGTTCGATCGAGCTTGTGATCAGCGATAACGCCCATCTTATCCTCCCCTACCACTGTATTCTGGAGGGGATTGAGGGGAGTGGTGCGCGCATCGGCACCACTCGACGGGGGATCGGTCCAGCCTACCGCGACAAGGCGGCCCGCGTGGGAATCCGCGTTGGGGACCTCCTCGATCCCGATCGATTGCAGGAGAAGCTGTATCACCGCCTGGATCTCTTGCGCCACGTATGGCCGGCTTCAGAGGAGATCTCTTCTCTCTCAGCGGATGGCTTGACTGCTGGTCTTCTTGACACTGCGCGACCGTTCCTCTCCTCGATCGGCAATGCTACGGGGGCGATCCGTGCTGCGCTTGCAGACGGAAGAGAGGTGCTCTTTGAAGGAGCGCAGGGGGCCCTCCTTGACCTTGACTTCGGCACGTATCCGTATGTCACCTCCTCGGCCACGACATTCTCCGGGCTGGGAAACGCGATCGGGATCCCAAATCCCCGTGTGGAACACCGGATCGGAGTGGTGAAGACCTACACGACACGCGTGGGGGAGGGAGCCTTCCCCACCGAAATCACGGGTGAGATCGGTGTAAGGCTTCAGGAGAAGGGCGGTGAGGTTGGGGTGACAACCGGCCGGCCGCGGCGCTGTGGGTGGCTCGACCTTGTTGCCTTGCAACACGCCGCCGCGTTGAACGATCCGACCAGCCTCGCCGTCACCAAGCTCGATATCCTTTCCGGGCTGGAGGAGATCAAGGTCTGCACAGCGTATCGTCTCCGCGGCGAACGGATCACACGTTTTCCCCTGGCGAACGAGGATCTCTCCCTATGCGAACCGATCTATGAGAGATTCACCGGTTGGGAAGAGGAGATCGGCCGCATCCGAAGCTACGATGATCTCCCGCGGGAGGCGCGAAACTACCTGGAGCGGATCGCGGAAGAACTGGGCGCCCCGATAGGGCTCGTCTCAGTCGGGCCGGCCCCGGAGGAAACGATCTCGACGGGCTTTGACAGGCGTTGAAACGCCCGTTATAATTGCACTCTCATCTGGATGAAATCAAGGAGCTAGAGATAATGCAACGGACCTATGTGGCGAAGAACGAAGAGGTTGGAAAAACCTGGAACCGGGATTGGTACGTCGTTAATGCCGACGGAAAGCGCCTCGGACGCCTGGCGAGTGAGGTAGCAACGATCCTCCAGGGGAAGCATAAGCCAATCTACACCCCACATGTCGACACAGGGGACTACGTAGTGATCATTAACGCCTCCAAGGTCGCATTGACAGGTAACAAGTGGGACCAAAAGCTCTACCAGCGCCACAGTGGGTACATCGGCGGATTGAAAGAGATGACGTATCGTCAACTGATAAAGAGGCGTCCCAACTTGCCCGTTCGTGAGGCGGTGCGCCGAATGCTTCCCAAGAACACCCTCGGCCATCACATGCTTCGCAAGCTCAAGATCTACTCCGGCCCCACTCATCCCCACAGCGCCCAGCGCCCCAAAGAGATCACCCTGTAAAAGAGATCCCCGGCTGAGTACCGTAGGACATTTGTCTATGGTCTCGTAGACAAAGCCGTGAGTGCGCATCGACACCCTTCCTTTCTCCCGATTCCCCCTCCCTCTACTCTGACAGGCACGTATAAACCAGGCCTTCAAAAACGGGTGGGGGGATAAAGTATGTGCAGAAAAGTACAAGGTGTCCTGTGCGGGGTTGTTATTCTTCTGGTCATCGCAATTGCGGTCATCCCAGTCTTCGGGCAGCGTCAGAAGATCGCGGTCTTCCTTCAGGCGGCCGTTCCGGTTCCCACAGGGCAGTTAGAAGTCCTAAAGAGCTTTGCAACCCAACGTTGTTCCATCGTTACCGGGGCCGGGGTCTGCTCGGCGGGTGAATTGATGTACGCGCAACGCCTGACCGAGACCTATATCGGAAACAGTATCTCTTTGGAGGGTATGCGCAAGCTTGCCCAGACCCTCGACGCTGATCATATCATCATCTTTCGCGTCGTCCGTTGGCAGGACCAGATTTCATTCAAGCCAGAACGATCCCTGCTTCTCATTGGGGCGACCTCCTTTCTCAATCCATCGCTCCAGTTGCTCACAAGCCCCTTGGGCCTTCTATTCGGTCTCGATAAGGAGGCGACAGTGGGGTTCTTTGTAACGGTGTTCAGCCCGACAGGGGATATCGAATTTACCACGACCGTAACAGCGACGGATCGCCCGCTCTTTTCGCTCCTAACCGCAGATCCAATGGAAGCGGCCAAGAAAGCGATCGAAAATGCCTTCTATCAGGTAGCGGTTGCTCTATAGATGCTAAGAAATAGAAGAATACAAAAGGAGGGGGAAGGGTGATCAGTATTACAGACTTACAGGCCTGTTTTTGGTACAGTAAAGACGGATTGTTGCTTTATGACATGCATAAGATGAAAGCTCAAGACAAAGGAGGTAACGATGAAGCTCGATAAGGTCAGTTTTTATGGCCCTTTCCTCCTCTTGGTGCTCGCGACCCTTCTCATACCGGCGACCGTGTTCGCCCAAGAGGCGGGGTACTACACGGTCAGCCAAGGGGATATGAAGGTACAAATCACACCACTCGAAGGTCCGGGTAGTGCAATCGACTACTATAACTTCACGGACAATCAGTCGAATACCGGATTTGAAGAGGCGAACACCGCGGTGTTCTTCCTTTATCACGATTCCACCTCAGGAATGACATCACTGTTCGTCCTGCTGAGTGGAGCGAACGGTATAGCGGGGGCGACAACGGTTGCCCTCTCAGGTGTCCCGGCAGGTGCCGATTTCACGGTTAAGGATGATGAGCTGGACTTCCGCGATGTCTGGGAGTTGACCCCACCAACAGGGAGCGTAACCTGGGTATGGGACGATGCAAAGTCGGACGGGATGGTCCTCGGACCCTTGGGGCGCGATTTTGAGATCAGTCTCTTCCCCCAGTTTACCACAGGGATTACGATGGTCAAGTTCCTATCCGGAAATGCCATGGCACCAACGGAGATCTCGCTTAACTTGATCGATGCGTTCACTATCAAAGGAACGCCGAACATGCCGCCTGAGGTCTCGTTCATCGTAACCCCCGGTGCGCCGCATATAGACGAACCAATCACCTTCGATGCGAGCGGATCGTTCGATCCGGACGGAACGATCGCGAGTTACGATTGGGACTTCGATGGCGATGGACTATTCGATCGTACCACGACTGATCCCGTCACAACTTACAGCTATGCCGTGAGTGGTCTGAAGAGTGTGACATTGAAAGCAACGGATTCGGAAGGGGCGAGTGCGCGCGTGACATACACGCTCGATGTCTCTGCCCTTGCAGTAAAGGTGATACGGACGATCTCCACGATGTCGGCCCTCCCTGGGAACACGTTCCTTGTTGTCGTACGCATAGAACCCGAGATGGATCTCGCTGGCGTTGGCCTGGAGGAGAACCTCCCTGTAGGCTGGAAGATCAAGCCGTTGGAGAACGCAGGTGCTGCTTTCAAGCGTTCCTCTGTGCAGTGGGTGTTCATCGATCAGATCAAGGCAGGGACGACCAAGGTCATCTCCTACGAGGTGACGGTCCCGTCGAGCGAAGAATTGATCGCGACGACGCTCCCGGTATGCTTCACCATCTCTGGGGTCTTTCAGGTAAGGACCCCCGCGTTCGAGCTTCCGGTTGAAGGGGATTCGCAGATCGAGATCACCGATGCATTGAGTATCAAGACAGCGATTGCCCATCTCGTTCCGCGTGTCGGGGACGATATGGAGGATATGATCGACCTGCGCCTGTCGCAGAAGATCACCCCGAATCAGCTCAGTCGTGCGTTGGAGATGTGGCAGAACGATGAGACGGTCCTGTGGACGCAGGGTGCGATGATCGATCTGGAGACGATGAAGGAGCTATCGGCGTACGCTTACACCTGCACGCCGGTCGATCTCCCGCTTCCGCTCGTGCCGATGGCCGATGGAACCGCCGTGCGAACGATCGCTACGCCGGTTCCGTGTGGCAACATCCTGTTGAACTACTACGGACCTGGTGGAGACCAGGCTGGGAACACGTTTACAGTCAAGGTCGAAATCGTGGCGGATGAGGATCTGTACGGGGTCGGGCTTAAGGAAGAACTCCCCACAGGGTGGCGTGTCATCCCGGTGGAGAACGACGGCTTCCTCTACAAGCGTTCCCGGATCGAGTGGGTCTTCCCGAGTAAGGTCCCGGCAGGGACGATGAAAACAATCATCTATCAGGTCGAGGTCCCACAGACTGCGACAATCGAGATGATGGCGAGCGACCCCTGTTACGTCAGCACGAGCGACATCTATGGTACGGTCGACGTGGCTCTCCCATGCCTGGATACGCCGGTGACCGGGGATAGTGCGGTCGCTGTAAGCGATTGCCTCTCGGTGATCGTGGCGATCTCCCGCTGGGATGTGGAGAACGACAGGGTCGATATAACCCTATCGAATAAGATCTCGTTCCAGCAGGTGCAGCGAGCGATCGCCTTCTGGCTGGAGGACGAAGAGGTCCCACGGACCTGTGGAGGGGTGGTTGGCTATGAAATCCTGAAGACGATCATCGCCTATTGGCTCACCAATACCGATATCTGTGATCCGTTACCGGGTTCTGTCGCTCCATTTTGCGGCCCAGATCTTCTGCCGTGCGGTAGCCACTGATTCGGTGGGTGATTTAGCCAGACTGAGGAGATGGTATCAATGAGAATAAGCGGAATCTTGGCGAGGGGGAGACCCCTCGCCCTTCTTTTCCTCGTAGTGTTGCTCACAGCGGTCCCGTTATTGGCCGAAGAGACAACCTACTTACAGGTGCATCAGGTCCTCGTCCCACAGGAGATATATGTAGGGGGGGCTGGGACACCGGATCAGGCGGTCCTCGACCTGATGCTGGAAGGTGTCGGGTCCACGGGGCGATTCCCGATCGATTGTATGTTTGTGATCGACGTTTCAGCGACCGCAAACCTTGCCGAAGCGAAGAGATTTGCCTTTGACCTGATCAGCATCTTTTCACCGCAGGACCAGGTCGGGCTCGTCTCTTTCGCCACAACGGCGCGCCTTGACGTTCCCCTGTCCGGGGATCGCTTTGCCATGAAGACGACGCTCTCCGATCTGGTGACCGGTGGGAAATCGGCCTTCGGCGACGCGTTGCAACTGGCCCGCCAGGAACTTATTGCGAATGGGCGCCGTGATGCGATCTTGGTCGAGATCCTCCTGACCGATGGTCAGAACAATACCGGGCGCGACCCGCAAGGAGAGGCAGAAGTAGCGAAAGAGGCGGGGATAAAGATCGTCTCCGTCGGGATCGGGAATCTGATCAATCGCGGCCTGCTCGAGGAGTTCGCCGCGACGACCGGTGGCGATTTCTTCAAGCGGCCGGATGATACGACCGTAGGACAGATTGAGAAGCTCGTTTCTGTCACCACTGCGGCACACAGCATCCGGATCACGAAGGTCCTCCCGCCTGAGCTGCGATACCTCGGAGCGAGCCCTGCCCCGACGCAGATCCAGGAGAAGCCCGATGGGACGACCTCCCTGATCTGGTCGATCGGCGACTTGGCGCTCGGAGCATCGTGGCAGACCAGTGTCACGATCGGCGCGACCAAGAAAGGGACCTGGGAGACTGATCTGGGTTCGACGGTCGAGTTTCACGATTTCCGTGGGCTTGCAAATCAGGTCTTGCTCTCTGGCAGGCTCCTCTCTGTGATTGCGCCGCCTGCTCCCCCGGCTTCTCCTACTGCCGCGTTTGAGTGCGACCCAGCTTTGCCGAGCACGATGGCGGCAGTGTCGTTCATCGACCGGTCGGACGATCTCGATGGCGAGGTTACCGTTTGGGCGTGGGATTTCGGCGATGGAGAGACGAGTACGGAACAGAACCCCGCCCACAGCTACTCTCACAGCGGGACTTATTCTGTCACTCTGATGGTGACCGACGACGATGAGTACACCTCGGAGGCGGTGATCCAGGAGATCACGCTCCGGAACACGGAGCCGATCGTCCTGTTCGATGCCGTACCCGATAGGCCGCGAGTCGCGGTGGAAGCGGTGTTCGACGCGAGCAAATCGTACGATGCGGACGGGAAGATCGTTTCTTACGCGTGGGACTTCGATGGGGACGGCCTTTTCGATCTTACGACTGCCTCCTCCGAAGCCATGCACACCTTCCTCGAAGCCGGTGAAGTCACGGTCACGCTCGTGGTGACCGACGATGAAGGGGGGATCGCCTCGATCCAAAAGACCGTGGAGATCCTCTCTAGCGTGGATGCGACTCGCACCATCGAGACCTGTCTTCCCGGGGATGAGACGATCACAAACGCGATCGTCAATGTCACGATCACGATTGATTCGAATACCGACGTCCACGGGCTGACCCTCCATGAGGAGGTTCCGGACGGATGGATCTTTACCGCGGTCGATAGCAGCAGCGCCACTTTTCGCAAGGATACGAACGACTGGCTCTTCTTGGAGACGCTGCGCGATGGGGATACGCGGATCATCCGCTACACCCTCACCGCTCCAGCAACCTGTCCGAATTCGGAGGCAGTGACGGTCTCGTTGAAGGGGCTCGTACAGAGTTCCTCTCCGCGGTTGTCACGGATGGTCCTTGGTGATGATAAGGTCCTTCTCTCTCCGACCCTCCCAGTTGAGGTGGTCATCTCTCGGTGGGAGAGCGAGAACGGACGGATCGACCTGTGTCTGCCGGAGCAGGTTGCCTTCGATCAGATCCAGTACGCCATCTCGCTCTGGTTGAGTGGCGGAACGGTTCCCTATACCGGAGATCAGACGATCAACCTCGATATCATTCGGGATCTGATCGCGTATTGGCTGACCGATACATCGGTTCACGATCCGCTTCCCTAAAGGGGAGCGGATCGTACCCGGTCGGTCGATTAGGAGGGGGAATGAAAGAACGACTAACGATTATCTTATGCTTGAGCGCTCTTATTCTGCTGTTTGGGGTCAGTGTGTTGGGGGACGAGGCGAACTTCGTTCCGTCGATCTACAACCCAGCCGTGGGAGAGGGTGTGATATTCGAGGTCTGTCAGGCCTGTCTCGCAAGCGAAGTCGATCACTACGAATGGGACTTCGATGGGGACGGCCTCTATGAGGTCACAACCGACGCAGTGAGGATCACGCAGACATTTACTGAACCTGATTACATTGTGATCTCGTTGCGTATTGTCGACACACATGGGCGTGAGCTGACGCACAGCAAGGGGATCCTCATTGGGGAGTCCCCGCTCTTTGCTGTGCGGGAGGCAATAACCGAGGAGAGCGGGATGATACTCGTTCGCGTCACACTCAGTGCCCAAGCGGAGGTCCGCGCGGTCGGTTTGGAGGAGTTCATCCCACGCGGGTGGCAGGTTGAGGTGATCGACCCTGGAAATACAATCAGCAAGAAAGAGGGCGAGAATCTCTACTTTCTCTGGATGAACCCTATATATGAGGGAGAGATGTGGACGATCACCTATCGCCTCTACCCTTCGTACGGTGTGGGCTCACCCACGTTATCCGGGAACGTTAGCGGCTATGGAGAAGGGAGGATCAGCGTCCCCGTCTGTGGGGATGCCGTCGTCCTCCGCTAATTAAATAGGACGTATCGAGCGACATATGCCCGACGGGCGGTCCAAGCGGCCGCCCGTCTCTTCTTTTTGCGGCGAGCTCTCGGGTCGCAGAGGGGGCGAATGTCCTTGCTGTTGCCCGGTGGTAGGAGGATGATTATACTCGTCCCTGCAGAACGATGAAGGGAGGATTAGATGATACTGATTGAAGATATCGAAGCACGTGAGATATTTGATTCGCGGGGGAATCCGACGGTTGAGGTCGACGTCTTTCTCGAAGATGGTTCCTTCGGACGAGCTGGGATCCCCTCGGGGGCATCCAAGGGAACATATGAGGCCGTGGAGTTGCGCGACAATGATCTTCAGAGGCTGCATGGGCGTGGAGTGAGCCAAGCCGTCAGCAATGTGCTCCAGGAGATTGCCCCGATGATGATCGGGCAGGATGCCCTGGCACAGGAGAAGATCGATCGTTTGATGATCGATCTCGACGGAACTGAGAACAAGGGTCGTCTGGGCGCGAACGCGATTCTTGGCGTTTCGCTCGCCACTGCGAGAGCGGCGGCAGATAGCCTCGGCCTCCCGCTCTTTCGCTATATTTCCGGCGCCCGTGAGCCACGCCTTCCGCTCCCGATGATGAACGTACTGAATGGAGGGGCACACGCGGACAACAACGTGGACATTCAGGAGTTCATGATCGTTCCGATCGGAGCGGCGACGATTCACGAGGCGGTGCGCTACTGTTCCGAGGTCTTTCACACGCTGAAGGAGATGCTGAAGGAGATGGGCCTATCGACCGCAGTCGGTGACGAGGGCGGGTTTGCTCCCAACCTCAAGGACAACAAACAGGCACTCACTCTGCTCGTGGAGGCGATCAAGAAGAGCGGATACAGTCCGGGGAAGGATATCGCCCTTGCGATCGACGCCGCGGCGACGAGCTTCTACAAGGAGTCCTATAGCTTTACGATCGATGGGGCGGTGCAGCAGCTGTCGGCGGCGGATTTGGTGGCGGTGTACAAGGGTTGGATCTCGAACTACCCAATCGTCTCGATCGAGGATGGCCTTGCCGAAGCCGACGATGAGGGTTGGAAGGTTCTCACCGCGAAACTCGGCGGGAAGATCCAGATTGTGGGAGACGATAACTTCGTGACGAATCCGGAGAAGCTTCGCCACGGAATCGAGTCTGGGATCGCAAACTCGATCCTGATCAAATTGAACCAGATTGGAACCGTTTCAGAGACGCTTATGACGATGGATATGGCACACTTTGCCGGCTACACCTGCGTCGTCTCGCACCGCTCCGGTGAGACGGAGGATACCTCGATCGCCGATTTTGCCACCGGGACAGCGTGCGGGCAGCTGAAGAGCGGATCGATCTCGCGTAGTGAGCGCGTGGCAAAGTACAACCGTCTCTTGCGGATTGAGGAGGAATACGGGCTGGGACTCGCCCGTTGGCCGGAACAGTTTCAACCGTAGATAGTTTCAACCGCGACGAGTGCGGTAAACCGGGTTACAGATGGGGGCGGTGGGGATGGATGAGACAAGGGTCTCCTCGATCGATAGATCACCCAGGCAAGGGCGCAGGCTTGCCCTATTGGGTGTATTGATCGTTCTGGTCGGTCTGATTGCCTCCCTCTATATCGGCCGTTTCCTCACGATCAGGCGGCTGCAGACCCAACTCAGCGATCTCGTAGAGCAGGAGCGGGTGGCGCTCGCCGTGCAAGCGGATCTGCGGGCACGATTGGCACTCCGCGATGATCCCCAGGCGATCGAGGAGGTGGCTCGCGCAGAGCTTGGGCTGGTCAAACCGGGCGAGGAGAAGATCATCTTCATCGAAGGGGATTGAGGGCGTTGACAGAGAGGTTCGTTCATCTACATACCCATTCCGAGTACAGTATTCTCGACTCTTCCTGTAAGATCCCCGCGCTCCTCGATCGTGCGGTAGCGTGCGGGATGGATGCCCTTGCCCTTACTGATCATGGGGGGATGGCCGGGGCGATCAAGTTCTACCGCGAGGCGAAACGGCGGGGGATCAAGCCGATCATCGGCTGTGAGGTCTACATTGCCCCGGGTGATCGGCGCGAGCGGAAGGCAAATCGCGGGACGAAATACTACCACCTTGTCTTGCTCGCCACCGGTGAGACAGGCTACAAGAACCTCCTCACGATCGTCAGCCTTGCCCATACCGAAGGCTTCTACTACAAGCCGCGCGCCGACAAGGAGATCCTGCGCCGCCACCATGAAGGGTTGATCGCCCTCTCTGCCTGCGAGAGCGGGGAGATCCCACGCCTCCTCCTCGCAGGGCGTGATGATGAAGCGGTGAAGGCGGCTGAAGAGTACGCCGACATCTTCGGGAAGGGGAACTTCTACTTAGAGCTTCAAGATCACGGAACAGAGCGGGACAAGCGCCTGCGTGAACAGATGATCCGGCTCGGCCAATCCCTCGATCTTCCCCTCGTAGCGACGAACGACATCCACTACCTCGCCCCGGAGGATCGGCTGGCGCACGAGGTCCTGTTGAACATTCGCGCTAGCAAGAAGATCACCGATCCGGATAGAATGCGGTTCGATGGAGAGGGGTTCCACTTTCGGACCGCAGGGGAGATGGAGGAACTCTTCAGTGATATCCCGGAAGCGATCGAGAATACACGTCTGATCGCCGATCGCTGCAACCTGGAGATAGCGTTCGGTCAGACCGTGATCCCTCCATTCGACCTTCCTTCCGGGGTGGAGAATGCCGATACGTACCTGCGCACCCTCGCCTACAGTGGGGCCGAGGAGCTCTTCGAAACCTTATCGCAAGAGGCGAAGGATCGCCTCGACTACGAGCTCGGTGTTATCGAGCGGATGCAATACGCGACGTACTTCCTCATCGTGTGGGACTTCATCCGGTTTGCCCGCAGCCAAGGCATCCCTGTCGGCCCGGGGCGTGGTTCGGCGGCGGGGAGCCTGGTCTCCTATTGCATCGGAATCACGCGTGTCGATCCACTGAAGTACAACCTGATCTTCGAGCGATTCCTCAACCCGGAGCGCATCAGCATGCCGGACTTTGACATCGACTTCTGCGTGAAGGGGCGCGATCGCGTGATCGCTTACGTGCAGGAGAAGTATGGGTGCGATAAGACGGCGCAGATTGCGACCTACGACCGCATGGCCGCGCGCAGCGTTGTACGCGACGTGGGGCGCGTCCTCGGCGTTCCCTATGGGACGACCGACCGGCTCGCCAAGCTGATCCCGTACGGGAACAACCTGAAGACCGCCCTCGAACGGGTAGCAGAGCTCAAAAACCTTTACGAGACGGATGAATCGGTCAAGGAGATAATCGATATTGGCCGGCGTCTCGAGGGATTGACGCGTAACACCTCTACTCACGCTGCCGGGGTGGTGATATCTGCCGATCCACTCCTCAACCACGTCCCTCTCTTGCGCGTGAGCGAAGGCGAGATCGTCACCCAGTTTGACATGAACGATGTCGCGGCGATCGGCCTCTTGAAGTTCGACTTCCTGGGGCTGCGGAACCTCACCCTGATCGATGAGGCATGTGTGGCCCTGCACGAGTGGGCTGGGATCGATATCGACATCGAATCGGTCCCACTCGACGATGAGAAGACCTTCCGGATGATCCGTGAGGGGCAGACCGCAGGAATCTTCCAGCTCGAAAGCTCGGGGATGACCGCCCTCATCCGCCGCGTGCAGCCGGACCGATTCGAGGACCTGATCGCTCTCCTCGCCCTGTATCGTCCTGGCCCGCTGGAGAGCGGGATGACCGACGACTACGTGGAACGCCGCAACGGACGCCAGAAGATCAACTACCCCCACCCGAACCTGCAAGAGGTCCTCGAGGAGACCTACGGTCTCCCGATCTATCAGGATCAGGTGATGCAGATGGCGCAGAAGCTCGCTGGGTTCTCGCTCGCCGAGGCCGACATCCTCCGCAAGGCAATGGGGAAGAAGAATAAAGAGATCATGGCAAGCCTGCGCGAGAACTTCATCGACGGGTGCCGTGAAAACGGGATCTCCGATGAGCTTGCCACGCATAGCTTTAACGATATGGAGAAGTTCTCCCGCTACGGGTTCAATAAGTCGCATACGACCGCTTATGCCTTCATCTCCTATTGGACTGCCTACCTCAAGGCGAACTACCCGACCTACTTCATGGCGAGTCTGCTCGCGAGTGTGCAAGGGGATTTGGATAAGGTAGCTTCCTACATCGGACAGTGCCAGAAGATGAGGATCGAGGTCCTCCCACCCGACATCAACGAGAGCGAATCGACGTTTACCCCGATAGCGAATGACCGCATCCGCTTCGGGTTGGCCGCGGTCAAGCATGTGGGGAGCGGGGCGGTTGAGTCGATCCTTGCCGTACGCGGTGATGGCTTCAGCTCCTTCTTTGACCTCTGCCGGCGGATCGAGAAAGATGGGGTCGATCGCGATACGCTGGAAGCATTGATCAAAGCGGGAGCCTTCGACCGGTTTGGCGCATCGCGCCGCGGGCTTCTGCGACACCTTTCCGGAGGAATCGAGGTGATGCAGATCGCCCGTAAGGAGCGGGAGAGCGGGCAGCAGTCGTTCTTCGATGACCTTGAAACAAGCGTTACCGACCCGGAGATCACCGAGGAGGAGTTCCCGCAGAGTGAACTCTTGGGCTTCGAGAAAGAACTCCTTGGCCTTTACGTCAGTTCTCACCCACTCGATACCCATCGTGGGATATTGGAGGTCTACTGCCCCCCCTTATCACAGATGCGGTCCCTTAATGTTGGTCAGCGGGCCACGATCGGCGGACGGGTGAAGAAAGTGCGGCGGATTACCACGCGAAAAGGGGATCAGATGGCATTCCTTACTCTTGAGGATGGAATATCCGAGGTTGAGGTGACGGTTTTTCCACGCATCCTCGAAGGGGCCTCTGCCCTCCTCTCCGAGGACCAGCTTATCGGGCTCCGTGTCACTGCAGGAGAAAGAAACGGTGATCTCAATCTCGTTATCGACGAGGCATTCTCCCTTGACCAACTTCCTTCACGGGTGTCGCTCTCGGTGACCCTAACTCTGAAGGAAGAGGAGGTCGAGCAAGAAAGGCTTGCAACGCTCTGCAACTTGATACAGGAATATCCAGGGACAGCCCCGGTCCTCGTACGCGTAGAGGATGACCTCGGTGGTGTAGAAGTGCGAGCGGGACAGGGGTTCTATGTGGGTCCGTCGGGCGATCTACGCGAAGGGGTAGAGGCGCTCCTCGGGAAGGGTCGGATCCGTTTTCGCACCGGGAACATCTGATGCGTATCCGTCTGAGTGGAAGGTTACGCTGGCTCTACCCGGGGATGAGGGTGAAGCGTTGGACTCTCCTCTCCCTCCTTTCAACCGGCCTCATCGTCCTCGCGCTCCTGGAGGTGCTTGGGAAGGAGCAGGTGGGGGAGATCTACCGCCTCCTTCCGATCTCCGGTCCACTACGGTACCTCTTGATCGGGCTATTCCTTATTTTGGGAATGACTGGGTTCCTCCTCGGTCTCTTCCATCTCGTCCGCTCGGTGGCACGCGGAGTCGCGCCCGGGCGCGTCGAGAAGCCGTCGGAGATCATCTACCGCACACGTCTCCTGGAACGGGGACCGCGGGTGGTCGCCATAGGAGGAGGGACGGGTCTCTCGACCCTGTTGCGCGGACTGAAGGAGGAGACCGCCAACATCACGGCGGTAGTCACGGTGATGGATGACGGGGGGAGCTCCGGCCGCCTGCGGAGCGAACTCGACGTTCTCCCACCAGGAGATGTGCGCAACTGCATTCTAGCCCTTGCTGAGGATGAAGAACGGATGGCACGCCTCTTTCAACACCGGCTCTGGGGTGGAGCCGATCTCAAAGGCCACTCCCTGGGGAACCTTCTTCTCGTGGGGTTGGAACAGGCGACCGGAGGGTTCGATCGGGCGATCGAAGAGATGAGCCTCATCCTGAATACCCGCGGTCAGGTCCTCCCTGCAACCCTGGAGAAGACGCACCTCCGGGCGCAGATGGAGGATCAGGCCTGGGTTGAGGGGGAGAGTTATATCACTGCAGATCCGCGTCGGATCATGCGAATCAGCCTCTCCAGCGAGAACGTTCCCCCCTACGGCCGCGTCATAGATGAGATCGAGCGCGCCGATCTCATCCTATTGGGGCCGGGAAGCCTGTTCACGAGCCTCATCCCCAACCTGTTGGTCGACGGTATCGCGCGGGCGATTGCCGATGCAAGAGCGGAGAAGGTTCTGGTGGCGAACCTGATGACACAACCCGGGGAGACCGATCGGTTCACCCTCAACGACCACCTGCAGGCGCTTGCTGAGTACATCGATCTTCGCTCCTTCGACAGCATCGTCGCCAACAACGTCAGCCCAGCAGAGGAACTCCTGAGCGGATATCGGGAAGAAGCGGCCGAACCGATCATAAACGACCTCGAAGAGGAGAACGAGTACGCCTTGCAGTTGGTCTTGGCCGATCTCGTAGGGACGATCGAGATGGATGGGAAATCGACGGTGAAGCACGACCCGAAGAAATTGGCACGAGCGATCGTGCGTCACACGCACGCCTTCTCGCGACACTGACAGACAGTAATCAGTGATGAGTGAGTAGCTGTCACAGGGTCACTTATTCATACCCCCTTAATCCTTCAATCCCTAATCCCTACCTCATTACCGTTCCTTAGCCTGAAGTTCCCCGTGATTTAGGGTCGAAAATTGCCTGTTACCCCCGTTAGGGTCAAGGTTTGCTTTTGTTGGCTTAGTGGTGATATGTAGGCATGTCATATATGGGTACCATCTTGACATTGTTGGT